>ENA-OQKJ01000051-OQKJ01000051.1-human-gut-metagenome-genome-assembly--contig:-NODE-51-length-31593-cov-5.664686_pt1 | contig 31593 bp, 22 predicted proteins | sample MGYA00242647_ERZ504795 | MGnify/ENA primary metagenome ERZ504795 (study PRJEB26092, sample SAMD00036398) | human gut metagenome | host: Homo sapiens | study: EMG produced TPA metagenomics assembly of...
CCTGTCACTATGGATAAGAACCTTCTGGAATGCGCCATGACCAGAGCAGAAGAACTGACCGTTTGCGCCAGTCATACCCGTCCCAATGGTTCCATCTGTTTTTCAGCTTTCCTTATTTTGAGGATCCAAGTGAAAATCTTGCGATCAACCAGGGAACTCCTGAAGAAGTTATGGAATCATGGATCGAATCTTCCGGACATTACACGAACATCATGAATTCCAAAAATGTTTCTGCCGGAATCGGCTGCTACTCACAGAACGGTCATCTCTACTGGATCCAGTGCTTTTCTTCTCACGCAACAGAAGCCTGCACACAGCCTGCCAATCAGACTGTGTCACCTGTTATTTCCGTGCTTCCAAAGCTGATAAATATCCATTTCAACGAAGCTTCTCCGATCACATTCACAGAAGAACAGAAAACACTGGCTATCTATATAACCTGTAATGGATTCAGCTATATGAGTTCCAGCCTTGACCCAGCTTCTTTCACATGGTCAACCGGAGATCCTTCCATTGCCACTGTGGATCAGAGCGGTGTTATCCGACTGAAAAGCAGAGGAACCACTACGGTTTCTGCCACACTGAAATCCTGCCCGGACAAAACACTGTCTGCAGATCTCAATGCATACTATGATCTGGAAAATTCCAGAGAGACTTCTCTGCGCTATACAAGTTCCTGGAACTATACCGGAAGTCCCATTACTTTTTCTCCTGAACTAAAATTCCATGGTCGTACGCTGACTGAGGGAAAAGATTATACGATTTCTTTCTCCCACAATCAGAACAGCGGTGTGGGAACTTTCACGATCACAGGTCTTGGCCTTTATTCCGGAACTCTGACGAATAATTTCGGTATCTGGGCAGATCAATCTCTCGTCAGGCAGAGATTGATTTTTCCCAGTCCTCCTAATCTGTATACCGGAACTCCCGACTAACTTCCGAAAGCCCACCTGTCACCTGGAATGGTATAACCCTGACAGAAAATGTAGATTATACACTCTCCTGGCATAACAATGCCCAGCAGGGAAACGCTTATGTTACTGTTTCCGGTAAGGGAAATTTCACCGGTGAAAGTAATAAATATTTCTACATCGACCTTACCCCGATCACGGAAGCTGAGATTGGTGATATCCCGGATTATGAATATGCTCCTGGCAAAGAATTCAAGCCGGAGCCAACGGTCACATTAAATGGTGTTACTTTAAAGAAGGCCAGGACTATGATTTAGATGTAAGTTCAAACACAGACGTTGCAAACGCTACTATCTCTAACAGCTTGGACGTTACTGTTAAACCTAAAAACGGTTATACAACTTCAACTCCAAATGATCTTAAATTCAAATGGGGAATTGATAAATTCAACCTTGCAAACGCAGATGTAACTGTAGACGGTGACAAGGTTACTGTTAAATGTGGACGTGTTGATGTTGAAACATCTGAATATACTGTAGAAAAGAAAGACGGTAAAGTTACTGTAACAGCTAAGAAAGACAGTAAGAACTACACTGGTTCTAAGACTGTAGATGTAGCAACACAGGATCAGAAACCAGCTGCTCCAATGATCAGCAGCGTTAAAGTTGTTGGCAACAAAGCAACTGCTATCCTTTCCGGTGATTCCGAAGGTGCTGCAGGTTACGATTACGTAATCTCCACAGATCGCGATTGCATCACAAATAAAGATTACGATTCCGTAAACAAGAATCAGGTTCAGACCTCTACTACATTCAAATATGTACAGCAGGGAACCTACTACGCATACTGCCACGCTTGGAAACGTGACGAGAACGGTAAGAAGGTATTCAGCGACTGGTCTAACGCATATCCATTCGTTGTATCCGCAATCACACCGGACGCTCCAGTTATCACAAACGTAACAGTAAGCGGATCTACTATCAAAGTAACATACAAAGCTGCAGCAAATGCAACTGGTTACGATGTAGTACTTGGAACAGATTCCAAGAAAGAAAACGGTGAGACTCGTCCATATCACTATGGCGATCACAAGATTCTGAACCTCAAAGAAGGTACAGTGACAGCAACATTCAAGAACGTACCAAAGGGAACATGGGTAGTTGGAATGCATGCATTCAACAGAACATCTGAGGATGGAAGCAAAGTATTCAGCCCATGGTCAAACCTGAAAAAGGCTACTGTTAAATAATCCATTTGGGTAATTAATACAGATTCCTAAAAAAGAAGGCTCCGGTCATTGCGACCGGAGCCTTTCTTTGTCTCTTAGCAGTTTCTGGCTGGCAATTTCACGCACTAAATCAACACAATCTGTCATAGACGTTGCAAAAGTTGTGTGCTATATTGATTATATAAGAATAATTCTTTCGATGTACCAGACCACTGATTTGGTACAATGCAACTCCAACACAAAACCACCATTATTTCCAAGGAGGATCTGAAAGATGAAAAAGAAATTGTTAGCTTTATTACTGGCTTCTTCTATAGCTCTAATGAATGTTGCTCCTGCATATGGTACAGATATTTTTACTGACCCGGATAATGCGGTAAACGAAGATGTAATTTCTGTTCCTGAAGAGCTTGATAACAATGAAGAGTTCAATGACACTGAAGATGAGTTTACTTCGGAACAGACAGATGATGATTTCTTTTCGGATGAAAAGGAAATGCCTTCTGTTCAGGAGGGGGACACGTTGGTTGCAAATGCAGGTCAGGGAATAACAGCTGGTACTTCCACATATTCCTCAAAGTCTTCCTTTGGCCGGAGAAAGGCTCTTTCCCAGCTTCAGGGTATGGGAATCAACAGCGGATCTTACAGCTGGAACTGGGCAAATCCTGAATATACTTCCTATTATACAGATGAGACAGGAAATCTTCACATTGTTGCCTGGAAAGATCAGACTTTATACGATGCCACCTGCAATTCCAATCTTAATGTTATCAATGTAACAACAGTAAAGCTTCCGCTTCCATTGTGGGGAGGATTCTATGCTGCACCAGACGGGAATTTTTATATTGCAGTAGGGCAGAAGAATCTGAACGAAGACAACAGCATAACGGCTGTCCGGATTCTCAAATATAGCCGTGCCTGGAAACTACTTGGTGCAACGGACATTGGCGGCGGATACACAAATATGTTTGAAGGAATCTACATTCCTTTTGACGCTGCCTCCCTGCGCATGACCCAGATCGGTTCTACCCTGATCGTACACACAGGACGGGAAATGTATGGGATGGAAGGGATACATCATCAGAGTAATATCACTTTTGTCATTAACACTCAGGATATGACACTTATTAATTCAGATATGCCTTATTGCAGCCATTCCTTTAACCAGTTTGTTGTAAATGACGGCTCTCATGTGTATTTTCTGGATCATGGGGATGCTTATTACAGGGGTTTGATCCTGTCTTCCTTCTCCGCATATTCCGGCGGATATATCGCTCAGGATCGTGCGGTAAATATCTTTCCTTTTATGGGAGCTACAGGTGATAATTATACCGGATGCGAGGTAACCGGATTTTCTCTGGCAGGAAATAATCTGATCACAATAGGCAAGTCTGTCCCCCATGGTTTTGCTGTGAATGGACAGACCGGATATGAGAATCTTAACAAAAATATCTTTATGATAATCACAGATAAGAACAGTATGGCTTCCAGATTTATCTGGCTCACTCAGTATTCACCATCAGGAGCAGAAATAACTCTGACAGAACCAAAACTTATCCCTGTAGGAAATAATCAGTACGCAGTCCTTTTCTCAGAGGAAACCTCAGACCAGAGTATTCTGCATTATCTCCTTATGGATGCTTCCGGAAACGTAATATTATCCAAATTATACAAGAATGTAACGATTCAGTACGGATTCACAGCCGATCTTATGGGACGTAATATTGTATGGATATCCGGAAATTATGATAACGGCAGCTATGACAGTTCCCGCACATACCTGTATGAAATCCCCGTAGTGACAACTCCACTTAACGGAATTGCTCTGAACCAGACAAATCTGACAATTGACGAAGGAAATACACAAAAACTCACACCTTCCTTTACACCATCTAACTCTGATGATGTAAAAGATGTGGTCTGGACAAGCAGTAATCCTGGGGTTGCGTCTGTCTCAGAGGATGGAACCATTCAGGGGAATGGTTATGGTCAGGCAGTAATCACTGCTTCTGCCGGAGATTTTCAGACCCAGTGTCAGGTGACGGTAAAGGTATCTGAGAACAACACACCACTGACAAAACCGGTGCTGAAACTTTCCCAGAAATCTGCAGATCAAATACATTTAACCTGGAAAAAGGTTCCGGGTGCCAAAGGATACCAGATTTACTGCAAGACAGATTCCCAGTCTTCTTATAAGCGGATAAAAACCCTGAAAACAGGAGCTGTCAGTTTCGATGCAGCTGTAGTACCGGGAGTAACCTATTCATTTAAAGTCCGTGCTTATGGAACCAACGCAAGTGGAAAAACAAATATTCTAAATTTTCAGCGGTGAAATCAAGAAAAGCTGCTGTCCCGGCTCCATCTAAGGTTTCATGTAAAATGAGTAACGGTGGTACAGAGGTTTCCTGGACAAAAGTAGCCGGTGCTTCCGGATATGTGATTTACCGCAATGGTTCCGCTGCCAAAACAGTGAAGTCCTCTGTCTCAACCTGGAAAGACACAAAGGCTTATGATTCCCAGACAGGCATGTACTGGGTTTATAACTATTATGTAAAAGCTTTTAAGACAGTAAACGGTAAGCGAATATACAGTAAGCCCACAAAAACGATAAATCTTTACTCGTAAATTATAAAACTACAAAAAGCACTATCACTTTGGTAAATAAAGTATAAAACAGGGCAGTCTCATCGGCAAAATTTTTGCCGGGAGGCTGCCCTGAGTATTTGTCTTATTTCACTTCTACTAATTCAATCTTGAAGTTAAGTTCTTTTCCAGCCATTTCGTGGTTTGCATCAAATGTGATATTTTTCTCATCTTTAGCTGTTACTTTAACAGGGAATGGCTGACCGAACTGGTTTGACAGGTATACCTGCTGGCCAACTGTCAGGTCTTCGGAACCTGGAAGCTGGGCGATTTCCATAGTGAAGATAGCGTTTGGATCTGCCATACCGTATGCTTCTTCAGGCATAAGGTGAACATCAATGATCTGACCAACTTCCATGTCAGCTACAGCAGCATCAAACCCTCTGATCATCTGGCCTGCACCGCAGATGAATTCCAGCGGTTCGCCACGGTCGTAAGAAGAATCAAACTGTGTTCCGTCATTGAAAGTTCCTCTGTAATGTGTGCGGCAGGTTTTTCCTACATTGCGTCCTGTAAGCTGTGGCTGTGATCCGCCACATCCACCGCATCCGCCACCGCAGCTGTCTCCACAGGAGTGTCCCTCCTCATGGCTGCCACAGGAATGACCTTCTTCATGATGGTGATGGTCGCAGTTAGCTCCGGAAGACACTAATTCGCCTTTTAAATAACTTTCAACTGCCTGATCAGTATTTCCCTGGGCTCCGGCGCATAATTCGATTCCTGCTTCTGTGAGAGCTGTCTGAGCACCACCGCCGATACCACCGCAGATCAGAACATTTACACCCTGCTCAGCAAGCAGACCTGCAAGTGCACCATGTCCTGTACCGTTAGAACCGATCACTTCACTGGAAACTACTTTGTTGTCTTCCACTTCATAAACTTTAAAAGACTCTGTTTTTCCAAAATGCTGAAAAATCTCTCCATTATCGTATGTTACTGCAATTTTCATTTGAAAAATCCTCCAAATTATTTTTTATACCCATTCAGTCCAGTATAAACTGTCTGCGACTCAAAAGCAAGGCTATTTGATCAGGTAATTCTCAATTCCATTTGCAATTCCCCGTACCATTTTTTTCTGATAAGAATTCTGCTGCATACAGCGGTCTTCGGAAGGATTACTCATATATCCCATCTCGATAATCGTTGTCGGAACTTTACTCCAGTTATTTCCGGTCATAGAGTCTGTTTCCCAGACGTATTCTTTTCTGCATCCTGTAGCTGACACATATGCATTGAGCACAGCCTCAGAGAGAGCTTTGTTTTTTCTGTACATAGATGAAATATAAGGACTGTTTCTGGTTGTACAGATAGTCAGTGCTCCACTGATAGAGGAATTATCACTTCCATTGGCATGGATACGGATATACGCATCTGCTTTTGCCTTATTTGCCACTTTTGCACGGTCAATACAGCTGAGAGCTACTTTACTGTTGGTTCTGGTCATTATTACCTTAAACCCTCTTTTCTGAAGAAGGGTTCTTAGCTGAAGGCCAATGCTCAGATTGAGCTTATATTCCTCCACACCTGTAGCAACACCCTGGGTTCCGGACGTATCTTTCTCTTTCAGCTGGCTGGAACCAGGCCCAAGAGGTTCATAACCACCGGCAACGACAGCAGAATGCCCCGGATCCAGTACAACAACAGGAGTCCAGACACCTTTACTGTTGATCTTTCGTCCATTTACAGTCTGATTGATACGCATTCTTCCGGTCTGTTTGCTAAAATACCTGAAACGATTATGAATACGGTGCCACCCTGTAAGCATGGAACCGTCTGCGGCAAAACAGTAATAATACTTGCCGATTTTGTGCAGGTCTGTCAGCTTTTTGCCATTCTTATAATAGTATTTTTTCCACCGTAGGTTTTCCATCCGGTGAAAGTACTGCTGACAGATGCTGCCTGGACATCTGTAAAATATACAGCAGGTAAAGCTGTGACCAGGAGAAGAATACACAAGAGCCAGATAAAACATGATTTTCTTTTCTTCATACATGACTTCCTTTCATTAGAGATGTTTTAAGTAAGGGTTCTGTATGTTGATTATATCATGTAATTGTCTGGGAGTGTGGCAAAAAGTTCCTAAAAAGAAAGACTCCGGTCGCAATGACCGGAGCTTTCTTTTTAGGAATCTGTATTAATTACCCAAATGGATTATTTAACAGTAGCCTTTTTCAGGTTTGACCATGGGCTGAAGACTTTCCTTCCATTTTCGGATGTTCTGTTGAATGCATGCATTCCTACAGTCCATGTTCCTTTTGGTACGTTCTTGAATGTTGCTGTTACTGTACCTTCTTTCAGGTTCAGTACTTTGTGAGCACCATAGTTGTATGGTCTTGTCTCACCGTTTTCTTTCTTGGAGGATGTTCCAAGTACTACATCATAACCAGTTGCGTTTGCAGCTGCTTTGTATGTTACTTTGATAGTAGATCCGCTTACTGTTACGTTTGTGATAACTGGAGCGTCCGGTGTGATTGCGGATACAACGAATGGATATGCGTTAGACCAGTCGCTGAATACTTTCATACCGTTTTCGTCACGTTTCCAAGCGTGGCAGTATGCGTAGTAGGTTCCCTGCTGTACATATTTAAATGTAGTAGAGGTGCTAACCTGGTTCTTGTTTACAGAAGCATAGTCTTTGTTTTTGATGCAGTCGCGGTCTGTGGAGATTACATAGTCGTAACCTGCAGCACCTTCTGAATCACCGGAAAGGATTGCTGTTGCCTGATTGCCAACAACTTTAACGCTGCTAATCATTGGAGCATCCGGTTTTTCATCTTCTGCTTTACCATCAGCTTTGACAGTCTTAGAACCTGTATAGTTTTTAGATGTGCTTACAGCTGTTACTGTATAAGTTCCATCTCCATTGTTCTTAGCGGTATATTCTGTAGATGCAACCGGAATATAACCGTTTAAGACAGAAACAACACCATCTTTTACAGTTACATTACAATCGTTAAGAGCTTTCTTATCAACACCCCATCTTAATGTCTGAGCATATGCATCACCAGTCTTTGTATTTACAGAAGATCCAGTGTATCCATTAAGACCTTCGATTGATACACCATAAATATTTCCAACAGTTACATCTGTAGGTGCTACAGTTGCACCAGTTTTAGCATCAATTAATTTCAGTGTATAATCAACACCTTCTACCAGAGTGCTTCCTCCAATCTGGATTAATACTTCTGGTTTTACAGGAAGTCCTGCTGCATAAGTAGCATTCTTTAAGCTTACGTTCTTGGAAACAAACTGTACACTCGCGATACGGAACTCAGCTTTTGCTACAACACCTTTGATGATAGTTCCATCTGCAGTTACAATATCTTGTGTTCCATCTCCTGCAAATCCTGTACCTTCTTTTGCTACAGCATATACATAGCCGACATTATAAGTATTACCACCTTTTGTTACTTTCTTACCAGCAACATTATCTACATATTTGATTTCAAAATCATCAGCTTTGGCAGTGGTTTTAGTTCCGTCTGCTTTTGTAATATTTGATAATACTTCTTTTGCAAACTTATGTTCATTTCCATCAAACTGGAATACAGACGTTCCAGCAGCAAAAGAAGATGTTACATCGAAGCCTTTTGAATCGTATACTTTTAATTCTGCTTTAACTTTTTCTTTTACAATGTTAAATTCAGCAGTTATATTGTCACCTGTGAAGTTTTTATTCCGTCTACAGGTTTTAAAACAACAGTGCCTTTTCCTGCTTCACATTCTCGCCATAAGAAACAACTTCAAACTGTTTGGAAACATCATTACCATTTAATGTAGCCTTAAATTCACGAGGTCTTACCTGTCTTCCGGTATAGTCCTGATCATCAATTTCAACTTTAACGCTAGAAGTGTTTGCAGCTGTAATTGTAAATGTTCCGGTTGCTTTCCCTGAATAGCGAGGAGAAACACCTTCAACAGTAACTTTACCAGTACCAACATTTACAGCATCAGTAATGCTTACTTCTTTATATTCTTCTTTTCCACTGGCAACTTCGCCCATTTTATACAGAACGGTTACACCATCAACTACCGAATAAGTAGGCACAATCTTACCACCTGTATAAGTATATGTAGATGGGTTGATGGTTACCATGGCATCAGTTAATTTTCTTGCGACAATCTTAGTGGAACCATTAGCAGCAACAGTCACAGTTTTTGCATTATCTGTATTTAAAATATAGTTCTTATTTGTAACTGTAACAGTTGCTTTAATATAATTACCAAGTTTATTTCCATTTGTGACATTTGTAAAATCATATTTTACTGTAAAATCATCAGCAGAAAGGGTTTTCTCTACTTTTTTACCAGTTTCATCTTTAGCAACAACAGTTACTGGTACATTATACTCAGAAGCCTTGGTATAAGTGTCATTAATAGAAACATCTTCCGGTACAGTGATATAAGTAGCTTTCACCTCTAATGGTTTAATTAAAAATGGAACAGATGCAACCTGACCTTTATATGTTCCATCTGTAATTTTAATATTTACATAGGCATCAGCTTTGGGCTGTAATTTATTGTTTACTGATTCATATTTAGTTGTTGCATTCACATTATTCGTGTAACCTGTGATCTCATATGCAGCGGTGTCCACAGAACCCGGAACTAAGTTACCAGTACTATCATAGTATTTGATTGTTAATTTTCCTAAATCTGTTTTGGTCGGCTCTATGGCATCTCCGGTATAGGAAACTTCATATGGTTTGGTGGAAGCAACTCCCTGTAATGCAGCACTTGATGCAACAACAGTAAATGTTTGTTCATTTTCGCAGTTACCAGATTTTGCTCTGATAGTAACTGTGTATGGACTTCCATCTGTAAATCTGTTTACATCATTTCCAGATGCATCTTTTACAATTACTGCATAGTCTACATTGGCTACCAGTTTCAATTCTTCACCCTCAGCACCTTTAAAAGTCAGGTAATTAGCCAGTGTTGCTGAGTTTGCTGTAACAGGAATGTATCCGCTTGTAGTATTAACGGAAATATTAGTTCCATTTGTAGATAAATCACGTTTTACAATTTCAACAGTATCTGTAGAGGTTAAAGTTTCTTCATCCTTCAGTGTATTGGAAGTAGCACCTTTGAAATTTGTCAACTTAGTTCCATCAACTGTTACTTTCACCTTTCTATCACCAACATATTTACTTTCTGTAGTAGCATTGATAATACGTGGATGAAAGATCAGCACCGCTAAGTTTCTTATCAGCACCATTATTGGTGGATTCAGACTCTTTTACAGTAACCTTGTCATTTGCAATTCGAATCACATCACCTGTATACTGATATTTCAGACCTTTTTCTGGTGTTGCAATAATATCTGTATTAAGATTAGCAACTTTTCTTCCAATAGATAATTTTGCACTAATACTTCCTTTATACGGAGAATTTGGCATCTGATCTGCAGAAGCTGTGATTGTTACAGTATCACCAGCATTTGTTGCACTAGAAGATGTAAGCTGATAATTGTCAGCACTTGCGATATCAGCACCACTTGAAGACTCTTTTACTTTTACACTAGCAACGTCAGCCGCCTGAGCAAAACCATTATATGTTAATGAAGGAACAGATGTAATGTCTAAATATTTATCTGCTAAATCCTGTTTTTCAACAGTGACTTTAATCTGAGTGTTGATATCATATAATGTCTGATTACTTGTAGCATCATAATCGTATACATAAAGAGTCAGAGTTTTTCCAGCAACTTCTTTTTTTGCTTTTAAGCTCATTTGTGCAACGCTATGAACACGACCATTTGTATCGCCAACACCTGCATCCTTACTAGACTGTACTACAATACCATTTTCATCTACCCAACGGAACATCCACTGTGAGAGAGTACTTCCGTCAGATTTTGCGATAGTACCTGTAATTGCATCTGTAACGTTAGTTCCCCATACAATACTGGATTTAGCAGCAGTTAAATCTAAAGAGATATCTGCCTCATTAACTTTTATAGATGCAGAAGCAGTATCTTCTGTGTTATCTACAACCGGAGTTTCTGCAACATTATCAGAAAATTCTGTAGTTGTTTCCGCAGCCGGAGCTTCTGTAGCAACTGCAACGTCAGAACCATCGCTGAACTCAGCAGCCCATACCGGCACATTAGAAGTAGCAAGCATTGCAACAACAAGTGACATACTTAATGTCTTTTTTGCCATGCCCTTCTTTGTGTTTTTAATCTTTGTCATGATTATAGTTCCCCTTTCCTTAATATAACTATTTCTTTTTGGGTAAAGATTCCTAGACATAATCTGTCTGTTATGGTTAATAATAGTGCTTTCACCACTTTTTGTCAAGGGTAATGCTCAAGAATTTTACGATTTTTTTAAATTTCATACACTTCAAAAGCATTTATTTTCCTTGATTTTTCATACTAAAATCTATAATTTGTTACAAATGTGGTGAGTTGTTCGTTCTAATCACAAGATGATGTATCAACCCCTGTATGGTCAAATGGCAGAGAACCCTCTATAATTCTCTGCCATTTTCTCATTTTATAACTGTTGTTCTTTTTTTATTCTTTCAACCTGCTCAATCGGCATCTGTGTATCTGCAGCGATTTCTTCCAATGTACTTTTGCCTCTTTTCAGCATACAGATTACTATTTTTTCTTTCGTCTCTGTTTTTATTTCTTCTTTCACTTCTTCTTTCACGTCTTGCCTTATTTCATTTATCAGCTTATCTGTTTTCAGCTCTAATACTTCTCCGCCCATGGCTCGATCAACTCCCTTCTTTGTTTTTTCTGAATCTGAGAAAATGTAGTCTGCAATTTTTAGGATTACTTCCACAAGGTAACGATACAGTGCCTCTTTTCCATTTTCAAGCAGACTTTCTTCCAGTCTTCTGGAAATTGTCACATATTCATCCAGCAGTTTCTGAAGTTTTTCCGGATCTTTCTCTATATCTTCTCTGCTTTTTTCATATCTTATGACATAAAATGGCAGGAGAAAGAGCAGTTTCTTCTGAAAGATTACATCCTGTGTATATCTTTCTATGTAAATAGCCGGCAGTTCATATTTTATTACCCGCCCGTCTGGCATGATAATATCCATTCCGAGAGTATCTTTTCTGCCTTTTCCACGTAAATATAATACACAGGAATGAGGAAAATATATTTTGTACCGTCCATTCTCAATCTGCTTTGTTTCCAGACTGACAGCAAAATCATATTCTATCATTCGGATTACCATTTCTGCATCTCCGGTACTCTGACATTCTATATGATAGATCTTATCTGCTATTTTCAACCGGGAATCTGTAATCTTTTCTCCGTTCTTTGTCTGGTGTTCGTTTCTCTGCTGCTCAACTGCTATATCTGCGGGATAATTTGTGCCAAATACCTCGTTGATCAGTGGAACCACAAGCTCTGGCATTTTCTCCAGCATTGTTCTGAAAACATTATCAAATATGGTGTTATTTGCCATCTGATACACCTTTCCTGGCTGTTAGTTATCGTTCGCTTTTGTATTTTGATCATGTTTTCGGATGTATTCTTATTTCCAGGTGCTTCGCATCTATGAAATTTTATCTTTTGTGCAAAGTATTTTTGTTTTCGATCACCCTCTTTGCACTCTGTTTTGTATTTTCTATTGTAACAGATGCCTTCTCATTTTTCCAGTCAAATCTCTGCTCTTAAGAACTTTTTGTTCTTTTGCATTATATGTCTGTACACAAAATTTCCCGTACAAATGGATTAATATATTATGCCACTACTGCAACAAAAAGCCCCTGCAATACAGTCCTGATAACTGTACTGCCAGGGGCTTTATTTTTATTCAGAAGCAATTACTTCTATAAATATAGCGTATTATTTCTTTCTGACAATAACCTTATCCAGATGCCAGATATCATCTACATATTCCTGGATAGTTCTGTCGGATGTGAACTTGCCGCTGCATGCTGTGTTGAGGAGTGCTTTCTTAGCCCAGCCTTTTTCGTCTCTGTATGCTGCTTCTACACGTTTCTGTGCGTCTGCATAGGAACGGAAGTCTGCGAGGATGAAGTAGCGGTCTGCTCTGTCTGTGTTCTTTGTGTTGAGAAGTGAATCGTACAGGTCACGGAAGAGTTCTGTATCGCTGGAGAAGGTTCCGTTGATGAGCTGCATCAGTACCTGACGGATTTCTTCGTCTGTGTTGTAGATTACGTTTGGATCGTATCCGCCGTTGTTTTCGTAGTTGATTACTTCGTCGGAGCTTAAACCGAAGATGAATGCGTTTTCTGCGCCAACTTCTTCTACGATCTCTACGTTGGCACCGTCCATTGTTCCAAGTGTAGGAGCACCGTTGAGCATGAACTTCATGTTACCTGTACCGGATGCTTCTTTACTTGCTGTGGAGATCTGCTCGGAAACGTCTGCTGCTGCGAAGATCCACTCAGCGTTGGATACTCTGTAGTTTTCGATGAATACAACTTTGATCTTGCCGTTGATGGAAGCGTCGTTGTTTACTACATCTGCTACTGAGTTGATGAGTTTGATGATCTTCTTGGCTGTTGCGTAACCTGCGGATGCTTTTGCACCGAAGATGAATGTTCTTGGATAGAATTCCATTTCCGGATGCATCTTGATCTGGTTGTACAGATAGATAACATGCAGGATGTTCAGGAGCTGGCGTTTGTACTCGTGAAGTCTCTTAACCTGTACATCGAAGATGGAGTGCGGGTCTACTTCTACGCCATTGTGCTCAAGGATATATTTAGCCAGACGCTCTTTGTTCTTGAACTTAATGTTCATGAATTCCTGGAGTGCTTTCTCATCATCTGCATAAACTGCAAGTTTCTTTAACTGCGGAAGGTCTGTGATCCAGTCCGGTCCGATATGCTCTGTGATCCAGTCTGCAAGGAGTGGATTTGCGTGGAGCAGGAAACGTCTCTGAGTGATACCGTTTGTCTTGTTGTTGAATTTCTCAGGCATCATTTCATAGAAGTCTTTTAATTCCTGATTCTTCAGGATTTCTGTATGAAGGCGTGCAACACCGTTTACAGAATAGCCTGCTGCGATTGCAAGGTGAGCCATCTTAACCTGTCCGTCATAGATGATCGCCATCTTTTTGATCTTCTCATAATTTCCCGGATATTTTGCCTGGATGGCGAGAATGAAACGACGGTTGATCTCTTCGATGATCTGATATACACGCGGAAGCAGTCTGGAGAAGAGCTCGATCGGCCATTTCTCAAGTGCTTCGGACATGATGGTATGGTTTGTGTAAGCAACGGATTTGGTTGTTACTTCCCATGCTTCATCCCATCCAAGTCCTTCTTCGTCCATGAGGATACGCATTAACTCTGCTACTGCTACAGTCGGATGTGTATCGTTCATCTGGAATGTTACTTTTTCATATAATTTATGGATATCGTCATGTTTCTTTTTGTATTTGGCAATTGCTGCCTGGAGGCTTGCAGATACAAAGAAGTACTGCTGTTTCAGTCTCAGCTCTTTACCTGCATAGTGGTTATCGTTCGGGTAAAGGACTTCTACGATATTGCGGGCAAGGTTCTCCTGCTCTACTGCTTTCTTGTAATCACCTTTATCAAAGGAATCAAGCTCGAAGTCTACGATCGGCTCTGCATCCCAGATACGAAGTGTGTTTACTACATCATTGTCATATCCTGTGATCGGCATATCATAAGGAATGGCTTTTACAGCCTGATATCCTTCGTGGATAAATTTGTTTCCGCCCTTTTCAGGATCGTACTCTACTCTTACATATCCACCAAAGTGTACTTCCTTGGCATATTCCGGACGACGCAGTTCGAATGGGTAGCCGTTCTTTAACCAGTTATCCGGTACCTCGATCTGATAACCGTTCTGGATTTTCTGTTTGAACATTCCGTAGTGGTAACGGATTCCGCAGCCATATGCTGCGTAATTTAAAGTTGCGAGAGAATCAAGGAAGCATGCAGCCAGTCTTCCCAGACCACCGTTTCCAAGTGCCGGATCCGGTTCCTGATCTTCGATACAGTTAAGGTCAAATCCCAGCTCTTCGAGAGCTTCTTTTACTTCACCGTAAGCGCAAAGGTTGATCAGGTTGTTTCCGAGAGCACGTCCCATCAGGAATTCCATGGACATATAGTATACGATCTTCGGATCCTGTTCGTCATAAGCTTTCTGTGTTGCAAGCCAGTTATCAATGATAACGTCTTTTACAGAGTAGCTTACTGCCTGAAAAATCTGCTCCTGTGTAGCTTCTTCAATTGTTTTTCGATAGAGGAATTTTACGTTGTCTTTTACGCTTTTCTTGAATGCCTCTTTCTTGAACATTTCGTTTGTCATTTCATACCTCCCGTAATGGTTTCACTGTTCACTTTATTCTCAGCAATACACCTTGCGGATATTGCCGGTGAACCTCTTCATTCCGTCAACTCTTCTGTTTTCTCATATCAGAGAAATTGGGGGCAAAGAATCTCCGCCTCCAATTTCCTCTCTGAAATCAGACTGTCAAGGATAATGATACTCTTTTTTCGACAGTCTGTCATGTATATAATTGCCGAATTTTATAACATTTTTTTGTTATCGTGCATTGCGAAAGTAGTATATTTCCTGTGAAATACCTGTAACTCATCAGTACCTTGTCAGTAATTGACCGAATGTTGTCAATTACAGTTTCTTAACACCCATAGTTACTGCTTCTTTGTTGATGTTCCACTCTTTCACATAACCATCGGTCTCTCCAAGTACCATTTCGTCTGCAAGTACTTCTGACTTGATCTCATCTTCGTGTGCTTTCATGACATCCTGGATCTTGTCGTTTCCGTGAGCGTATACTACGATCTTGTCCATAACTTCGAAGCCGGCTTCCTTACGCATGGTCTGGATCTTGCTGATGATCTCACGTACGAATCCCTCTTCGATCAGTTCAGGTGTCAGGTTTGTATCAAGGACTACGGATGTTTCACCGTCAGATTCGGATACATAGCCTTCTGTCTGTGCTGTTTCAATAAGAAGGTCTTCTTCTGTAAGTTCTACATTGTTTCCGTTGATATCCAGTTTCAGGACACCGTTGGTTCTCAGCTCGTTCATTGCTGCTGTTCCATTGATGTCTGTGAGAGCCTGTCTGATTCCTCCAAGGAGTTTACCATATTTCGGTCCTACTGTACGAAGCTGTGGTTTGAAACTGTAGGAGATAAAGGATTCTACATCATCTGCGAATTTTACTTCTTTGACATTCAGTTCGTCTGCGATGATGTCAGTGTAGAATTCACTCATTTTCTTCTCAGCTTTTACATACATGGTTCCGATCGGCTGACGGTTCTTGATGTTTGCTGTATTTCTGCAGGCACGTCCCAGAACTACGATCTCCAGAAGCTCTTTCATGTCTGCTTCCAGATCTTTGTCGATCCATGCTTCATTTACAGTCGGGAAGTCGCAGAGGTGGATACTCTCAGGAGCATCTTTGTCCACGCTTCTTACCAGGTTCTGATAGATGTCTTCTGTCATGAACGGGATCATCGGAGCTGCTGTCTTGGCGATGGTTACCAGTGCATGGTACAGAGTCATATAAGCATTGATCTTATCCTGCTCCATTCCCTTTGCCCAGAAACGTTCACGGCTTCTTCTTACATACCAGTTACTCATCTCATCTACAAATTCCTGGAGTGCTCTTGCTGCTTCCGGGATCTTGTAGTTTGCCAGATCATTGTCTACAGCCTGAACAGTTGTGTTTAATCTGCTGAGCAGCCATTTGTCCATAACAGGAAGCTGGTCATAGTTCAGTTCATATTTGGTCGGGTCGAAGTTGTCGATGTCTGCATATAATACGAAGAACGCGTAAGTATTCCACAGTGTGCTCATGAATTTACGCTGTCCTTCCACAACTGCCTTGCCATGGAAACGGTTCGGAAGCCATGGAGCACTGTTGATGTAGAAGTACCATCTGATAGCATCTGCGCCGTATTTGTTCAATGCATCGAATGGATCAACTGCGTTTCCTTTGGACTTACTCATCTTCTGTCCGTTCTCATCCTGGACATGTCCCAGAACGATTACGTTCTTGTATGGTGCTTTATTGAAGAGCAGTGTGGATTCTGCAAGGAGTGAGTAGAACCATCCACGAGTCTGGTCTACTGCCTCGGAGATAAAGTTTGCAGGGAACTGCTGCTCAAATAATTCTTTGTTTTCAAATGGATAATGATGCTGTGCGAAAGGCATTGCTCCTGAGTCGAACCAGCAGTCAATAACCTCCGGTACACGATGCATTTCTCCACCGCACTCCGGACACTTCAGTGTGATCTCATCGATGTATGGGCGGTGAAGCTCTACTGTCTTGGCTCTCTCATCACCGCTCATCTCGAATAATTCCTGACGGCTTCCGATGGAATGCATATGTCCGCATTCACACTGCCAGATGTTCAGTGGTGTTCCCCAGTAACGGTTACGGCTGATACCCCAGTCCTGAACATTTTCAAGCCAGTCGCCGAAACGTCCTTTACCGATGCTCTCAGGGATCCAGTTGATTGTATTGTTATTTCTGATCAGGTCATCCTTAACTGCTGTCATCTTGATGAACCAGGATTCTCTTGCATAGTAGATCAATGGTGTATCACATCTCCAGCAGTGTGGATAATCATGCTCGAATTTCGGAGCATCGAAGAGCTTGCCTTCTTTGTCCAGGTCTGTGAGAACCATAGGATCTGCTTTCTTTACGAAAACGCCTGCGTATGGTGTCTCTTTTGTCAGGTTACCCTGTCCGTCTACGAACTGTACGAATGGCAGTTCATAGTTACGTCCGATTCTGCTGTCGTCTTCACCGAATGCAGGTGCGATGTGAACGATACCTGTACCATCACTCATAGTAACGTAGTTATCACAGGTTACGAAATGAGCTTTCTTTTTCTGTTTTGCTGCTGCCTCTCCTGCACATGCGAAAAGCGGCTCGTATGCTTTGTATTCCAGATCTGTTCCTTTGTAGGTTTCCAGAACTTCATATGCTTTCTCGCCTTCTTCTTTTGCAAGCTTGCCAAGGACTTTGTCAAGGAGTGCTTCTGCCATATAATAGGTATATCCGTCTGCTGCCTTTACTTTGCAGTAAGTCTCATCCGGGTTTACGCAGAGTGCAACGTTGGACGGAAGTGTCCATGGTGTTGTTGTCCATGCAAGGAAGTATGCATCTTCACCAACAACCTTGAATCTTACAACTGCGGAGCGCTCTTTTACAGTTTTGTATCCCTGGGATACTTCCTGTGCGGAAAGAGGGGTACCGCATCTTGGACAGTAAGGAACGATCTTGAAGCCTTTATACAGAAGCTTCTTGTTCCAGATTTCTTTTAATGCCCACCATTCGGATTCAATATAATCATCATAATAAGTTACATATGGATGTTCCATATCAGCCCAGAAACCAACAGTAGATGAGAAATCCTCCCACATTCCTTTGTATTTCCAGACGCTTTCCTTACACTGTTTGATGAATGGCTCCATACCGTATTCTTCGATCTGCTCTTTGCCATCCAGACCAAGCTTCTTCTCTACTTCCAGCTCTACCGGAAGTCCATGAGTATCCCATCCTGCTTTACGTGGAACCATGTAGCCCTTCATTGTACGGTATCTCGGGATCATATCCTTGATAACGCGGGTAAGTACATGGCCGATGTGCGGTTTACCGTTTGCAGTAGGCGGTCCGTCGTAGAATGTATAGGTTTCTCCCTCTTTTCTGTTCTCCATACTTTTCTCAAAGATATGGTTTTCTTTCCAGAATTCTTCTACTTTTTTCTCACGGTCTACAAAGTTTAAGTTCGTATCAACTTTCTGGTACACAGTAATTTACCTCCTGTTTAAATTATTTGTATCAGACACCTGAAAATATGCAGGACGTTTATATACGCTGAAAAATATTTCCAGTGTCCTTTAAGAACGAAAATAAGCCCATAAAAAAATCGCCCTTTTGTAAAAGGACGAAGGTTTATTGACGTTCGCTATACCACCTGTTACATTGTACGGGCATCCTCTGCCGATACATGAATCTTTTAACGGGGATTTCCGTCAGCTCTTACCTGTCTGTACACCCTTCAGAGCTGCAACTCCGGAGTGATCTTCACTGCATTTACTCACCACCGGGCTCACACCCTCCCCGGTTCGCTGTCTGCTTTCCCCTGCAGTTACTCTCTCCATCAACGTTTTTGTGGACATATCATTTATTTAACTATGCGGATTCATTATAAGGTCACAAAATTCACTGTGTCAAGTATTTTTTTGAATATTAGGGTAATCCTGTTACTGTTTAATAACACTGGTTACTGTCAAACTCCCGAACAGTAACACACTGTTAACATACTATCATATAAATTTTACACAGGCATTGTAATTAATGATATAATAAGGTAGAATATTTTGTCCGAACGTCATTTAAAACGATGTACTAGAGCGTGTCTGAAAAAGGCTTTCTGCAAGATGTACGTCACAATTTGTGGGATATTTTGCCCGGATGAGGGCGCCGTAGCGGGCTACGGCAACTGAATTCGGGTGAAATATCCCGCAAAGTGGGGCGTGCAGATTGCGGGAATGAATTTTCAGACACGCTCTAGGATATGGAAAGCAACTACTATGTATATTTAATGAAGGGTAATTTCAAATGTTTAAAACAAAATTTCATAAATTAATGAAACGTTTCCTCACCGGAATGCTTTGTGCAGGGATTCTGACCTCCCAGCCTGCAGTCACTTATGCTGCCGAGACCTCTGCCACTCCTGAAGTCGGTCATTCAGAAACCTATTCACAGGCCTCAGATATCGATTCTGTCAAAGGATGGCCCGCAGGTCCTAATATCGAGGGACAGTCCGCAGTACTGATGGATGCAGTCACTGATACTATTCTTTATTCCAAGAATGCCAAAGATAAGCTATATCCCGCCAGTATCACTAAGATCATGACCGCTCTTCTGGCCTGTGAATATCTGGATATGGACGATACAATCACCATGTCGCAGGAAGCGGCTTATGGGATTGAGGCCGGAAGCTCCAGCATTTACGCAGAAACAGGAGAGGTTTTCACAGTAGAGCAGGCCCTGATGGCTCTGATGCTGGAATCTGCCAATGAGATGGCTCTTGCTCTGGCAGAAAAAACAAGCGGTTCTGTAAAGAAGTTTGTTGAACTGATGAACCAGAGGGCAGCTCAGCTGGGCTGTAAAAACACCCATTTTAATAATCCGAATGGTCTTCCGGATGAGACGCATTATACCACCGCGGGTGATATGATGAAGATTGCAAAGGCAGCCTGGTATAATCCCAGATTCCGTAAATTTGTGACCACACAGGTTTATGAGATTCCTCCGACTAATAAGCAGTCTGAAACCCGTTATCTTCTCAATCACCATAAAATGATGCCCGGACAGTCTTATGCATACGATGGAGTTCTGGGAGGAAAGACCGGATACACCGATGCAGCGGGAAGTACGCTTGTCACCTATGCCAAGAGAGGAAATTCCATTCTCATTGCAGTTGTGCTGAATTCTACAAACGGTGCTTTTCCTGACACAACTTCTCTGCTGGATTACGGCTTCGACAATTTTGAAAAAGTAGACTTGAATATAGATACCGATCCGGTACCGGCAGCATTTCTTCCATGCGAAAAACACCTGTTAAAGGACTGGAGTAATCTGTGTTCCTTCTATTATATGAGGCATGTGTACGTAACTGTCCCTGCAGGAACTGATGTGAGCCAGCTTGTAAAGAAGCAGAAACTTCTGAACAATTCTGTCGGTCCAAAGCGGATTAAAAGTAAATATTATTTAGACGGCCATATGGTCGGATATGGAATGCAATATGAAAAGGAGATCCTTTCAGATCTCCTTCTCAACACTTCTTTTTAGTTTTCGCCTGAGGCGGAGGACTTCTTTTCTTTCACGAAGTTCCTCCGCTTCTTCTGTATCTGTGAAACGCAATGTCTTCACAGCGAAATATTTCTCATCTTCTGTTTTTCGGATACGGATCTTGCCTTTTATCAGTCCATGCTCTTCACAATTGGATATGCTGTAATAAACCTTTGGATTATTCATAAACCATCGGAGTTTGCGCTTTGCAGGCAGATGACAGACCGGACATCTGGTGCTGGTCACCTCGCGGTCTTTCATGATTCGCTCTCTTGTGGCAAATTCTCTGGATACATATTTGTCATGATCCGGATAGGAAATATGTATTTCGTCTTTTTTCTTCTTTGGATTCTGGTAAACATCCAGTGACGGATGATTGATGATGATTACGTTATTTATTTTCTCCAGGACTTTCGCTGTATACCAGGCATCTGCAAGCGCCCGGTGAAATCCCCTGGTTTTCTCTATTTTCAGTTCATCGATCGCATGCTCCAATGCACACCTGTGTGTACCGTCATCGTAACTGATACTGTATAATTTCTGCACATCATAATAGGTCACAGGTCCGGGAAGCAGATCCAGCAGGCCATAGAACTTCATATTCCTCTGAAGTTCCATCACGTCCTGATTTCCCCAGGTAAAAAAATACCAGTCTTCTCCGCACCAGTCAAGAAATTCCCTGACTGCCTGCTCAAATGGCACTCCTTTCATAAGATCTTTATAATCTACATGAATTACCTCATGGATGCTGTCATGAATCCATTTATAGACCTGTGGTTTGATCAGTCGGTGAAAATGATCCGTTATTTCTTTTTTGCTGTTTACTTTTACAGCCCCAATCTCGATAATCTCAAATGGAAGCCTGTCGTTACGTGTTTTCTTTCCCGAAGGATTCTGATTCCATTCCAGGTCAAAGACAATATAGTTCATTCATCCGGTCCTTTTTGTTTATTACTTTTTCGCATTTATTTTCCATTGCTGATAAATATATTATTTCACGATCTTCAGTTCATACTGTCTGGTTCCCAGACCAATCTTCTCTGCCTGATCCAGTGTTGCCTGCCATTCAATGTTCGGGTTGGAATCTTTGAAATGGTCGTGGTGGCAATGCCAGTCAGGTTTTGCCAGGTGTTCTCCAAGCTGGCTGTTCTCGATCGGAGTTGCTTTCAGACAGGCATCTGCGCAGGCCTGGTCCAGAGCAACCGGGTCAAAGCTTGCAAACATTCCGATATCAGGAAGGATTGGTGCATCATTTTCGCCATGGCAGTCACAGTTCGGGCTGATATCCTGAACAAGCGCTACATGGAAATGCGGACGGCCATGACAGACTGCCTGTGCATATTCTGCCATCTTACGGTCAAGAAGTTCATTCGCACTGCTGTTTGGATTGTATACTGCATCAAAACCGCAGGCTCCGATACAACGGCCGCAGCCTTTACATTTATCATAATCAATGACTGCTTTTTTATTCGGATATGTAATCGCATCACTTCCGCACTCTTTCGCGCAGCGACGGCATCCGCGGCAGAGTTCTTCATTTACTGCAGGTTTTCCGCTGGCATGCTGTTTCATCTTACCTGCGCGGCTTCCGCATCCCATTCCGATATTCTTCAGTGCACCGCCGAAGCCGGTTGCTTCATGTCCTTTGAAGTGGCTTAAGCTGATAAAAATATCTGCATCCATGATCGCATGTCCGATCAGTGCAGTCTGACAATATTCACCGTTAACTACCGGTACTTCTACTTCGTCTGTACCGCGTAAGCCATCACCGATGATGATCTGGCATCCTGTTGAAATGCTGTTAAATCCGTTGAGATTTGCGCACTCCAGATGCTCCAGTGCATTCTTACGGCTTCCCGGATAAAGAGTGTTGCAGTCTGTGAGGAACGGAAGTCCTCCCTGCTCTTTACAGAGATCAGCTACTGTTTTTGCGTAATTCGGGCGCAGGAAAGCCAGATTGCCAAGTTCTCCGAAATGCATTTTAATAGCCACGAATTTTCCATCCATATCAATGTCTTTGATTCCGGCTGTAACGCAGAGTTTCTTCAATTTATCAAGCTGGCTGGTGCCAACCGGACATCTGAAATCAGTAAAATAAACGGTTGATTTTTCCATCGTTTTTCCTCCTGTTTTTATTAATCAAAATTTGATTTTCTTTTTTATTTTATCACAAGATGCAGGTTCTTTTCGAGATATTTTTTTGCTTACATCTGTTCGTAAAATTTTGTCACCTTTTTGTATTCTGCAGGCAAAGTGATCTGCTCTACCACAACATCTCCATCTTCTGCATTGTGGTAACGGTAAATGTAAACGCCCTCCTGGATCTCATCTCCTTCGATCAGAGAAACTGCCAGATATCCCTGTCCTTCAAATTCAAAGGTATCCATGATTGCAAAATCCCGTTCTGTTCCGTCAGATACCGGGATGCTGATTACTTCATATTCTTCCATCGTATGTTTTCCTTTCATTCATAAGCAATCTTATTCTTATTTTCGCTGTTTTTTATTGTAGCAAAGAGTGTTAATTATATCAATCCTATTTAACCGAATCAAGTAAGTCGTTACTGTTCACTCGGTTCACAGTAACAATAAGGCCCCTGCGGGTTACAAAAAGAAAGACTGCACCTCCAATGAGCACAGCCTTTCCGGTTTGGTATATTTTATTCAGTTCTGCTTACAATTGCTTATGCCATAATCGGTTTTAATGCTTCTGCAAGCTTCTCTTTCTCAGCTTCTGCCTCTTCCAGGTTCTTTCCGAGAGTTGTGTAATAAATCTTGATCTTTGGTTCTGTTCCGGATGGGCGGACAACTACTGTCTCGCCGTTATCCAGCTTGTAGATCAGTACGTTTGCTGCAGGAAGTCCTGTTTCTTCCGGTTTCTGGTAATCTGTTACTTTTACGATAGTATGACCTGCAATCTCTGTGAGAGGTTTGTCACGAAGTCCCTGCATCAGAGCTGACATCTTATCCATTCCGCTTAATCCCGGGAATTCGAAGCTGTCTACCTTATTCAGGTAACGTCCGTACTGTGCATAGATCTCTTCCATTCTCTGTTTCAGGGAACTTCCGATGCTTCTGTAATATGCAGCCATTTCACAGATCAGCATAGATCCGATAACAGCATCCTTGTCACGTACATATGGTCCTGCAAGGTATCCGTAGCTCTCTTCAAATCCGAAGATAAATCTGTCTACTTCATCTGCTGCTTCAAGCTGTGCGATCTGATCGCCGATCCACTTGAATCCTGTAAGTACGCTTCTGAGTTCTACTCCATAGTGCTCTGCCACTGCATCTGCAAGTGGTGTGGAAACAATGGATTTCACTGCTACCGGGTTCTTTGGCATTGTGCCTTTTTCAATGCGGCCTGCACAGATATAATCAAGAAGGAGTACACCTACCTCATTACCTGTTACCAGCTCATAGGAACCATCCGGGCATTTCATTGCGATACCAACACGGTCTGCATCCGGGTCAGTTGCAAGCATTAAGTCTGCACCTGTTTCTTTTGCGAGGTTTAATCCAAGCTCCAGAGCTGCAAAGATTTCCGGGTTCGGATAGCTGCAGGTTGTGAAGTATCCGTTCGGATATTCCTGTTCCGGAACGATTGTGATATCTGTAATTCCGATATCTTTTAATACCTGAGTTACAGGTACAAGTCCTGATCCGTTTAACGGGCTGTAAACCAGTTTCAGTCCTGCTGTCTTGCAGAGACCCGGACGAACCTGACGGGATTCGATAGCTTCATAGAGAGCCTGCTTGCAGTCATCTCCTACAAAACGGATTTTTCCCTGTTCTACGCCTTCTGCGAAGGACATATATTTCGCACCTGTAAGTACGTCTGTTTTCTGGATCTCTTCATATACAATGGCAGCTGCATCATCTGTCATCTGGCATCCGTCAGGACCATATGCTTTGTATCCGTTGTACTTAGCCGGGTTGTGGGATGCTGTTACCATAATACCTGCATTGCATTCATAGTAACGTGTTGCAAAGGAAAGTGCCGGTACAGGCATCAGTGCGTCATAGATTCTGACATTAATATCATTTGCTGCCAGTACGCCTGCTGCTGTTTTTGCAAATACATCACTCTTGAGACGGCTGTCATAGCTGATGGCTACTGTCTGATTACCGCCCTGTGTTTTTACCCAGTTCGCAAGTCCCTGTGTTGCCTGGCGAACTACATAAATATTCATACGGTTGGTTCCGGCTCCGAGAACTCCGCGAAGTCCGGCTGTTCCGAATTTCAGCGCTACTGCGAAACGATCTTTGATTTCTTCATCATTTCCTTCGATTTTGGATAATTCCGGATTAAGATCCGCATCCTGCAGATCTGCTACCAACCAGCGTTTGTATTCTTCCTGATACATTTTGACCACTCCTGCCTTGTTTTTTAGATTTTTTAAGATGTTTTCATAATATCATAAATCAGACAAATCAGCAACAAAACAGCGAGATTTCGGTCAAATTTTAAAAATTACTTTCTTTTCTGTTTGTCTGTGCTCTGCAGGCATTTCCTATATTGGTCAGGCAGAGCACTGTGGCGATCAGGAAAAGTCCGGGAATCAGAATGATCCACCAGGAACCTGTCATTAATGCTTTATCTGACAGAGACAGCATACTTCCCCATGTGATAACCTCTATCGGAAGTCCAATACCCATAAAACTTAAAGTAGCTTCAGATATCATTGCAGTTCTTACATTCATGACTACCATAAACATAATGGATGAGAAAAAATTCGGCACCAGATGCTTCCACAAAACACGGAAGAATCCGGCTCCCATACATCTTGCTGCGATGATATACTCACTGTTTCGTATCTGTCTTACCTCTGTACGTACCACTTTCGCAATACTGGTCCAACTGGTCACACCGATTACAAAGGACAGACTCAGGATATTGGCATTTCCCATAATAGCCTGCAGCAAAATGATCAGAAGCAGAGCTGGTATACTTAAGAATATCTCTGTAAATCTCATGATCAGTTCATCAAGCCAGGCAGGTGCCACTCCACTGAAGGCACCGACTACCACTGCAATAAAAGTAGAAATAACTGTGGCTAATCCACCGATCAAGATCGAGATTCTTCCTCCATACCAAATCATGGAAAAAATATCCCTTCCCATAGTATCTGTTCCAAAAAGGAACTCCCTGTCAGGAGCTTTATTATAGTTTAACAGATCCATATAAGCAGGATCCTTTGTCATGATCAGTTCCGCACACAGGCAGCCCAGTACGATAAGAATCAGGATTGCTGCTGAAACAACGGGTTTTCCCTGATACCACTTTTTCTTTGATTTGGGAATTACTGTTTCTGTTTTTCTGTTTCCTGCCAGTTCAAATAAATGATTGGTCATACTTCTACCACCTCCGATTTCTCGGTTATTACTTCATCCTTCATGCGGGGATCAATCTGTTCATTGATCGTCTGACTGACGATATTACAGAAAATAACCAGGATTCCTGACATCATGCAAAGCAGCATCAGCAGATTGTAATCATGGTATCTGGCACTCTCATAGGACAGAGCTCCGATCCCTGGATAGGAAAATACGCTTTCTACCACATAGGTTCCTCCAAGTACATGGGGAACCGCAATGGCCATAATACTTAAATAAGCAGGCATTACATTTCGGACACAATGTCTGAACATAAGCTTTTTCTTATCCAGGCCTTTTGCCTTTGCCAGAAGTACATAATCTGCGCGAACCTCTTCCAGGATTTTATTTCGGATCATGTAAGCGTAATACCATAAATGCTCCATGACCACGATGGTCAGCGGCATGATCAGATGCAGCACTCTGTCACCGATATCTCCTGCATTTCCTGTACTGTAAGCTCCACTGCTTGGCAGAATCTTAAAATTTACGGAAAAAACAAGGATCAGGACCAGAGCCAGCCAGAACTCAGGAATACAGCTGGATATGGTTCCCAGCTTACACAGAATCCGGTCTGCCAGCCGGTTTTCGTACCAGGCACACAGGATTCCCAGGAGCAAGGCTCCGGCAAACATAATGATAAATCCGATTCCTCCAAGTACAAGTGTATTGCCAATACGGCCGCCGATCACTTCTACCACATCCTGTTTATATTTAAATGAAATTCCAAATTCTCCATGAAAAGCATTTTTTACCCACTTCACATACTGTACAGAAATTGGTTCGTTCAGCCCCAGTTTCTCCATAGCCCATTCACGTTCTTCCGGACTCATCTTCTCTGTGCGGTCGCCATAATAGGAGATCAGCGGATCTCCCGGTGCAAGACGGGCTACATAAAATACAGCTACAGACAATATAAATACTGAGATCAGAAATATCAGGCATTTTTTACCATAGTAGACTAACTTTTTTTGTCTCATTATATACTGCACCCCTTTCCTTCAGCCGGAAGCATTGCAAAATGTCCGGGTGACACTTCTGTCCACACACTGTTTTCCATTCCTTCGCCATCATAGTACTGCAGAACTCTTTTTCTTTCCCTGATCGGGTCAGGAACAGGAATTGCAGACAGCAATGTTTTTGTATAAGGATGCACCGGATTGGAATACAATTCTTCTGATGGCGCCAGTTCTACCAGTTTTCCATGATACATAACTCCCACACGGTCACAGAGATACTCAACCATAGCCAGATCATGGGCGATAAACAGAAATGTAAATCCATGCTCCTCCTGCAGATGACGGAACAGATTGACGATCTGTGCCTGTATGGACACATCCAGGGAAGCTATCGGTTCATCAGCCACCAGAAATTCCGGTTCCATACACAGAGATCTGGCTATGGCCACTCGCTGCCTCTGTCCCCCTGATAATTCAGATGGATAACGATCCAGGAAACTGTTCTCAAGTCCTACATATTCCATCTGAAAAGCAGCTTCCTTCACAAAGCTTCCTCTCGGAGGTGTGATATGCTGGATTCTCATTGGTTCCGTAATAATATCTGACACCCTCATTTTCTGGTTCAGACTGGATGCGGAATCCTGAAATATCATCTGGCGTCGGGTCTGCAGCATTTTTTTATGCTTTTTGAATTCCTTTTTGTCGCAGATATTTACATCTTTATACCAGATTTCTCCCTGAGCCGGCTGATATATATTCATCAGACATCTGGCAACTGTGGACTTTCCTGAACCGGATTCCCCTACCAGACCAAAGATCTCACCTTTATGGATCTGAAATGAGACATCATCTACAGCCTTTACCTTGATCTTTTTTGTCAGATGAAACTGCTGAGTCAGATGCCTGACATCCAATAAAACTTCTTTACTCATGCGCTGTTCCTCCCACAGGTGATTTGATCTGCGGTGCTCTTGGATCCAGCAGCCAGGTTGCCGCATAATGAGTATCTGTTATCTTAAACATAGGCGGCATTTCTTCATAATCAATATTCAGGGCATATTCATTTCGACATGCAAAAGCATCACCTTTCGGCGGATCTATCAAAGTAGGAGGCATGCCGGGGATGGTGTACAGGCTTTCTTTTCCATTTGCAAATGCAGGCAGTGATCTCATCAGTCCCCATGTATATGGATGTCTGGGATCATAATACACTTCCTCTGCTGTACCGATCTCTACGATCTTGCCTGCATACATGACTGCCACTCTGTCTGCCACACGTGCAACCACTCCCAGATCATGGGATACCAGTATGGTAGCTGTTCCAAGCTTCATCTGTATTTCCCGCAGAAGATCCAGAATCTGTGCCTGTATGGTCACATCCAGTGCAGTAGTAGGTTCATCTGCAAATAAAATATCCGGATCTGCTGCCAGAGCGATGGCCATAACACATCTCTGACGCATTCCTCCGGAGAACTGCCACGGATACTGATGATATCGTTCCTTTGGATGGGAGATACCTACCAGTTCCATAAGCTCCAGAACCTTCTTATTTACCTGTTCCTTCGTGTAGTTCTTATTGTGGATCACCACTGCTTCCCCAATCTGTTTTCCAATTTTAATAGTTGGATTCAGGGATGTCATAGGATCCTGAAAGATCATAGAAAAAACTCTTCCACGCAGTTTCTGCATCTCCCTTTCCCTGTAACAGGTGATATCCTGTCCGTTCACACAGATGCTGCCCTCTTTAATCTTTGCACTTGGCGGCAAAAGCTTCATAATACTTTTGCAAAGCACACTCTTCCCGCATCCGGATTCTCCAACTATAGCCAGCACCTCTCCCTTTTTTAATGAAAAAGACACGTCTCTTACTGCCTGAACTTCTCCGGCAGGACCGTCAATGCTGACTGAAAGATTTTTAACCTCTAATAAATGTTCCATTTTTAATCCTTTTTCCGCTCGTGTAAAAAGGGGGCACCTTTAGTGCCCCCGTCACAACCTTTATCTTTTTATTCAATAGTCCAGTCTGCTACATTCCAGAAGATTCCAACTCCATGATGTCCCATAATTGTATCAGAATCAATTCCTTTAATATTGCTGTCAGCAACATAGTTGGCATCAATATAGCAGATCATTGCATAAGCCGGATCCTCTGCCAGAGCTTTCTGGAAATTAGCATAGGCTTCTGCACGAACTTCCGGATCAGCTGACTGTCTTGCTTCTGTCAGATACTTGTCAACGTCTGCATTAGAATAGCCGGAGTAGTTTGCTCCCTTATCTGTTCCGAATACTTTGTATGTATGGTCGTCAGCGTCAAATGGGCTTCCCCATCCGATCAGGAATGCCATCTGTCCTGCCCAGTCTGTCTGTGCAGGGATCTCTACTGATACATCCATGCCGATCTCTTTCAGTTCCTGTGCTGCGATCTGAGCCATATCAATACGTACCTGATCTCCTGCACTTACGCTGATTACAAATCCCACTTTTTCGCCGTCACGATAATAGAATCCGTCATCACCCATCTCGCATCCTGCAGCTTCCAGAATTTCTTTTGCTTTTTCAGGATTGTAATCATAATGCTCTACATCTTCATAATTGTAGATATTTCTCTGAAGAGGTCCATAAGCCGGCATTCCCTGTCCAAGGATAACTGCGTCGATGATCGCCTGACGGTCAAGCCCATAGCATACTGCCGGGATCAGATCACGGTTTTTCTGCCAGTATTCATTTTCAAAGTTAAACATGATTCCACGATAGTCAGAAGTCTTCATATCGTAGCATGTATATGCCTCATCATCAGCAAAAGCAGCTGCATCCTTTGGTGTTAATAATGCCAGATCAAGTTCTCCGGATTTTAACTGAAGTGCTTTCGCATTGTCATCCGGTACGATCTTGAATACAATTTTATCGATGGAAGGCTCACCCTTAAAATAATCTTCATTCTTAACCAGTGTGATCGCCTGTCCCTCATCCCAGAATTCGATCTTGTATGGACCTGTTCCTACCGGATTACGGAAGAAATCAGAGGTCTGCATATCTTCGCCCTCAAGCAGATGCTTAGGAAGAACCGCCATTGTCATATAGTCAAGGAATGCAACGTTTTTGTCCTCAAGCTTGAACGCAACCGTATGATCATCAATAACATTAATCTCTTCTACGTCCTCGTAGTTGGGTGCATTCTCAGAACCATTTTCCGGATCCATGATCGCTTCAATAGTAAATTTAACATCCTCTGCTGTCACAGGTTCGCCGTCCTGCCACTTGGCATCTTCTGCCATATGGAATGTATAAGTATTGGTTTCATCATCAAAATCCCAGCTCTCTGCCAGTCCCGGAACTACCTGATTATCTCCGTCATGTGCAGTTAAACCGTTGAAGATCAGAATATTGATCTCTCCATGTTCATCCATAGCAGGATTGATCCTGGTATAATCTCCGCTTCCGTATACCAGTGTTGTTTCTTCTTCTGCCAGTACAGGCACTGTTGTTCCGGCACTGACCAGTGATACAGTCAGAAGCACTCCGGCCATTGTCAATAAACCCTTTTTCATTTCATGTTCCCTCGCTTTTTCTTTATTGGTAACTGGCTTTTATGATATCAGACAATTCTGACATCAGTAAGCCCTGCGGGGGGATATTGACATATTCCTTTTTGTGCCTTATATATGCCATATATGGCATACCTGCAGCAGTATCATTACTCTCCATCGCAGTGCGATCCTGCCCGGAGTGTTATTTATGTTATAGGAACATTACAGAGTAATTTCCTATAATATAAATAACACTCCGCCTTTAGTATTTCACTAAAAGCGAAGTGTCCTGATATTAATATAATTTTGCACCAGCCGGAATATGGTCATCTACCATCAGAAGATGAAGTTTTTCTTCGCCCTCTTCCTCATGGATTGCACTAAGTAACATTCCACAAGATTCAATTCCCATCATTGCTCTAGGTGGCAGATTTGTGATAGCTATAAGAGTCTTACCTACCAGTTCTTCTGGTTCGTAGAATGCGTGAATACCGCTTAAAATGGTACGTTCTACGCCTGTTCCATCATCCAGAGTAAACTGTAAAAGTTTCTTTGACTTCGGCACTGCGACACACTCTTTTACCTTTACTGCACGGAAATCGGACTTGCTGAAAGTCTCAAAATCTACCTCATCTTTGAACAATGGTTCGATTTCTACCTTTGAAAAATCAATCTTCTCAACTGGCTTTTCTGAAACCGTTTTAGCCTGCGCAACGTTGTTTGCTTCGTTCTTAGCAGCGCCCTGGGACTTCATTGTCGGAAAAACTGATTCGCTTACCACACTATCCCGTATTGTCGAGTATTATACATTATTTTCAAAAAGTCTGCAACTTATTATAACGTATTATTCAGTATGTATTTGTTGTATTTCTGTTGCACACCACATAATTCTGTTGCACCTCATAGAGTTGAACCCACAAGGGCTCTTTCCTAGAATATGTTCAAATTATGTGATAATTTTTCTATTGCTTCTTGTTTTTTTCTATATCAGTGACTTCGGCATATATATCCATCGTTGTCTCAATATTTGCATGTCCCATAACTGCCTGTATCACCTTAATATTTAGTTTCATTTTTCGCAGAATCTCGTACAAAAAGTATGTCTCAAATGATGGCAGGAAAAATGTGGGATAATAATCGGATC
>ENA-OQKJ01000054-OQKJ01000054.1-human-gut-metagenome-genome-assembly--contig:-NODE-54-length-30811-cov-6.316289_pt1 | contig 30811 bp, 24 predicted proteins | sample MGYA00242647_ERZ504795 | MGnify/ENA primary metagenome ERZ504795 (study PRJEB26092, sample SAMD00036398) | human gut metagenome | host: Homo sapiens | study: EMG produced TPA metagenomics assembly of...
ATAACCATCATTGATTGCAAGATCGCCAGATAATACCAATTCATAACCTTCTGGTGCTGTAAGTTTGCTGGTATTTACAGATGTAGCATCTTTATCAACAGTGAACTCTACTTCTGCAATCTGTTTTTTTCTTCTTCAGAATAGTAGTTGATTTTTACAGTTTTAGTAGTAGCTACTTTGCCGAACAGCAGCGTATACCATAACCATCATTGATTGCAAGATCGCCAGATAATACCAATTCATAACCTTCTGGTGCTGTAAGAGAACTTGCGTTTACAGATGTGGCATCTGCAGGAACTTGCATCGGTTCTTCTTTAACCTGTGTATTTGCCTCTTCATCATAGAAATTAATATATATAGTTTTTTGAGCTGCTACATTAGCACTATCAACATCAGCAGAATCAAAAGCTTCTGGTGAGGTATCAGTTCCATCAGAGAATACGCTGACGTCAGAAGCTGCTACAGGTACAACGCTGGTTCCTGCTACGCAGGCAGCGAGCATTAAAGCCATAATTTTTTTTCTACGTTCTTTTAATCCCATATTCTTTTTCTCCTTCATTATCTGGAAAACATATTTCTTTTGCATTGCAAGAATGGGGCATAATCATGAATTATGCCCCGTCTTGCCTGTTGGAATCTTATATAAAATTACCCAAATGGATTATTTTACAGTGATCTTTTTAAGATTGGACCATGGGCTGAATACTTTCCTGCCGTTTTCGGAAGTTCTGTTGAATGCATGCATTCCTACTGTCCAGCTTCCTTTTGGTACATTCTTAAATGTAGCTGTTACTGTACCTTCTTTGAGGTTCAGGATCTTGTGATCGCCATAGTGGTATGGACGAGTCTCGCCGTTTTCTTTCTTGGAGGATGTTCCAAGTACTACGTCGTATCCTGTTGCATTAGCAGCTGCTTTATATGTTACTTTTACAGTTGTTCCGCTTACATTTACGCTTGTGATGATCGGAGCATCCGGTGTGATTGCAGATACAACGAATGGATATGCATTTGACCAGTCGCTGAATACTTTCTTACCGTTTTCATCACGTTTCCAAGCATGGCAGTATGCATAATATGTTTCCTGCTGTACATACTTAAATGTAGTAGATGTACTAACCTGATTCTTGTTTACAGAAGTATAATCTTTATTTGTGATGCAGTCACGATCTGTAGAGATTACATAATCGTAACCAGCAGCACCTTCAGAATCACCGGAAAGGATGACTGTTGCTTGGTTTCCAGTAACATTTACTTTAGTGATCATCGGAGCATCCGGTTTTTCATCTTCTGCTTTTCCGTCTGCAACTACTGTCTTGGATCCTGTGTAGTTTTTGGATGTGCTGTTTGCTTTTACTGTATATGTTCCGTCAGTGTTCTTTTCAGAAGTATATTCTGTAGCCGGAACTGGGAGATATCCATTTAATACAGTTGTAACGCCATCTTTTACAGTTACAGTACAATCGTTGATGTTCTTCTTATCAACGCCCCATGTTAAGTTTGCTCTGGAATAAGCTGTACTGTCAACATCGTCTGTATCGAATGTTGCAACACCAGACTCTGTGTATCCGTTGATACCTTTGATTTCTACGCCGTAGATGTCTCCAACTGTTACATCGATAGGAGTTACAGTATTGCCATCTTTGTCGATTAATCTAAGTGTATAATCTTTGCCTTCAACTAATGTGCTTCCGCCAATCTGAATCAGTACTTCAGGTTTAACCGGAAGACCAGCTGCGTATGTAGCATTTTTAACACTTACATTCTTAGCAACAAATTCAACAGATTTGATTGTAAACGGGATATAAGCAACAACACCATTGATAATTGTTCCGTCAGAAGTAACAATTGTCTTGGTTCCTGCAAATCCTGTTCCTTCTTTAGCTACTGCATAGATATAACCAATGTTTTCTTTTCCTGCAGTTACTTTCTTACCTGTGATATTATCAGCGTATTTAATCTCGAAATCACTTTCTTTTGCAGTTGTCTTTACGCCATCATCAGTAACTTTTCTGATATTGCTTAATAATGCTTTTGCAAAAGTATGCTCATTTCCATCAAATGTGAATGCAGTCTGGCTGTTATGAACTACGCCGTTTACATTTCCATCAGCATCTTTATCTACATCTGCTGTATAAGCGTCTGTTACGTCAAATCCTTTGCTGTCATAAACGTTAAGAGTAGCTTCTACTTTTTCTTTTACGATATTGAAGCTTGCTGTGATGTTAGAACCTGTGAAGTTCTTGTTTCCATCTAATGGTTTCAGAACAACTGTTCCGACTCCGGCTTCAACGTTTTCGCCATAAGAAACGATTTCAAACTGGTTGGATACATCGTTTCCGTTTAATGTTGCTGTAAATTTACGAGGTCTTACCTGTTTTCCAGTGTAATCCTGATCAGCGATGGATACTTTTACATCTGCTGTGTTTGCAGCTGTGATTGTAAATGTTCCAGTTGCTTTTCCTGAATAGAAGTAGTTGTATCCCTGTACAGTGATTGTTCCAGTACCAACATTTACAGCATTGCTGATGCTTACTCCTCATATTCAGCATCTTTATCGTTAACTTCACCCTTCTTGTAAAGAGCAATAGCACCGTCAAGCACTGCATAAGTAGGCTGGATCTTTCCACCTGTGTAAGTATAAGTAGAAGGTGTTGCAACACCATAGCGTCTGTTAATTTCTTAGGTACGATTTCTGTCTTACCGCTTGCTGTAACAGTTCTTGTTTTGCCGTTTGTTGTTTTTAAAATATAGTTTGTGTTTGTAACAGTAACTTCTGTAATGATGTTGTTAAACAAGCCATTAGCGATATCTTTGTTTTCATATTCATATTTAACTGTGAAATCGCTGTCTGTGAGAGTTTTTTCTACTTTTTTGCCTTTTGCTACAACTGTTACAGGAAGTTTATATTCGCCTGCTTCTGTAAGTGCTTTATTAATAGAAACATCATCCGGTACAGTTACATAATCAGCTTCAACTACCAGTGGTTTGATTAAGAACGGAATAGATGCTGTCTGATCTTTGTATGTTCCGCTTGTAATCTTGATGTTAACGTAAGCGTTTGCTACTGGATTGTAATTTCCGTCATATACAGTTGTTGCATTTACGTTGTTTGTATATCCTGTGATTTCGTATCCGTCTGTTCCAAGATCTTCTGTTTTGGGGTTACCCTGTGCGTTGAAATACTGAATAACCAGTTCTCCTAAATCGCTCTTGGAAGGTTTGATCTCATCGCCTGTATAATCTGTTGTATACTGTGTTTTTGCAGATACAGCATTTAATGCAGCTGCAGTAGCAACAACAGTGAATGTCTGCTCACCTGTGCAGTTTCCACCGTCTTTTGCACGTACTGTAACAGTATATGTACTTCCGTTTTTAAACTGTTTAGCGTCTGTACCATCAGCATTTTTACAATAAGTGTATATTCTTTGCTGGAGTTTTTAATTACAGAAAGGTCTGAGCCTTCTACACCTGTAAATGTCAGATAATCAGCTAATTTGCTTACAGCAATATCTGTTGGAATCTGTCCACTTAAAGTGTTAACAGTAATCTTTGTTCCTGCTGTAGAGAGGTCACGTTTTGCAACGTTAACAGTCTCATTTGTTGTGTAATATTCATCTGCACCTGTAAAATTCTTTAATTTTGTTTTGTCAACATATACAACAACGGGGTAATCACCTACTTTTGTATATTCAACCTGAGCAGTTGTAACTGCAGCAGATAAATCAGCACCGCTTAATTTTCCATCAGCGCCTTTATTACTGGAAGCAGATTCTTTTAATGTAATGTTATCTTTGGAAATCTTAATAGCCTTACCTGTATACTGATAGGACTGTCCTTTTGTTGCTGTTGCAAGGATATCTCCTTTTGCATATGCTTTTGCTGTAACGTTACCGATTACACGTTCAGCACTGCCTGTGTAAGCAGAGTCTTCTTTTGCTGTTACAGTAAGTTTGAATTCTTCTTTATTATTAGTTGCATTAGTTACAGATGTTTCATAAGCATCAGCAGCTACATTTGCATTTTCAGAATCCAGAACAGTAAGTGCAACGCCGTCAGCTTCAGTAATAGTCTGAGCAAAACCGTTGTATGCTTTTGTTGTGGTTGCAGGTGTAGCAGTCACAGAATTTAAAGATCTCTTTTCTACAGCTACAGAAATACCTGTGTTAATATCATAAAGAGTCTGCTGATTGCTGTCTACATCGTAAACATAAAGGGTTAATGTTTTTCCAGCCATGTCAGCTGTTGTATTTAAACTCATATCAGCTGCATCGTCTACTTTTCCGTTAGAAGATGCATATGCAATACCTTTTTCGTCAACCCAACGATACTGCCATCCACCTTCTACTTCTGATCCGTCAGTTTTAGTTACAGTACCACTGATAACAGATGCTCCTCCCCAAACAACTTTTTTGCTGTCTGCAGATAAGTTAAGAGTAATATCAGCTTCATTTACCATTACAGATGCTGGAGCTGCGTCTTCTGTATCGTCAACAACAGGAGCTTCTGCAGCGAACGCATCTGCTTCAGTAGCTACGGAAGCGTCAGTACCATCACTGAACTCAGCAGCCCAAACCGGCACATTAGAGGTTGCCAGCATTGCAACGACGAGAGACATACTTAAGGTTTTCTTAGCCATGCCTTTCTTCGTGTTTTTAATCTTTGTCATGATTATAGTTCCCCTTTGGGTGGTGGACAGATTGATTTTGTGGAAAAAAATTGTTTTGAGCAGAGCAATATAGAAATAAAAGTTAAAATGAAATGATTTATAACTGTACTATTTACGCATAATATTTATTATTTCACAATTATACAATTACGTTAGCTGTTGATCGGCGGAATTATATTTGATGATTATATAAATCGTTGCATTCTATATGAAACGAAAAAAGAAATCGTTGCATTTCGATTGGAACGATTTTATACTATATATTACAAATCAATATTGGGTTTCAAAGGATTGAAAATGTGGAGGAAAATGTATCATGAGGGAAAGCAGAACATTGGAATATAAGGAAAATCTGTCATCTAATACGTTTCTGAAAACAATCAGTGCCTATGCTAATTATGGCGAAGGAAAGATTATATTTGGAATCAATGATCAGGGGAACGTCATCGGCATAACAGATCCAGTGAACGGATGCCTGAATCTGGAGAATAAGATCAACGACAGTCTCAGTCCTGTGCCGGAGTTCCGTCTGGAGATACAGGAGAATACGATCGTGCTCACTGTTTATGAAGGCAGGTATAAGCCTTATCTCTATAAAGGTAAAGCTTATAAAAGAAATGATTCTTCTACAGTTGAAGTGGATCGTCTGGAATATAACCGGTTGATCCTGGAGGGCTGTAATCAGACTTTTGAGGAGATCACTTCATTCAATCAGCAGCTTACTTTTGCTAAATTGGAAACAGAATTTATCCGGGTGATGGGCATTGAGAAGATCAATAAAGATATTTTAAAAACTCTTGAACTGTATTCTGATCAGAGTGGGTTCAATAATGCAGCTGCACTTCTTGCTGATGATAATCAGTTTACGGGAATAGATATCATACGTTTTGGTGATACCATAGATGAGATCATGGACAGGGAATCACTGGAAAATATTTCCATACTTTCTCAGTTGGAAAAAACACTTCAGATGTTCCGAAAGTATTATCAGTATGAAAAAATAGAGGGAGCCGAAAGGAAATGTATTGACAAAATCCCGGAAAAAGCCTTCAGGGAAGCAATAGCCAATGCTCTGATCCATCGAATGTGGGATATCCCGGCATCTATAAAAGTCAGTATGTATGCGGACAGGATTGAGATCAGTTCTCCGGGAGGGCTTCCTGCCGGAATCAGCGAAGAGGAATACCTGAATGGTCAGATATCCATACTCAGAAATCCTATTATCGGAAATGTGTTCTTCCGGCTGAAATATATTGAGAAATTTGGAACCGGAATCATGAGGATCAATCATGCTTACAGGAACGCACTGATAAAACCATCGTATCAGTGTTTTTCTAATTCTATCAAAGTAATTCTTCCTGTTATAAGGGAAAACTATGACCTGAACGAAGCCGAACAGATACTGGTCAACATCCTTAAGGGAAAAGAAAAAATGTCAAGATCAGAAATTGAGAAAGCAGCAGAAATGGAAAAGAGTAAAGCAGTACGTACTCTGAACAGCCTGATTGAAAAGAAAATCCTGAAAAAAACAGGTGCAGGCAGGGGAGTCAGATACACCTTAAAATAGCAGAAAGCAATATAAGGATAAGATTCTGTTAGAATATATGGTATAGGTTTATTAAAAAGAAAGACTCCGATCGCAATGACCGGAGCCGATCCTGGATGTTGTAAAGAAGACGGCATATGGTGTGGACTTTGTTCTCTGGAGACTGGAAAATCAGGCAAAGATCCATTATGCGATGCCGCTGCGTCATATGGCCGGAGTCTGCTTTTGCCTGTTGTATCTGCCACGTTCTATATGCAAAATACCGCATATAAAGGCACGATCTGATAAGCTTCTTTTTGCCTGAAGTCTTCGGTAGAGATTAAATACATTTGCGTGGGTGCAGGAGAGAGAGAAGATTTATTCAGCTGCATAAGGTTCCTGCACTTCTGATGTGGGGTGGTGCGGTAGTCTATGGCAATAAAATGATTGTTTTTGGACAGTAAAAAGGGAACTTCCGCCTGGTTGCCGCTGGACCAGTAGGAGAGGGTATAGCCATTCCGGATAAAGTGCTGTGCCAGAAAGGTTTCGATACAGGCTGTACCGGCGGTGGTTTCTTCTCCTGACAGAAGCTGGAAGGCAGGGATTTTTAGTATGCATGAGCATAATCCGGTGTCAACAGGATACAGATGTAAGGAGGTTTCCGAAGGTTTGCTGCAGACAGCTGTCTGGCAGGGAATGGCAAGTCCGGCGCTGATCAGCCACTGCAGGGGTTCATGGTAGACTTTGGCAGTAGCACCTTTGGCAATGCGGGTGTACTGGAATTTACGGCTGGTTCTGCCGAGCTGTGCAGGGATCGAGAGCCAGGCATTGCGGCAGTGGCGGGCGGTTCCTTTTGGAGCCAGAGCAGTAATATCGCTGAGAAAAAGATTAAGGAGCTTTTGCTGGGTGTCAGGTACCAGCAGGAGCTTCTTTTCTTTTTTGTATTCCATAATGGCAGCAGGCATTCCGCCGATGATCAGATAGAGATGGAACTGTGACAGGGCTTTTTCGTGGAGTTTCTTTCCCATTGGGCTGAAATCGGAGAAATGATTGCGGATTTCTCTTGTAAGGGCAAACTCAGCATTGGCCCACAGAAATTCTTCAAAATCCAGTGGATACAGAGTCAGGATATCAAAGTCGTGGACGGAGAAAGAATCAGAGTTAACCACACCTTTATAGATAGAGGCAATGTGATATTGTGGAAAGTCCAGGGCAATAGAGGTAAGAAGTGTGGAAATCTGAGGAATGCACTGGATATTGTCAAGAATCAGAAGGGAAGAGGCAGGGCGCAGTGGTTTTCCTGCACAGGTTTCCAGAAAAAGCAGTACTTCCTGTGGATCATGTGGAACAGACAGATAGTCTGCAGCAGAGCGGTCTGTTTCCAGATTGATGTAGAGTGTATGTTCGTATTGCTTATTTCCGAAGTCCATAAGCAGCCAGGTCTTGCCTGTCTGGTGAAGTCCCTGGAGGATTAAAGGTTTGCGGCCGGGATTTTTTTTCCAGTATATCAGGGAATCGGTACATTTTCTTCTCATATGGGAAATCTCCTTTTAGTCGGTGGCACAGGTATAGAGTGAACGGTAACGGTACAGGACAGTTATAAATGATCAGCAGAGGAACGAGTTGATTGTAGAGGAATGTTTATGACATCATTATACAATGAAAATGTCGGAAAAATCTATACATAAAGATAGAAAAAAGTCGATTTACACATTTTTAAATATTTGTTATCGTAATTGTATAGACAAAATGTAATCGCTCAGGTTTTTCTTCCCGGAGGAGGAATTGTTGAATGGTTACAGTGCCGGTTACTGTTTATTCTGTGCATTGCAAGACGTGTTGCGGAATGCAGGGTGAACGGTAACAACATTGCCTGGCAAAACAACAATTATTTCATTTCACAAAGGAGGATCCCTATGAAGAGAATCAATGCAATCTACGCAAGGCAGTCAGTGGACAGAGCAGACAGTATTTCTATTGAAAGTCAGATCGAGTTCTGCAAGTACGAGTTAAAGGGTGGAAGTTTCAAAGAGTACAAGGATAAGGGTTACAGCGGCAAGAATACAGTCAGACCACAGCTTCAGCAGCTTCTGACAGATATCCGCAGAGGGGAAGTGGAGAAAGTGATCGTGTATAAGCTGGACCGGATCAGCCGTTCTATTCTGGATTTTTCCAATATGATGAATCTGTTTCAGCAGTATCAGGTGGAATTTGTCTCTTCTACAGAGAAATTTGATACTTCGACACCTATGGGACGGGCAATGTTAAATATCTGCATTGTGTTTGCGCAGTTGGAACGTGAGACTATTCAGAAGCGTGTCAGCGACGCATATTATTCCAGAAGTCAGAAAGGTTTTCGCATGGGCGGAAAGCCTCCTTATGGTTATCGGCTAGAGGAGATCCTGATGGAAGGAATCCATACAAAGAAGCTTGTGGAAGAACCCGGGGAAGCGGCAATTGTGCGGGAAATTTTTGATATGTACGAACAACCGGACACTTCTTATGGGGATATCACCAGATATTATGCGGAAAAGGGAGTGCAGTTCTACGGAAAGGAACTGATACGTTCCATGCTGGCCCAGCTTTTGAGAAATCCGGTATATGTGCGGGCTGATATGGATGTGTACCGTTTTTTCAGGAGCCATGGAACCAATATAGTAAGCAGTCCGGAGCAGTTTGACGGGATTCATGGATGTTATCTTTATCAGGGGCGGGATGCGCAGACAGATAAGCTGCAGAATCTTAAGGGTCATATGCTGGTGGTGGCACCTCATGAGGGGCTTGTGTCTTCGGAGCAGTGGCTGAACTGCAGGATCAAGCTTATGAGAAATAAAACGATTCAGGCCAATAGGAAAGCTGTGAATACATGGCTGGCAGGGAAAGTGAAATGTGGCAATTGCGGATACGCACTTATGAGTATTAAAATACAGTCCGGTAAACAGTACCTGAGATGTACGAAGCGTCTGAACAACAAAGCCTGCCCGGGGTGCGGGAAGGTTTATACTGAAGATGTGGAGAATTATGTATATAAAGAGATGGTACGTAAGCTGCGCGAAGGACAGTCTCCTGCCGCTTATACGAAGTTAAAGGAAAATCCGCAGGTAAAGCAGATTTACAGGGAGATTGAGGAAATGGAAAAGGAGATTTCTCTGCTTGTGGATTCTCTGGCAGGTGCCGGAGAAACACTGACAGATTATATTAATCAGAGAGTGGAAGAAATAGACCAGATACATCAGTTAAAGCTGGAGAAATTATCGGTGCTTGCGGAGAATCATGCGACACCGGAGCAGATGGAAAAGGTAGCATCTAATATAAGTCTGTGGGGAGAGATTGATTTTGAGGAGAAGAGGTTTACAGTTGATAAGATGATCAGGTCACTTAAGGTATTTCCCGGATCAGTCCAGATACAATGGAAATTCTGATATATAACAGTCCGGCAGAGCGTAAATTTTTGTCTTTACGCTCTGCCGGACTAGAGCGTGTCTGAAAAATCATTCCCGCAATCTGCACGCCCCACTTTGCGGGATATTTCACCCAAATTCAGTTGCCGTAGCCCACTACGGCGCCCTCATCCGGGCAAAATATCCCACAAATTGTGACGCACATCTTGCAGAAAGCCTTTTTCAGACACGCTCTAGTGATGGTCTTATTATTTTTCAGTCAGTGGTTTGTTCTTTATAAGCATTTCGCGAATTACGTTTTGCGTATATTCTCCGACATGCCTCTTATCTTCTTTGCTCAGTTCATCCGGATAGATTGGCTTACCGTATTCTACTACAACTTTTGCAGGAGATATCTTCGGGAAGTGTGCCTCGAAAATGTTGGCTGAATTGCTGATCGCAATTGGGATGATCGGGCAATTGGCCTTGGTAGCGATTTTGAAGCTTCCTTCATGGAAGGGAAGCATGTCCAGCTCATCTTTATTTCTGTTTCGGGTTCCTTCCGGGAAAATACAGATGGAAATTCCGGATTTTACTTTGTCTACTGCGGTCAGGATCGTTTTGAGTCCCTGTTTGATGTCTTTCCTGTCAAGGAAGAGACAGTGGAGATAACGCATCCATGTGGAAAGAAGAGGAATTTTCTCCATCTCTTTTTTGGCAATGTAGCCTGTACGGATCGGACAGCGGGAGTAAGTAAGAAGTATGTCGAAGTAGCTTCTGTGGTTGCCGATATAAAGTACAGGTGTGTCCTTTGGCACATTTTCTTCTCCGATCACAGTAATCTTTGCACCGGTGATCTTAAGGATAAATCGGAATACTGCCTGGATGATCCTAAGGGAGCTGATATCCTTCTTTTCAGGAGAAAATCTGCCGATGATCCATTCGACCAGCAGGATGGGGATGGACAGGATCAGGTATCCGATCACAACAATACAGACGAGGATAAATCGTATCATTCGTTAATTCCTTTCCGGGCATTATATAATGCTGATGCCCATATATAAGTATAGAAGTTATTATAAGGAATTATGAGATATCCTGCAAGAAATAAATCATAGTATGATGATTTTTTGGCGTTAAATAAATCATTCCGGACGGGATTCTTTCCTGCAGAAAAGCAGTTACTGTCAGATATATAGCATAGAGTATGGTAATAACAGGGATGTATCCGGCATAGAATATTTAGCGAAGAATGAGCAGGGGTACATTATGGGCAAAAGGACAGGAGGACTGCTCTGTGTGTTGCTGTTGGCTCTTTTGCCGGCGGGCTGTCAGTTTATCAGGATTGAGGAGGGCGAACGTACACCTCTGGAATATACGATCGTAAAGCAGGAGGAAATTCCGGAAGAGATTTCAGAACTGATGGAACAGAAGAAAAAGAAAGTATTTCAGATGACCTATCAGGTGGGAGATATAAGGTATCTGATGAAGGGATATGGAGAGCAGCTTACAGGAGGGTACAGTATTCAGGTGGAGGAGGTTTCCGAATCAGAGAACGCAGTATTCTGCAAGACAAGGCTGATAGGTCCGGAGAAAGCGGATGCAGGCAGTGAACCGTCTTATCCCTGTATTGTCCTGAAAATCAGAGAAACAGAGAAACCGATAGAATTTTTGGGTTTTATCATAAAGTAAACAGAGAAAGGAAGGAAGCAGGTTGGAATTAAAAAAGAAAGTATTCAGATGCTGCGGATCAAAAATAAAGCGGCAGCGCAGGCGACTTTTGACGAGGACTATAATGTGCCCGATGTGAAACCGGATATCGGGAGACTGGTGCAGAGCAAAGCGGATGTTTCCATGGAGGAGGTGCGGCTGAGTGAAGGAAGAGCGCTTCTTAAAGGGACATTAAATGCAGATTTGCTTTATGTGGGGGAAAAAGAGGGCAGGATTTACAGCCTTTCTGCGAAGCTTCCGCTGGATGAGATGATTAATCTGGAGGGAATCGAAGGGGGAGATAAGCTGTGTCTGAAATGGGAGATTGAGGATCTCAGTGTTCATATGATCCATTCCAGAAAACTGAATATTAAAGCAATTGTAACTTTTTATGCAGTGGTAGATGAACTGGCAGTCGTTGAACTTCCGGTTTCCGCAGAGAATCAGGAAGTCTCTGTGAAAACGGAGAAAGTCCGGCTTATGAGTCTTCGTGTACATAAAAAAGATACCCTGCGCATTAAGGATGATATTACTCTTGCGTCAAACAGACCGAATGTAGAAAACCTTCTGTGGTATATGGCTGAACCGAGGAATCTGGACCTGCGGCCGGGAGAGAACAAACTCCGGGTGAAAGGAGAGCTTGCAGTTTTTCTTCTGTATACAGGGTATGAAGAGGAGAATCCACCTCAGTGGCTGGAGTATACCATGCCTTTTTCCAATGAGATGGAATGCAGTGGCTGTATGGAAGATCTGATCCCACATATTGAGGTGTCTCTTCTTCATCAGGGGATAGAGGTAAAGCCTGATCCGGATGGTGAAGAACGTATCCTGCAGGTGGATGTGGTACTGGAATTAAATATGAAAATGTACAGGGAAGAGGAGCATGAACTTCTTCTTGATGCATACAGCCCACACAAAGAATGTGTTCTTCATCGGAAAAAGGAAATGTTGGAAAGTCTTCTGGTACGGAATTTTTCCAGGTGTCGTCTGACAGACCGGATAGAAGTTAAGGAGAGTCAGGGAAAAGTTTTGCAGCTTTGCCACAGCAGCGGTAAGGTAAAAGTAGATAAGACCAGGATTACGGATAAGGGAATTGTGGCAGAAGGAATTGTGGCACTCAAGATCCTGTATATTATTGGAAATGATGAAATGCCGTTTTATTCTATGGATGCCATGCTTCCGTTTACTCATCTGATCGAGGCAGAAGAGATCGGGAAGGATTGCACATATTTACTTCAGGCTGACCTTGAACAGCTTTCCACTGCAATGGCAGATGGGGATGAGATTGAAGTCAAGGCGGCGGTGGGACTGAATGTGCTTGTGTTCAGACAGTGGGAAGAGCAGCTTATTGAATCTGTGGAAGAACAGCCGCTGGATCGTAAGAAACTGGAAAGTATGCCGGGAATTACGGTATATATTGTAAAGGCCGGAGATACCCTGTGGGATATTGCAAAGAAATTTTATACAACTGTGGATGAGATTTCGGGTGTGAACAGTCTTACGGAAAAAGAGGTAAAGCCGGGGCAGTCGTTAATTCTTGTCAGGCAGGGATGATAATGAAAAAAATTTCCGAAAAAAATGAAAACTCCTATATTGAAAACTAAAAAAAATGATTTAAAATATGCACAAAGAGTTTTATTGTATACAAAGTACAAATATAATTGCGAAAGTACAGTTATATACGAATGATATTGCTGGAAACGGAGGATTTTATGCGTTTACGTGCATTGGCGAAGATAAATCTGGGACTGGATATTCTCAGAAAGAGAGAGGATGGCTATCATGAAGTCCGGATGATCATGCAGACGATACAGATGTATGATGTTCTGGAGATGAAGAGGGTGAGGAAGCCGGGGATTTCCCTGTCTGTCAATTATTCCTATATTCCGAATGATGAACGAAATCTGGTGTATAAGGCGGCGAAGCTTCTGATGGATGAATTTCAGGTTAAGGGTGGTGTGGATATCCATCTTGAGAAATTTATTCCTGTGGCAGCAGGTATGGCAGGCGGAAGCTCGGATGCGGCAGCTGCACTGGTGGGGATCAACCGGCTTTTTAAACTGGGACTGAGCCAGAAGGAGCTGATGGATCGTGCTGTGAATATCGGGGCAGATGTTCCGTACTGTGTGATGAGAGGAACTGCCCTGGCAGAGGGGATCGGGGAGAAACTGACCAGGATCACTCAGGTGCCGGACTGTTTTGTACTGATCGGTAAGCCCGGAATCAATGTTTCCACCAAAGCTGCCTATGAGAGCCTTCAGCTGGATAAGATTTCTTCTCATCCGGATATTGACGGGATGATAGGAGATATAGAACGTGGAGATCTTCTGGCAATGACACAGAAGATGGGAAATGTTTTTGAGCCGGGAATTATAGAGAAATATCCTGTAATTGGCGAAATCAAAGCACTGATGGAGAGTCATGGTGCGTTAAAGGCGATGATGAGCGGAAGTGGTCCTACAGTGTTCGGAATCTTTGATGATCGTGAGAAGATGGAGGCGGCAGCAGAGGTTCTCAGAGAGAGCCGGCTGGCGAAGACGGTTTTTGCCACAGAAGTAACGAAAGCAGGAGGGAATACAAATGACAAGTGATTTTTCAGTAAATATGAATGAATATCTTCCATTAAGGGATGTGGTTTTTAATACGCTGCGTCAGGCAATCCTGAAGGGCGAACTGAAACCTGGTGAGAGACTGATGGAGATTGCGCTGGCAGAGAGACTTGGCGTGAGCAGAACTCCTATCAGAGAGGCAATGCGTAAGCTGGAGCAGGAAGGTCTGGTAGTGATGATCCCGAGACGTGGTGCCCAGGTTGCCAATATCACAGAGAAGGATCTGAATGATGTTCTGGAGGTTCGTATTGCTCTTGAGAATGTAGCTATTGAGAAAGCATGTGCCCGTATGACTGAAGAAGAAATGAGGAGACTCTGGCTTGCTGCCAAGGAGTTTGAACATACGATCGCAGAGGGAAATCTTGTTAAGCTTGCGGAGGCTGACGTTGCATTCCATGAGGTTATTTATCAGGCTTCTGATAATAAGAGGCTGATCCAGGTACTCAACAATATGCGTGAGCAGATTTATCGTTATCGTGTGGAATATCTAAAAGAAGGTGAAACACGAGATGTTCTGGTGAAGGAACATGAGGAACTGACAAAGGCGATCAGAGAGCGTGACGTAGAACGCGCGAAACAGCTTTCTTTCCAGCATATCGAGAATCAGAGAATGGCTATCATGCGTTCTATTGAGGCTGAGGATGCAGAACGTGAACGTGCAGAGAAAGAGAAATCCAGGGGACACAGATAAGAATGGTATAATATCTGAATATCGGGAAATTCTAAGAGAGGCGGGAGGCCTCTCTTTTTTTGCGCATCCATGTATGTAAGTGGGTTTATGAATATTGCCGACTGGCAACAGATCTGTCTGGTACATCGAAAACGATGTACCGGTATGAGACGAGGTGGGAAATTATTGAAGAAGCTGGAAGAATCCCGGAAAGTATCTGCAAATCTGAGGGAGAATGAGAAATATCTGCGAAGCAGGCTGGAAAACTGCAGTGATATTCTGATCCGTCCCATGCGGCTGGGAGATAAACATAAGGTGGACTGCCTTATGGTCTATATAGAAGTTGCGGTTTCCAACATGATGCTGGATGATTCTGCTCTTGGAAAGATGATCAATCATTTCTGGGAGATTTCGCCGGAGGATATTCAGGAATTTGTCAGGCATAACAGTCTTGGGATCGCAGATGTAAAGAAACTGGAGAATCTTGACGAGTCCATAGATGCCATGCTTGCAGGGAATGCAGTGTTTTTCATAGATGGATATGACAAGGCGATGAAAATCTCCAGCAAAGGTTATCCATCCACAGGTGTGATGGAGGCAGAATCGGAAAAGGTGCTGCGGGGTTCCAGGGAAGGATTTTCGGACAGTGTGAAAAGTAACAGTGCACTGGTAAGAAAAAGGCTTCGTGATACCAGACTCAAGGTGGAAGAATATAAAATCGGTGTGCGCTCTCATACCTTAACGCAGGTGTTATACATGGATGACCTGGTACATGAGGGACTTCTGGAAGAAGTGAAGGAACGGCTGGAAGAATTTCAGATTGACGGAATCCTTGACAGCGGTATGCTTGAACAGCTGACAGAAGATGTGTGGTATTCTCCTTTTCCTCAGTATCAGACAACGGAACGTCCGGATCGTGCTGTGCAGGAAATCCTGAAAGGTAAGGTTGTGATTCTGTGTGATAATTCTCCGGAAGCATTGATCCTTCCGGGAAATTTTAGCAGTTTCATGGAGAGCAGCGAGGACTGGTATCACAGGTTCGAGATGGCTTCCTTTCTCAGAATACTGCGATATCTGGCTGTGATCATGGCGACTGTTCTGCCGGGACTTTACCTGGCAGTGATACGTTTCCATACACAGATTCTGCCATCTGCACTGATACTGTCTTTTGCGGAGGCGAGGGAAGGAGTGCCCTTTTCCAGTGTGGTGGAACTGATTTTTCTGGAACTGGCTTTTGAACTGATTCGGGAGGCTGGGGTGAGAGTTCCGGGATCTCTGGGGAATGCTATTGGCATTGTTGGCGGACTGGTGATCGGACAGGCAGCGGTAGAGGCAAATCTTGTGAGTCCGATCGTGGTGATGATCGTGGCGTTGACTGCGCTTGGATCTATGACTGTTCCAAATGAAGAGTTTGCAGCAGCATTTCGGCTAGTGAAATATGGGTTTCTGATCCTGGGAGGTTATCTGGGAATTTACGGAATCGTGCTGGGAGTATATCTGGTTATAGGGCACCTGGCAGGCCTGATGAGTTTTGGTATTCCTTATCTGGTTCCTTTTATAAAGAAAGAACAGAAGGGCAGCAGAGGAGAAGGGGTTCTGAGAGTTCCACTGCGCAAGAGGGTATTACGACCGCTTTATGCAAGAGAGGAGCAGAAGATCCGTTTGAAGAGAAAGGAGTCCGGTTCATGAGATTTGCAGAGAATAACAGAATTTCCCACAGGCAGCTGTACAGGCAGATGATACTGGCATTACTGGCACCATTTATGCTCTGCGTTTTCGGAAAGGGTGGAATGAACGGAATCAGTGCAGTGGCGGGAATGATTTTTGCGCTGATATTGCTTGGGTTTTATGTAATCTGGCTGATACGGCTGACACCTTCATTTGAAGATCCGGTAAAGTCTGCAGGTGCTTTTGCGGGAAGGCTGATCGGGATTTTTTTTCTGATCTATGTGTTGATGGCGGGAGGATATCTGCTGGCACTTCTCAGGAGGCTGGTTCCTGTAAAGCTGATCACAGGAGTATCCGGCCGATGGATTGCATTCTGGGCGGCTCTGGTATGTTCTGTCGGAACCTGCAAAGGTGTACAGAGAAGAGGAAGAATGGCGGAAGTATCAGGTGGTCTGCTTCTTGGCGGGATTATGATAATGATGATACTTTGTGTGCCACAGGCAAAAACGGAATATTTCATGGGAGAAATCCGGTGGGAGGAGCTTACAGTGAGAAATGTCAGTCAGTCTTTTTATGGAACTCTGTGTGCTTTTTCGCCGGTTGCATTGCTGCCATTTCTGTTGGGAAATGTGGAGAAATACGGAAGTGCGGGAAAGACGGTGGCAGGAGGAATCCTGACACTTGGCGGGATTCTTATTGGAATGGAGCTTCTGCTTCCGGCAGTTCTGGGATATGACAGGGTAGCGGCGGAAAGTTATCCGGTCCTGCCTCTGCTGGCAGGCGCAGATCTTCCGGGAAATGTACTGGCCAGATTTGACATCCTGTGGATGGGATTTCTGCTTTACAGCCTGCTTTTTGCAATAGGGAGTCTGCTGTATTATGGAAATCAGATTATCGGGAAATCTCATCCTGGCAGGGGGAGGTTCTGGCTTCCGGCACTGGTTTTCCTGATTTCGCTTCTGGAAGAAGAGGGAAAAGGAATACTGGATTATTTTGGATGGTGTCTGGCGTATATTTTCGTTCCGGGAATTCTTATCTGTCAGTTTTATATGTTTATCAGAGGAAAGGGACACCGCAGGAAGCAGAGGAAAAGGGCAGTCGGTGTGGTGACCGGGATTTTGTCAGTCAGTCTTTTTATGAGCGGATGTGGTGCGGCTGTGGAACCGGAGAAGAGAATGTATCCTATGGCACTTGGCGTGGATGCCTCAGAAGAAGGAATCTGTCTTACCTATGGGATGCCGGATCTTTCTGAGAGTACGGGGCAGGGAAAAGAGGAAGAAGATGGCGGTTCCCGGGTTCTGCAGATCAGTGGTGCTGATTTCGCCCGGATTGAAAAAATGTATGATCAGTCACAGGAAAAACTGCTTGATATGGGGCATCTGCAGGTTCTGGTCATGGGGAGAACACTGGTGGAGGACGGAAGATGGAGAATGGTGCTGGATTATCTGAAACAGGAGAATTTTGTGGGGGAAGATCTTTATGTGTTTGAAGCGGAGGATGCAGGGGAGATCCTGAACTGGCATGGGGAGGATAATTCATCAGCAGGAGAATATATTACAGGACTGATCCGAAACAGAATGTCAGGAGGAAATATTACGGCTGTGACACTCAGAGAGCTTTTTTATGAAAAATATAAAGAAGATAAAATCCTGCAACTTCCGACTGCAAAGATCAGAAATGGAAGTCTGGAAGTGGAAGTATAAATCAGGGAAATATTGACCATAATCAAAATATCAAAGTGCTGCCGGAAAATTCCATATAAAATAAGAAAATAACGAAGGCAGATATGGTAACTGATAAAATATAACAGGAGAGAGGGACAATGATGAATAAAAAGTGTAAGAACAGAAAATTAAGAAGAAAACTGTCGTTTGTTCTGTTCATAGCAGCTGTTGGTGTTCTTATGATGAGAGCAATTCCGGGAATGTCCGGGAAGATAGCGGAAATCGCTGAAAGACGACAGGAACAGACTGCAGTTACCGCATGGTGGGGGACATTGTACCCGAAATTCTGCTTCTCGCAGTTCCCTGAGGAAAATAAAGGACAGAAAGATGACATAAAGATATCCTTCTGGCTTGCACAGGCTCTTGATTGGTGATAGAATAGTGAGACAATCAATAGAGATGGAGAATAGAAATCAATGAAAATAGACAGAGAGGCACCGATAGGAGTATTTGATTCCGGTGTGGGAGGGCTGACTGTTGCGCGTGAGATCATGCGTAATCTTCCTTCAGAAAAAATCGTATATTTTGGTGATACGGCGAGAGTGCCTTACGGAAGTAAATCGAAGGAAACTATCATCCGGTATTCCCGGCAGATCATTCGTTTTCTTCAGCAGCAGCAGGTAAAGGCGATTGTGGTTGCATGTAATACAGCCAGCGCTTTTGCCCTGGATGCAGTGAGGGATGAGTTTGACATTCCCATCATTGGCGTGATAGAACCGGGGGCTAAAGTGGCGGCTGCCCAGACCAGAAATAAGAGGGTAGGAATCATTGGTACTGTGGGAACTGTAGGAAGTGGGATACATGCAGAGTATCTGAAGCATCTGGATCCGGAGATCACTGTTTTCGGCAAAGCATGTCCGCTGTTTGTGCCACTGGTAGAAGAAGGGTGGCTTCATGATCCGGTGACTGATGAGGTCGCTGCCAGATATCTGAAGGAACTTCAGGATAAGCAGGTGGATACACTGATATTGGGATGTACTCATTATCCATTGCTTCGTTCCACCATCAGAAAGATCATGGGAGACGGAGTATGTCTGGTGAATCCGGCTTATGAAACCGCACTGGAGCTGGGAAGGCTTCTGGAGGAAAAAGGACTTGCCGGTGAAGGTACAGAGAAGAATGAATTTCCGTATCGCTTCTATGTGAGTGATCTGGCAGATGAGTTTAAGGCATTTGCCAATTCGATTCTTCCATATGATGTGGAGATGACGAAAAAAATAGATATTGAGAAGTATTAAAAACAGCAGATTGCTGAATGGTTATAATATAGATACATAAAAACAGGTTTTGAACAGTATAAAAACAGGAGTATGAGAAGAATGGATAAAGAAGTGCTGATTCATGTAAGGGGACTTCAGACAATGGATGCAGACGGTGAACAGGAACCTCTGGAGATTGTTGTACCGGGACAGTATTATTTCCGGAACGGAAGTCATTATCTGCGCTATGAGGAAGTCATGGAGGATTTTGCAGAACCTACCGTCAATTACATAAAAATTTCCCGGAAGGGAATGGAGGTCCGCAAGAAAGGTGTGGTCAATGTTCATATGGTTTTTGAACAGGGTAAGAAGAATATGACTTACTATACCACTCCCTATGGAACCATTGAAATGGGGATTGCGGCGACGAATCTGAATCTGCAGGAGAGTGATGGCGGTCTTGATATGAAAGTGGATTATGCGCTTGATATGAACCAGGAGCATGTGGCAGACTGTTATCTTGCGATTAAGGCACAGCCAAAGGACTGTAAGAATTTTACAATTTGATCAGATCTGGTAAGTTCTCTGCTTCGTTGCAGATATCTGTCTGATCCAAACAGAAAAAGGTCAGTGATCTGTGTGTATGGATGACACGATTCACTGACCTTTAGTTTATATGTCTGACTGCATTTATTTGGCAGTTTTGTCTTTCTTGAATTTTGCAAAGAAACCTTTCTTTTTGGGGGCCGGTGTCTGAAGGGAACCGCGGATTCCTTTTACGCCTACAATATAAAGACCGCTTACTTCGGCTTTGATTTCTTTCTTAAGCGGGATCAGGTCGAAAACCTTCTCATCTGCGATCATGATTGCAATCTTTGGTCCGATTTTAGCTTTAACGATTGGAAGCTTGGAACGGCGCATAAGTTTAGGTGTCTGTTCAATTACCATCTGAGGAAGTCCGGATTCTTTCAGTGGCATCCTCTTTTTATCGATAACCAGCATGGAAACGGTTTGTTTAGTTGCTTCAATCTGAGCCTGCTGTTCTTCCTGTTTCTTCTGGGCTTTTTTTCCGAAGAAATATAAACCGATCAGTGCAGCGATCAGGATAACAAGAATGACCAGAAGGACTATTGTTACTGTACTCATTTGCATCCTCCCTAATGTATGTGTTTTCACAGGGACTGTTGGTACGGACAGTCCATTGCATAAAAATTATTTTATCATTAAATAAGGTAAAACGCAATTGCAAAAAAAGAATTAATGGATGGAAAGCGGTAGAAATTTACATTATGAAAGGTTATAATTGTAGCAAAACTGTAATGCGACAATATTTGCCGGAGAGAACAGTAATGGTAAATATGCGGAACAGTTAAAGACATTTTTACAGGATGGAATCACAATGTGTGGTTATAATATATGTAACGGGAATTGTGGAGTTATTTTGTGACAGAATAATTTGTGAGTAAAAAACGGATATGATAAAAAGGAGAAAAGCATGAGCGAATTAAAGCCCGACTCTGAGAAGAAAGAGGAGCGACTTTCAGATAAGGAAAAAGTAAATACAGAAAAGACAAATGCAGAAGAACTAAATGCAGAAGAGCTAAATGCAGAAGAGCTAAATGCAGAAAAACCAAATGCAGAAAAACCAAATGTAGAAAAACTAAATGAAGAAAAACCAAATACAGAAGAGATAAACGAAGAACCTCCGGCAGCAAGCGAGGACGAAGATTTCTTTTTTGATGATAATAAAGCTTATGAAGCCCGTAGGGCAGCCAGACTGGAACGCCGCAATAAACTTCGCCGCAGAAAAAAAAGACTGCGTATCGCAGGCTGCATAGTGGTGGCGGCAGCCGCTGCAATTGGGATTGGAATAGGATTTTACGGGGAAGAACTGCAGAATTTTGTCAGTGAGCAGCAGGTTAAGATTGCGCAGATGGTGAAATTTGCAGACAGGAAAACAGAAGAAGAAAAAACAGCTCAGCAGACAAATGCAGAGGCAGAAGCTGAGAATGCGGTGACACCTGAAGTTCAGGATACGGATGGACTGAGTGAAGAGGACAAAACTCTTTACAGGCAGGCAAAGTATGCTGCAAAACAGTATGATTATGATAAAGCCATAAGTATGCTGCAAAACAGTGAGACTTATCAGACAAGTGAGAAGTTTCAGCATGCGGTTAAGGTTTATCAGAAAAAGAAGGAATCCTGCGTTTCCTGGCCGTTAGACCAGGTGACACACGTCTTTTATCATACTCTGATCAAAGATACCGGTAAGGCTTTTGACGGGGATTACAAGTCAGGAGATTACGATCAGGTTATGACAACGATTGATGAATTTAACCAGATTACTCAGAGCATGTATGATAAGGGATATGTCATGGTCAGCATTTATGACATGGCGACAGCGGATGAAAATGGGAATATGAATGCAGGGGAGATTCTCCTTCCTCCAGGTAAAGTACCGTTTGTACTTTCGCAGGATGATGTGTGTTATTATCATTATATGGACGGGGACGGATTTGCAGCCAAACTTATCGTAGATGAGGAAGGAAAAATCCGCAATGAATATGTGGAAGATGATGGCAGTATTTCTGTAGGCGATTATGATATGGTTCCTCTGATCGATCGTTTTGTAGAGGAACATCCTGATTTTTCTTACAGAGGTGCTAAAGGAATTGTTGCCCTTACCGGTTACAATGGAATTCTTGGTTATCGCACAGACAGCAGTTATGAAACCCGTCCGGATGATCTGGATGCAGATAAAGTAAAATGGCTGGATGAGCATCCGGATTTTAATCTGAATACAGAGAGAGAAAATGCAGCCAGAGTAGCGCAGGCTATGAAAGATGAAGGCTGGCTGTTTGCAAGCCACACATGGGGACATCAGAATGTAAGTCAGATCAGTCTGGAGAGATTACAGGTAGATACACAGAAGTTTAAAGAGAATGTTGATCCTCTGATAGGCGGAACAGATATTATTATTTTTGCATTTGGAGCAGATCTTACCAGTGTTGAAGATTATTCGGGGGAGAAGTTCGAATATCTTAAGAGCCAGGGCTATAATTATTACTGTAATGTGGATTCAAGCCAGTATTTTGTGCAGATCCGCAGTAATTATTTCCGGCAGGGAAGAAGAAATCTGGACGGATACAGAATGTACTATAATCCGGAACTTCTCTCAGATCTGTTTGATGCACAGTCTGTGTTTGATTCTTCCAGACCGGTGCCGGTTCCAACTATGGGGTGAGTATGATCTCTGTGCATAACTGAAAGGGGACAATATATGAGAAAAAGGATAGCATGTGTAACAGCAGCTATTTTGAGTATTTCGTTAGGAGTAAGCGGATGTGGGCTCATTCCGTTTGAACAGGATATTCCATTTCTGAGTTCCAGAGCTGAAAATGCGGAAACTGAGAAAAAAACAGAACAGCAGACAATTGATGAACAGGATGCTGATACAGAGAAAAGTACAGAAGATACACAGCAGGATGATGGTCTGAATGAGGGAGAGCAGACTGACAACGAAGATACAGAAGAGGCAGATGAGAAACAGGAAAATCCTATGGAGCAGGCAGCGCTTATGGCTGTACAGTATGATTATGATGGCGCCATAGAACTGCTTAAGAGTCAGCCGGATTACGAAAGTAATACGGATATGCAGAGTGCAGTTTCGGATTACGAAAATACGAAAGCCACCTGTACAGAATATCCGCTGGAGCAGATCACGCACGTGTTCTTCCATACACTGATCAAAGACACTGCCAGAGCATTTGACGGGGATTCAGACAGTAATGGATATAACCAGTATATGACAACAATTGATGAGTTTAACAAAATCATACAGAGTATGTATGATAAGGGATATGTCATGGTCAGTCCGCACGACATGGCGGTTATCAATGAGGATGGAACTATGTCCAGAGGCAGTATTATGCTGCCACCGGGAAAAATTCCATTTGTGCTTTCTCAGGATGATGTAAGTTATTATCACTATATGGACGGAGATGGTTTCGCATCGAAACTTGTAGTGGATTCCAATGGTGAGGTCAAGAACGAATATATTGAGGATGACGGAAGTGTTTCCACAGGGGATTATGATATGGTTCCGCTGATCGATACTTTTGTAAAAGAACATCCGGATTTTTCCTATCATGGAAGAAAGGGAATCCTTGCAATGACAGGTTATGACGGTGTTCTGGGATATCGTACGGATATTGCATATAAGACCGGAAAAAAACTGCAGGATGATCAGAAAAAATTCCTGGAAGATCATCCGGATTTTGACTATAAGCAGGAAGTGAAAAATGCAAAAAAGGTAGCTAAGGCTATGAAGGCAGAAGGTTGGGAATTTGCAAGCCATACATGGGGACATAAGGATGTGGCTGCCACTTCTCTGGATGATCTGAAAAGAGATGATAAAAAATGGAAGAAATATGTGGCTCCCATACTTGGAGAAACAGATATGATCATTTTTGCATTTGGTGCGGATATCGGAAGCTGGGAAGGATATTCGGCAGACAATGAGAAATATGAGTTTTATAAGAGTCAGGGATACCGCTATTTCTGTAATGTAGATTCCAGTCAGTATTTTGTACAGATTACAGATGATTATTTTCGACAGGGAAGAAGAAATCTGGATGGATACAGAATGTATTATAATCCGGAAATGCTCAGTGATCTTTTTGATGTATCGGAAGTATGGGATTCTTCAAGACCAACTCCGGTACCTGGAATGTAGAAGGGAGTATTGATTATTATGAGAAAAAAATATATCTTGCCATGCTTGCAGTTTGTTTTGCACTGACAGCATCTGCGTGTGGTGATGGCGGTGCTGTTATCACAGACGGTACAAAGACAGAAGGAGCTGCTGACGGGAAGAAAGCAGAGACAGGAACTACGCGTCTTGTTTCTGTTGAGAATGTAGAGAAATATATTACGATCGGAGAATATAAAGGACTGACTCTGGACAATGCGGTGGATGCGATCACTGACGATGATGTACAGGCGCAGATCGATGAGGATCTGAAAGATAAGGCAGAACCTGTATCTGATGCGGCGAAAGAAGGGGATCTGGTGACTGTAAATTATACAGGCACTAAAGACGGACAGACTTTTGACGGTGGTACTGCCAATAATTATGACTTTGTGATCGGCGACGGACAGATGTTTGAGGAGTTTGAAAATGGTGTGATCGGGATGAAGAAGGGTGACACAAAGGAGATTAAAATTGATTTCCCGTCAGACTATGCGGACGAAACTCTGGCAGGTAAGGAAGTTATATACAAGGTTACGGTGCAGAACGTGCGGCGTGAAGGAGAACTTACAGATGAATGGGTTGCAAAGAACACTGATTATACAACAGTAGATGATTATCGTGAGAGTATTCGCAGTGAACTTGAGAAAAACGCAAAGGAATCTGCGCAGGAGGTTCTTAAGAATACTGCATGGAGTACAGTGCTTGAGAACTCTGAAGTAAAAGAATACCCACAGGAAGATGTGAATAAGGCTGTTTCTGAATTTAAGAAGAGTATGGAAGTTTATGCAAAACAGGCCGACATGACTCTGGAAGAGTTTACAGACAGTCAGGGTATTTCGCAGGATGATTTTGATGAACAATGTCAGCAGTATGCAGAGGGTAAGGTTAAGCAGAACCTGATCGTGCAGGGGATTATGGATGCAGAGGGACTGTCACTTGACGACAAAGAGAGCCTTCAGCTGCAGGATAAACTGGTAGAACAGATGGGTGTTTCCAGTATTGCAGAGCTGGTTGGAACTTACGGACAGGATTATGTAGATGAATCAGTCGGACTTCTCAGAGTGGAGGAGTTCATTATAAAAAATGCGAGTGTGAGTGAGAAAGTCGCAAACGGTGATGTGCTGGCAGATGATGCAGATGCTGCGGCAGAAAATGCAGAACAGGACAGTGATCAGAATGTATCAGATGAAGATACTGATGATTCCGGACAGGACAATTCAGATGTAGATGAGAATCTGGAAGAGGAATTAGGTACGGAAGATGTTGATCAGAGTGAATAATTGGCATTGTATTTACCTGATAAATGAGTTATGATTATTGATAAAAGTGGATTACTCCGTACTGTGATGTACGCTGTCAGGGACTAATTAACAAAAAGAAGCGGGGAAAGGAAACCATGGATAAGAGGGTGTTGCGCGAAAGAATGCGCAGAAAAAAACGCCAGATGATGATCAGGCATTATACAAAGATCGGACTTTGTGTTATTGGCATGATTCTGGCGGTGGTGTTTGTGGTGAGAGGAATTATTATTCCGATCGCACATCATGTAGCCGGAGGCGGAAGCAGTGATCAGACTGTGCAGGCTCAGGCAGATACAGAGGAAGTTCAGGCAAATTCCGATGCTGCGGTGAGACAGCCATTGAAGGGTAAATCAGATACAGATAAGATTGCCGCGATGACAGCCGGATGGCATGAGGATGCTAACGGAAAGTGGTATCAGAATACAGATGGTACATATTTTTCAAATGGATTTCAGGATATAGATGGTGTTACCTATTCTTTTGACGAAAACGGATATATACAGACAGGATGGGTAGAAAAGGGAGTGAAGGATTATTACTTTAATGAAGACGGATCTTATGATCCGAGTAAGGTACGTCCGATGCTGGCACTGACTTTTGATGATGGTCCGGGAGAGTATACAGATGAACTGCTGGATTGTCTGGAACAGAATAATGCTCATGCAACATTCTTTATGCTTGGTCAGAATGTCAGTTCATATCCGGATGCGCCAAAACGTATGCTGGAACTTGGCTGTGAGATTGGAAGTCATTCATGGGATCATACACAGTTGACGACAATTGATCTTGACGCAGTTGCAAAGCAGTTCTCTGATACAGATGATGCATTGATTCAGGCATGTGGCCAGGCTGCGAGTGTGGCGCGTGCGCCTTACGGGGACGGAAATTCAGATATTTATAATACTGTAAATAAGCCGTTCTTTATGTGGTCACTGGACACAGAAGACTGGAAACTTTTGGATGCAGATGCGGATTACAGTGCAGTAATGAATGGAGATCTGACAGATGGAACTATCATCCTGATGCATGATATTCATGAGCCATCTGTAAAGGCTGCTTTGAGATTGATACCGGATCTTATTGCACAGGGATATAAACTTGTAACGGTAAGTGAGATGGCAGAAGCCAAGAATGTGACCTTACAGAATGCATGTTATGTGGATTTCTGGCCGAGTACACTCAGTAATGGAGATGTGCCGGGATATCAGGGCGGTTCCGATGCAGCAGCTTCTGCAGACGGAACAGATGGTACATCTGATGCAAGCACAGATTCTTCTGACGGAAGCACAGATTCCTCAGACGGAAGTGAGGATTATTCGGATGGAAGTTCAGACGATGGAAGCTATGATGATGGAAGTTCGGATGACGGAAGTTATGATGATGGAAGTTCAGATGATTCGGAAGATTACAGTGATGATTCTGTAGATTACGGAGATGGAACGGAATAAAAAACATATGCAATCCTGCAATGTGGATCATACAGAGTAATTACGAACATACGAAAGAGCAAAGAAGAGAGCAATGGTACTTCTTTGCTCTTTATGTTTTTTACAAAAAACACATAAAATATATAAAAAAATTGTTAAATATACACATATTTTTAATTGACGTATGGAATGTCCGTTGGTATAATAAGGCTTATAGAATGACTAAAAGTCAGTTCGTATTCCTGATTGAACTTGCTGTAAGATAGTTACTGTTCATACGCCAAAATTCCATTGCCGCAGGCAATCTGGAATGAATTTTGGCTACGTTACTGAGAACGGAGTGAACAGTAACGTAAGATATCCTGTTACAGTATTATTTTATGGAATCAGTATCTGCAAAAAAGATAGAAACCGAAGTTAAGGGAGGACTCCAGATGGGTGTGAGTATGAAATTTACAGATTTGGATCAATATTTATTTGGACAGGGAACCAATTATGAAGTATATAAGAAACTGGGTGCCCATCCGACTACATACAGACGAAAAAAAGGTGTATATTTTGCGGTCTGGGCACCGAATGCACAGTCTGTTTCTGTAATCGGTGAATTTAATGACTGGGAGGAAGAAGCAAACCCGATGGAGAAGGTTGGGCCGATCGGTGTTTATGAAGTGTTTGTTCCGGGGGCAAAGATCGGACAGCTGTATAAATTCTTTATCGTGGGTGCGCATGGAGAGAAGCTATATAAAGCAGATCCTTATGCAAATGAAGCTGAACTCCGTCCGGGTACAGCCTCCAGGATCACAGATATCACAGACTATAAATGGAAGGATGCCACATGGATCAAGAACAGAGATAAGTTTGATGAGCAGGTAGAGCCTATGGCAATCTATGAGGTTCATCCGGGTTCATGGAAGAAGCATCCGCAGTCAGAGGAAAATGAAAAAGGATTTTATAACTATAGAGAATTCGCACATGCTCTGGCAGCTTATGTGAAGGAAATGGGATATACCCATGTAGAGCTTATGGGAATCGCAGAGCATCCTTTTGACGGTTCCTGGGGATATCAGGTGACCGGATATTATGCACCGACTTCCAGATATGGAACGCCGCAGGATTTCAAGTATATGGTGGATTATTTACATCAGAATAAGATTGGAGTTATCCTTGACTGGGTACCTGCACATTTTCCGAAAGATGCCCATGGTCTTGCGAACTTTGACGGAACCGCAGTATATGAGCACGCAGATCCGAGACAGGGAGAACATCCGGACTGGGGTACCAAGATTTATAATTACGGACGCCCGGAGGTTAAGAACTTCCTGATCGCAAATGCCCTTTACTGGGTGGAGGAGTGCCACGTAGACGGACTTCGTGTGGATGCTGTTGCTTCCATGCTTTATCTTGATTATGGTAAGAAGGATGGAGAATGGATCGCAAATAAATATGGCGGAAATCAGAATCTGGAGGCTATTGAATTCTTTAAGCATCTGAATACAGTAGTTCTTGGAAGGAATCATGGAACTGTGATGATCGCTGAGGAATCTACTGCATGGCCGATGGTTACAGGGGATGCAGAGAAGGACGGACTTGGTTTTAGTCTGAAGTGGAATATGGGATGGATGAATGACTTCCTGGAATATATGAAGCTGGATCCGTATTTCCGTAAATTTAATCATAATAAGATGACTTTCTCCATGTCATATGCATACAGTGAGAGATATGTATTAGTTCTTTCTCATGATGAGGTGGTTCATCTGAAATGCTCCATGCTTGAGAAGATGCCGGGAGAATTACCGGACAAATTCAGGAATTTAAAGGCTGCATATTCATTTATGAACTGCCATCCGGGTAAGAAGCTTCTGTTCATGGGACAGGAATTCGGACAGCTTCGTGAATGGAGTGAGGAGAGAGAACTTGACTGGTTCCTTCTGAATGAAGAGCCACACAAGGAACTTCAGAATTATGTGCATGATCTCCTGACTATTTATAAGAAATATCCGGCACTTTATGCCGGTGATAATAATCCGGAAGGATTTGAGTGGATCAATGCGGATGACGGGGACAGAAGTATTTTCAGCTTTGTGAGAAAGTCTCCTACAAAGAGAAACAATATTCTTTACATAGTTAACTTTACACCTGTTGACCGTCCGGATTACAGAGTTGGTGTTCCGAAGAAAAAACAGTACAAGCTGATCATGGACGAGAATGGACTTCTGGAGCAGCCAAAGACATTTAAGGCAGTGAAACAGGAATGTGATAACAGAGAGTTTTCCTTCGCATATCCATTGCCGGCTTATGGGATTGCGATTTTTACATATTAATTTTTCGGGATGATTTCAGGATATATGTAAATATCTGAGAGAATTATTGTCAGGGGTATGTTATTTATTTGACAATATTGCAGAGTAAGCATGATAATATATGAAAAATTCGTGAAATATAAATAATTGCTTTTGAAATTTATCTGCGTTATAATTATCGCGAACACAAGGAATAGAGAGAATAATGGTTTCCATGTTGAAAGGAGAATGAACATGAAAGTATCTAACATTAAAGACATCGATAAATTTTTTGCTGTAGTTGACAGTTGCGAAGGCAGAGTAGAATTAGTAACAGGCGAAGGTGACAGACTGAACCTTAAATCTAAATTATCCCAGTATGTATCTCTGGCAAACATTTTCTCAGGCGGAGAGATTCCGGAACTTGAGATCGTTGCTTATGAGAAAGACGATATTGATAAATTAATGAGCTTTATGATCAACGGTTGATCATTAGTGTATACAGGCGGGGGCATGATGGTGGATCATGCCCCTTTCTTTGATGTGAACAGGCAGGTTGTTTTGAAGGTATTGAACAGCTGCAGGATATTTGTAAACCAGGGGGCACAGGCGTTTCCTGGTCAAAGTGCGTTGATGGCAGACTTGAATACATTGGATATCTTATGTATAATGAGTACGTTATAGGTAAATATATAAACAGACAGATAATGATGGCAGTTCCAAAAGTTATTCTGTTTGTTCATAAAAATGGCAGAATATAAAAAATGACGGCTATATGGCAGTTATTCAGAAATATAAATTTTAACGAAGAGGAGAAATAAGACAATGGCAACTAAGATTGATATTATTTCCGGTTTCCTTGGAGCCGGTAAAACTACATTGATTAAGAAACTTCTGAAAGAGGCTTATGCAGATGAGCAGGTTGTACTGATCGAGAACGAATTTGGTGAGATTGGTATTGACGGTGGTTTCCTGAAGGAAGCGGGAATCCAGATCCGGGAAATGAATTCCGGATGTATCTGCTGTTCATTAGTGGGAGATTTCGGCACTTCTCTGAAAGAGGTTGTGGACAAATATCATCCGGACAGAATCCTGATCGAGCCATCAGGTGTTGGTAAACTCTCAGATGTTATTAAGGCAGTACAGGGTGTTCAGGGAGATGTGGATATCGTTCTGAACAGCTATACAACTGTAGTTGATGCAAAGAAGTGCAAAATGTATATGAGAAACTTTGGTGAATTCTTTGATAATCAGGTTGAATATGCAGGTGCGATCATCATGAGCCGTACAGATATCATTGATGAGAAGAAAGCACAGCAGGCGATGGAACTTCTTCGTGGAATTAATGCGAAAGCTGCTATCATCACCACTCCGATTGAGAAACTGGACGGAAAGAAAATCCTTGAGGTTATGGAGAAACCGGTATCTCTTGAGGAAGAACTGATGTCTGAGGAAGAGGTATGCCCGGAGTGCGGACATGTACATGAACATGGAGAGCATCATCATCACGATCACGACCATGATCATGAATGTGGCTGTGGACATGATCACGAAGAACATGAACATGATCACGAAGAACATGAACATCATCACCATGACCACGACCATGAATGTGGCTGTGGACATGATCATGAGGAACATGAGCATCATCACCACGATCACGACCATGAATGCGGCTGCGGACATGATCATCATGATCATCACCATCATCACGCAGATGAGGTATTTACAAGCTGGGGACGTGAGACGATCAGGAAATACAACAAGAGTAAGGTCTTGAGAAGATGCTTAAGGGCTACTTTCTGCTTCTGAAGTATTACGGTATTATTCTTCGTGCTAAAGGGATTGCTTTCCTGCAGAAGCGGAACATGGATTTATTTGACATGGTTCCGGAGGAAAC
>ENA-OQKJ01000055-OQKJ01000055.1-human-gut-metagenome-genome-assembly--contig:-NODE-55-length-30719-cov-3.578942_pt1 | contig 30719 bp, 28 predicted proteins | sample MGYA00242647_ERZ504795 | MGnify/ENA primary metagenome ERZ504795 (study PRJEB26092, sample SAMD00036398) | human gut metagenome | host: Homo sapiens | study: EMG produced TPA metagenomics assembly of...
ATCACAGGATTACCAGGGTGAGTGGATCTGCATCAGCGGTCAGTTCCGGTCCTACAACCGCCACGAGGAGAAGAAGAACCGTCTGGTACTCTCCGTATTTGCGCGGGAATTAAGCTTCGTGGAGGAAGAGGACGATTCCGTCAAATCCAACCAGATTTACCTCGATGGATACATATGTAAACCGCCGGTCTACCGGAAAACACCTCTGGGAAGAGAGATCGCCGACCTTCTGATCGCGGTCAACCGTCCGTATGGAAAATCAGATTATATCCCGTGCATCTGCTGGGGACGGAATGCGCGGTATGCCTCTGCGTTTGCCGTGGGCGGCCACGTTCTCATCTGGGGACGGATCCAGAGCCGGGAATATATGAAGCGGCTGAGCGAGACGGAAATGGAAAAGCGGACTGCATATGAGGTTTCGGTGAGCAAGCTGGAATATAGTGAGAGTTAAAGCGCGATCCGCTGTTGACAAGAAAATTTAATGATGCTATAGTAAAAGCAGAACTGAAGTGGATAGAGGTCGCATTACTTCAAGAGTACCTTTTCGGATGCCTCAGCAGCAAAAGAAGAAGAGGAAAAGGGAAGAATGCCGAAGGACATCCGGCGCTGAACCGGTATGCTCCTGGGCGCAGGTTGAAAAAATCTGCGACTGTCATCGAGAGATGGAGAGCTATCTGATCATAGATACTGCGTATGTGTGAATTTGGAGGCGATCTTATCTGGGATGAGGCGCCTCTTTTTTAAACGGAAAGTGAAATTTTCCGTGGGAGATAAGCTCCGGCGACTGATTTCTTATGGTTTTATCTGACACAACATACAGGAGGAAAAGAGAATGTCTATTTTTAAAGGTGCAGCTGTTGCAATTATCACACCGATGACCGAAACACAGGAAGTGAATTACGAAAAACTCGGAGAACTGATTGAGGAGCAGATCGCCGGCGGAACCGACGCCATCGTTATCTGCGGAACCACCGGTGAGGCTTCGACCCTGTCCCATGAGGAGCATCTGGATGCCATCAAATATACCGTGGAAAAAGTAAATCACAGAATCCCGGTAATTGCAGGAACCGGCTCCAACAGCACGGAGACAGCAATTTATCTGTCTCAGGAAGCAGAAAAATACGGCGTGGACGGACTTCTTCTCGTTTCTCCGTATTACAATAAAGCAACACAGAAGGGCCTGATTGCACACTTTACCGCAATCGCAGACAGCGTCAAAGTGCCGGTCATCCTTTACAACATTCAGGGCAGAACCGGCGTAAACATTGCACCGGAAACGATCGTCTATCTGTTCAACAACGTTGAGAATATCGTTGCAGTCAAAGAGGCTTCCGGAAACATTTCCCAGGTCGCAAAAATTATGCAGCTGACCGATGGAAAGATCGATCTGTACTCCGGAAACGACGATCAGGTTGTGCCGATCCTTTCCCTTGGCGGAAGCGGTGTAATCTCCGTTCTTTCCAACGTAGCACCGCGTGAGACCCACGACATGGTACAGAAATTCCTCGACGGCGATGTGGCCGGATCCAGAGAAATCCAGCTGAGAGCACTGCCGCTCATCGATGCGCTGTTCTGCGAAGTAAACCCGATTCCGGTAAAAGCAGCGCTGAACCTGATGGGCAAAGAGGTTGGACCGCTTCGTCTGCCGCTGACCGAGATGGAGCCGCAGAACCAGGAGCGCCTGGCAAAGGCTATGAAAGATTTTGGAATCAAACTGGCTTAAGTTAAGAATACACGAAGTAAAGAAGGAAAAAGACAATGGTTAAAATTATTATGCATGGCTGCAACGGCCATATGGGACAGGTCATCACCGGCCTGGTAAAAGAAGATGCAAATGCAGAAATCATAGCCGGAATCGATATGAACGACAACGGCCAGAACGATTATCCGGTATTCAAAAGCCTGGCAGAATGCGATGTTCCGGCAGACGTAGTCGTTGACTTTTCTTCCTACAAGGCAGCCGACGCACTGCTCGATGCCTGCAAGGAGAAAAAACTTCCACTCGTCCTCTGCACCACAGGCCTCACCGAGGATCAGCTCAAAAAAGTGCAGGAGACCAGCAAAGAAATCCCGGTTCTCCGCTCTGCAAATATGTCCCTTGGTGTGAATACGCTGATGAAACTGGTACAGGCAGCTGCAAAAGTGCTTGCCGAAGCAGGCTTTGATATGGAGATCGTGGAGAAACACCACAAACTGAAATGCGACGCTCCAAGCGGAACCGCCATCGCCCTGGCAGACAGCCTGAACGCGGCAATGGACAACCAGTACCACTACGTATACGACAGAAGCCAGCGCCACGAGCAGCGTGACCCGAAAGAAATCGGAATCTCTGCTGTACGCGGCGGCACCATCGTCGGCGACCACGACGTCATCTTCGCAGGCCCGGACGAGGTTGTTACCCTGTCCCACAGAGCATATTCCAAAGGAGTTTTCGGAAAAGGAGCTGTAGAGGCTGCAAAATTCCTGGCTGGAAAACCGGCTGGCATGTATGACATGCAGGATGTCATTGCTGCGAAATAAGGCAGAAACAGGGAAAAAGTGAATAGAAACCAGAAAGTGCGCAACGAAAATGCGAAACGTTGCGCACTTTTTCTTTTCTTACAACGGGATTTTCGGAATTGAGGAAGTTATTTTGCAGAATATTTGGCAGAATACACAAGAAAAAATACGGAATATCAAAAGAGAACGTGAAAATCGCAAACGGTAATGGAAAAATCAATGCGCAACAAGGTAAAACGCTAAAGTTGCGCGTTTTGCACAAAAAATAGTAAAACAGTATATTTCGACAAGAAATATCTTATAAAAACTGCGAATTGTAAACAATATGCCGAAATGATATGATAATGGCACAAAGAAAAATAAAGAGTTGAGCAACAAAAAGTTGCGCAAACAAGAAAGGGAATGAGAAGATGAAAAAGAATGGTTGGAAAGGGTTTTGCAAAAAGCTCTACAAGTACCGGGTATTTCTTCTGATGCTTGCACCGGCAGTAATTTATACCCTGATTTTTTCCTACTACCCGATGACAGGAATTGTAATGGCATTCAAAAAATACTCCTACGCAGGAGGTATCTGGGGAAGCCCGTGGAACGGATTTGATAACTTCAAGTTCTTCTTTAAATCAGGACAGGCCGGACTCGTTACCAGAAATACCGTGCTGTATAATCTGGCATTTATTGTGATCAACACGACGATGCAGATTGCCGTTGCCGTGCTTCTGACCGAGATCCGCAACAAACATTACCGTAAGATCACACAGTCGCTGATGTTTCTGCCGTATTTCATTTCCTGGGTTATCGTAGGAGTTATGGCATTCAATATTTTCAGTTCCGACTACGGTTTTCTGAACCGACTGATTGAAACCTTCGGTGGAACACCAATCAAGTTTTACACGACACCAAAGGCATGGCCGTTTATCCTTGTCTTCTTTAATGTATGGAAGGGAATCGGATACGGTTCTGTTATGTACCTGGCAGCAATTATGGGAATTGACACTTCGATTTATGAAGCAGCCCGCATCGACGGAGCAAACGTGTTCCAGCGAATTTTCAAAGTAACAATCCCGATGATCATGCCGACCACAATCATCCTGCTTCTGCTATCCGTCGGAGGCATCTTCAAAGGAAACTTTGATATGTTCTACAACTTGGTTGGAAGTAACGGTCTTCTGTACAACTACACCGATGTAATTGATACCCTGACGTTCCGTGCCTTAATCAGCAGCAACGACTTCGGAATGTCCGCAGCTGTTGGTCTGTATCAGTCGGTACTGTGCTTTATCACTGTCGTAATCGTAAACAAACTGGTTGGTCTTTATGATAAAGACTACACCTTATTCTAGGAGGGATGAAAAGTGGGATCTTCCAGTCATACAAGTAAAATCAAAAGAGGAAAAGATGCGGTTGCACTTGATATCATCGCGTACGGATTCTGCGGAATCATCGCGCTGGTCTGCCTCGTTCCTTTCATCATGATCGTATCCGGCTCGTTTTCTTCGGAATCGGCCATTATCCAGAACGGTTTCAGCCTTCTGCCGCAGGATTTCAGCCTGGAGGCATACAAAACCGTATTTAAAGATCCTATGGTTGTCTTCCGCGCATACGGCACGACCATCGGTCTGACCATCGTCGGAACGGTACTTGGTCTGCTGCTGCAGACTATGACAGCTTATGTACTGTCACGCAAGGAGTTTGAGTGGAGAAATCAGTTTTCGTTTTTCTTCTACTTTACCACTTTGTTTTCCGGCGGTCTTGTTCCGTACTACGTACTGATGACACAGACCCTGAATCTGCGGGACAGCTACCTTGCACTGCTCCTTCCGCTGCTGTTCAGCGTATACAACCTTCTGATCATGAAGAGTTACATCGTGGGACTTCCGGATTCTCTGATTGAAGCGGCCAAGATTGATGGCTGCGGCGAGTTCCGTATTCTGTTCCGGATTGTAATGCCGCTGATCAAACCGGCACTTGCTACCGTGGGCCTCTTCATTGCACTGGCTTATTGGAATGACTGGTACAATGCGATGCTGTATATCAAAGACACGAACAAGTATCCGCTGCAGTATTTCCTGTATCAGCAGGTTAATGATATCGAGGCATATAAAAAGCTTCTTGCAAACAACGCCGCAGGCTCTGCCGTCAGCGCAATCTCATTGCCGACCCAGTCCCTGAAAATGGCACTTACCATTGTAGTAACCGGCCCGATCGTTCTGGCATATCCGCTGGTACAGAAATATTTTGTACAGGGTATCACAATCGGAGCAGTCAAAGGCTGATACAAATCATGTTAATTTAACTGAATCAAGTAAGTCCCCTGTTTCCATTGCGAAAAGCAATAAGCAGGTGGGTGGGGACTTGCTTGTATCAGGAGGAGTGCAAGCTCCTTCTGATAAACTGCGGAGCAGTTATTCGGTTATGAGCAAGTAGCAAAGCGGATTGCGAATATCCGCTTGAATTACACATTATATTTATGAAGGAGGTTCTTTATGAAAAAGAGCACAAAAAAACTGGTATCTGTATTACTTGCATCCGCAATGGCAGCCGGCATGCTGGCAGGATGCGGTTCCGGCAACGGAAAGGGAAGCACGGGCGACAGCAAAAGCAGCTCCGCAGCTTCCGGCACATCGGGAGACAACCTGAATGCAGACACTTCGGAGCATGTCGATCTGACGATGTATCTGATCGGCGACCGTACCCCGGATTTTGATGAGGTTTACGCCAAAATCAATGAGATTCTGGAAGAGAAGCTGAACTGCTCTCTGAACGTAGAATTCCTTTCCTGGGGCGAGCATGACACGAAATATTCCCTGCTGTTCTCCTCACAGGAAGATTTTGACCTGATCTTTACCGCATCGAGCTGGTGCCATTACGAGCAGACCGTTTCCCTCGGCGGATTTGCACCGCTTTCTGAGGACTTTATCAAAACGTATGCACCGGATATCTGGGAGGTTGTTCCGGAAATGGCATGGGAGCAGGCAAAGATTGACGGACAAATCTACATGGTTCCGAACTATGCCAACGAGTTTGGTCAGGAAGTTCTGGCAGTGCGCGGTGACCTGATGGAAAAATACGGTATGGATGATATTACATCCTGGGATGACCTGATGAAGTTCTACAAAGCATGTGCAGCAGACGGTATCTATGCAAGTCAGGGCGGACCGTGGTATCCATTCTTCCAGTCCCAGGGCTACTCCACAACGGGCGGAGCACCGAAGGGCGGCGAGCTGATTCTGTATCATACCCAGGATCCGAAAGATCTTGAATTCCAGTACATCGGTGAATGGGATGCGTTCCGTGAGTACTGCCAGGAGATGAAAGACCTGGTAGACGCCGGAGCATGGTCCAGCGACGTATTAAACAGCAGCGATGAGAGACAGACCGGACTTCTGACCGGAAGAACAGCAAGCATGAGCTGGAATCTCGGAACCTGTCTTACCTACGGAAAACAGGCAAATGAGGAACATCCGGATTGGAATGTAACGATGGTAGACCCGAACAAAAACCTGTCGAAAAAAGTAAACTCTTACATCAACAACGGTGTTGCCATCAACGCAAACAGTAAAAACAAAGAGAGAGCCATGATGGTATTAAATGAATTCTACACCAACCCGGATGTTTACGATCTGGCTATGCTCGGTATCGAAGGAAAGCACTGGGAAGCAGTCGGTGATGATCAGTACAAAGTTATTGATGAGAGCGGCTATGGTGTAGCAAGTAACTGCAACTGGGGATGGAACAACTGCACCATCCAGAGAGAGGAATATCTTGAGAACAGAACGGCTCTGGACGACAAGTATGAAAGCATCAAAGATGCCTTCAACAACAACATCAAAGAAGATCATGTTTACGACGGATTTAACTTTGATTCCAGCAATGTAAGTACACAGTTTGCAGCAGTAGAGGCAGCCATCGACAATTATTATAACCCGCTGATCAACGGTCTCGTTGACGATGTGGACGCTTCCATCGATGCCATGAACGCAGCTATGGACAGCGCCGGAATCCAGGATATTCTGGATGAGATGAACCGTCAGGCAGCAGAGTATGTAGCGGAGAAAGAAGTAAAATAAAACAGTAAAATAAAACAGGGAATGGACGCGCTGGTCTGCCAGAAGCTCCGGCGCGGCCGTTCCTTCTTTTAGAGATCAAGTGATGGTTCAAAAAGCTTTGAGGGATGACTTGATTTCTAACAGCATTCGTATTAAATATAAAAATATAGGAATTTTTCAAATTTAACAGAAAGTGACAGGGTATTTTTATGACACTGGAGGAAATTGCAAAAGAGATAGGGGTATCAAAAAGTACCGTTTCCCGTGCACTGTCCGGTAAGGGCAGAATCGGAGAGAAGACCAGAAACCGGATTCTCGAGGTGGCAAAACGGGGAGAAGAGCGGGAGGAGATGGCGCGGACCCGAACGGTGACGCACAACATCGGCGTGGTACTGCCTTCAGACGTTTATTATGGAAGCGGTGTTTATTTCCAGAACTGTCTGCTCGGCGTCTGCGAATCGGCATCGATGCTCGGGTACAATGTGCTGATTACGACGAGCAACGCGCATGATATTTCAGAGCTGCAGTCGCTGGTGGAGTCGAACCGGGTGGATGGTATGCTCCTGACACGTGCGCTTGAGGATGACCGTGCGCTGCAGTATTTAAGTCAGGCAAATTTCCCGACAGCACTGACGGGAACATGCCGGTATGACAACATTATCCAGGTGGATACCGACAATGAGGGTGCGGCAGAGAAAATGACAACGCTGCTGATCGGAAAGGGATTCCGCAGATTTGCGTTTCTTGTCAAGGATATGAGCTATAACGTAGACCGCAAGCGTCACGAAGGTTTCTGCCGGGCGCTGATTAAAAATGGAATTTCCGAGAAGGATCAGCTTTTCTACAATGGTTCGATCCGTATGGAGTTTCTGGATGCGATCATTGAAAATATTATATCCAAAAAAGTGGAATGCATCATCTGTGGCGACGACGAGATTTGTACGATGGTGATGTCCCGGCTCCAGGCGGAAGGCTATCGAATTCCCAAGGACGTCGCGATTGCTTCGCTCTACAACAGCACCAATCTGGACTGCTATTCCCCTGCAGTTACAGCAGTCAGTGTGGCAGCATCCCAGATGGGAGGCACAGCCGTGCGTCAGCTGATCCAGCGGCTCCGAGGGGAAAATTATGAGAAGAAGACGATGCTGGATTACGACATTTTATTCCGAAAATCGACAAACTAACGTAGCAGGGAGGACAGAACAATGGAATTTCAGAAGGGAATGGATCTATCTTTTATACCGGAGCTGGAAGATGCCGGAGTACAGGTGAAGGACTTTGACGGAACTGTTATGGATCCGCTGGATCTCGTTCAGAAATACGGGGTAAATTCCGTACGGCTCCGTATTTGGAATGCGCCGGAGCATGTCAGGGAGTCCGGCGGATACTGCAGCTATGCGCATACACTGGCGATGGCAAAACGGATCCGGGCACATGGCATGAGCTTTATGCTGGATTTCCATTATTCTGATTTCTGGGCGGATCCCGGTCAGCAGAGAAAGCCGAAAGATTGGGAAAACTTAAGCTTTAAAGAATTAAAAGAGGCTGTTTTTTCTTATACAAGAGATACGCTGACGGCATTAAAAGAGGAGGACGTTCTGCCGGATATTGTTCAGATCGGAAATGAGATCCGAAGCGGCCTTCTGTTTCCGGACGGAGAGCTGCCGGATTATACAAAAATGGTACAGCTTGTAAATGCCGGAATCCGCGGTGCGCGGGCTGCAGCCGGAAAAGATGAGATGCAGGTTATGATCCATCTCGACCAGGGCGGACGGTATTTCTATCTGAAAGAGTGGTTTGACTGTTCCTTTGAGGCAGGACTCGAGGATTTTGACCTGATCGGACTTTCCTATTATCCATTCTGGCACGGCACTTTCACGGATCTGAAAGAGACAATGACGAAGCTGATCCAGGATTACAAAAAGCCGATTATGGTCGTTGAGACGGCGCATGCATGGAGAAAGAGTGCGCATGGGTTTATCGATGAACAGCAGGAAAAAATCGCAGGATTTCCGGCGACGCCTGCCGGACAGAAGCAGGTGCTGGATCTGGTTGCCAATATCGTTGCTTCGCTGCCGGATGAAATGGGGCAGGGTATCTATTACTGGGAACCGATCTGTGTTCCGAAAGACGGTGAGGGCGGCTGGTCGGAAAATATGGGTCTGCTGGAGGAGAAGGGAACCATCATGGAGGGCATTCGTTCTTTCCTGTTTACACGGAATGATGCCTGTCCGGAAAAACCGGCCAAGATTTACGAGCCGGAGCCAATGACCGTAGTAAAAGACGAAGCATGCGGTCTGCCGGAGATGCTCCCGGTTTTGCTGTATGACGGAATGGTGGAGCAGCGGCGGGTAAACTGGAACGAAGTGCCGGACACACGCGTGACAGGCGAATATGATGTGACAGGAAATGTGGAAGGTGTTCCGTTTGCTGCACATGCGAAGATCTGCGTGGTGGAAGAGCTGCCGGAGGCGGAGAATCTGTTGCTCGATGTCGGCTGGGAAGACGGCCTGGCGCGCTGGAACGTAGAAAATCCGAGGATGCCGTTGCAGTACAGCTGTTTCCGGAGTTTGTCGATCCGTTCCCAGCTCCGCCGGTGAATGCGGTACGCGTAGAAGCACCGAAAAACTTTACGTTTTCGATCTGCCAGACGGTAAAGGTACAGGAGGCAGGAACGTATACATTATCTGTTGCCTTTCAGGGAACCGATACAACAAATGTGGATGTGCGGCTGTTCCTCAATACGGAAGAGGGAAAAGAAGAGACTGTGATTCATCCGACAGAACATGCATGGACCGGCTACAAAGTGACATGCGAAATCAGAAAACCGCAGGAAGTCACTGCCGGAATCCGAATTTCATCGCCGCCGATGTACGGCATGATGCGGAATTTCTGTCTGCAGACAGTAAAAAGAGAGGGACAATAAGACGATGAGAGCAGAGTACAGCTATTGCAGGGATTATCTGATTAAAAATGGAAAACCGTGGTTTCCGGTGATGGGCGAAATGCATTACAGTCGGTACCGCAAAGAGTGGTGGGAGGAATCACTGCGCAAAATAAAGGCGGGCGGAGTTTCTGTCGTCTCGGCCTATGTGATCTGGATTCACCACGAGGAAGAGGAAAATGTGTTTGATTTTGAAGGATGCCGGGATATCGGAACGTTTGTAAGACTGTGCCGGAAAGTCGGACTGTCGGTATTCTTGCGTATCGGACCGTTTGTGCACGGGGAAGTGCGGAACGGCGGATTCCCGGACTGGATCATCGAGAGAGAGAAAGAGGGCATGGCGATCCGCTGTAACAACGAGGAATATCTTGGCTATGTCAGACGGTTCTGGAAAAAGGTTTATGCGCAGGTCGATGGATGCATGGAAAAGGACGGCGGTCCGGTGATCGGTATTCAGATCGAGAATGAGTACGGCCACGTCGGCGGTCTGCAGGGACCGGAGGGCGAGGCGCATATCCGCACATTGACAGCAATGGCAAAGGAAATTGGCTTTGATGTGCCGCTGTACACGGCGACCGGTTGGGGCGGAGCCTGCATCGGCGATCTGCTTCCGGTCATGGGCGGCTACTGTGAAGCACCATGGGATCAGAGAACGTGCGAGATTGAGCCGAACGCAAACTTTGTGTTCAGCCACACAAGGAACGATGCACTGATTGCGTGTGATCATCATGTGGAAAATGCAAACAGTTACAACGAGGAGGATTTTCCGTTTTTGACGGCAGAACTTGGAGGCGGGCTTCAGGTTACCATGCACAGAAGACCGGTGGCGAAGGGATGCGATGTCGGAGCGATGTCTACCGTAAAAATGGGAAGTGGAGCAGGGCTGCTCGGCTACTATATGTACCACGGCGGCAGCAATCCGAAGGGAAAACTGTCCACCCTGCAGGAGAGCCGCGCGACAGGATATCTGAACGACCTGCCGGAGATCAATTACGATTTCAACGCGCCGATCCGGCAGTACGGAACAATCTCGGACAGCTATCGGGAGATCAAGCTGCTGGCGCTGTTTTTGAATGATTTTGGCGAGGATATGGCCTCACTTCGGTCTGAAATTCCAACGATAAGGATTCTGCCGGGAGATATGCACACGGTTCGGACAGCGTGCCGTCACGATGCGGACCATGGATACGTCTTTTTTAACAATTACCAGAGAAGATGGAAGATGGATGATCATCCACAGGTGAAACTGGAGGGACTCCTGGATGGAAAAGCGAGCGTGGGATTTCCGGCATTTGACCTGAAAGAGGGAATGTATGGATTTTTTCCGTACAATATGAAACTAAACGATGCGGTTCTTCACACGGCACTTGCCACACCGCTCTGCGTTTTACATACGAAAAAGGGAGATGCGTTCGTATTTTACGGTGATCTCGACCCGCAGATTCAGTGGGAGGGCGATGCGCGCGCAGAACTCTGCCTGATTTCCCGGCAGGAGGCGCTGAATGCATGGAAGGTGCATCTGGATCAGGATTATCTCGTTCTTTCCGAAAATTATGTCTGGGAAGAAAACGGTGAGCTTGTTGTGACAGGCAGTGGAAAAACCATGATCGCTGTGTATCCGGCAGTGGAAAAAGGCATTGTGGATTTCAAAGAGTGTGGAAAAAGAGGAAACTTTACGCTGTATGAGCGTATTTACAAAGCACAGGAGCCGGAGGCAGAGCTTGTCTGCAAAGAGCAGGATAAAGAGAAAGCAGTATACGAACTGAAGCTTGCTTATCCGGGCGAAAAAAATTATCACGATGCGTTTGCTTTTCTGACCTGGTACGGAAACCGTATGGAAGTGTTTGATGGGGAAGAGAAAATCAACGATTATTTCTATACCGGTCAGGAGGCCCTGTTAAGCCTTGGCTATTTTGAGTTTCCGGAGAAACTGAAACTCGTTGTCTATCCTCTGCATCCGGGTGATCCGATTTTTCTGGAAAAGCAGCCGGATGCAGCGGATGGATGTGCCTGCAAAATTGAGAAGCTGCACGTGGAGACGATATTTCGATGAACAGAGAAAGGAAAACGAACATGAACCAGAGTGGATTTATCTATGGAGGGGATTATAACCCGGAGCAGTGGCTTGCGATGCCGGAAATTCTGGAGCAGGATATCGAATATATGAAGGAGGCGCATATCAACGAGGTGACGCTTGGTGTCTTTTCCTGGTCTGTGCTCGAGCCGGAGGAGGGTGTATACCACCTGGAATGGCTGGAAAAGATCATGGATCAGCTGTATAAGAATGAGATTTCAGTAATTCTCTCGACACCGTCTGCAGCACGCCCGAAGTGGCTTGCAGACAAATACCCGGAGGTACTGCGCGTAAACGCGGACCGCACGAAAAATCTGTTCGGCGGACGCCATAATCACTGTTATACTTCGCCGGTTTACCGGGAAAAGGTGGGGAAAATTGATCGCCTGCTGAGCGAGAAGTTTGGAAAGCACCCGGCGGTAAAAATGTGGCACATTTCGAATGAACTGAGTGGAGAATGCCATTGCCCGCTCTGCCAGAAGGCATTTCAGGGGTGGCTGAAGAAAAAATATGAGACGATTGATGCATTGAATATGTCGTGGAATACAACGTTCTGGAGCCATTCGTATCAGAATTTTGAGCAGATTGAGAGTCCGTCCCCAAAGGGTGAGATGGGGCTTCACGGACTGAATCTTGACTGGAAACGGTTTGTGACAGATCAGACAGCAGACTTTGTTGCCTGGGAAAAAGCAGCGATCCGCGCGGGCGGTTCCGAACTTCCGGTGACAATCAACATGATGTATGATTTCCAGGGACTGAATTATCATAAGTTCAAGGATCTGATTGATGTGGTGTCATGGGATAATTATCCGACCTGGCACAAGGAAGCAGAAGAGGTGACTGCGCTTGATGCGGCACTGCAGCACGATTTTATGCGGAGTTTGATGAAAAAACCGTTCCTTCTGATGGAGTCCTGCCCGACAAGCACGAACTGGCAGAGTGTCAGCAAGCTGAAACGGCCTGGGCTTTTAAAGGCGGCATCGCTGCAGGCAGTGGCGCATGGTTCCGACAGTGTCCAGTATTTCCAGATCCGCCAGAGCCGCGGTGCGAGCGAGAAGTTCCACGGGGCGGTCATTGACCACTACGGCGGAAAGGATACGCGCGTGTTCCGTGAGGTGACAGAGACGGGCGAGGCGCTTTTGGATCTGGCGCAGATTGCGGGAAGCACGACGAAGGCACAGGCTGCAATTTTGCATGACTGCGAAAGCCGCTGGGCCATGGAGGATGCGCAGGGACCACGGAATATGGGACTGCATTACATGAATACCGTGAAGAAAGTATATGGCGGTCTTCGGAAACTGGGTGTGAATGTGGATTTCCTTGATATGGAGGAGAGTCTTTCCGGCTACCGGATTGTCTTTGCACCGATGCTGTATCTGTTTCGGGCCGGAATTGAGGAAAAAATCCGGAATTTCGTGGCAGACGGCGGCACCTTTGTGATGACATACTGGTCGGGAGTTGTGGATGAAAACGACCTCTGTTTCCTCGGCGGAACCCCGCACGGACTGATGGATGTATTCGGCCTGCGGAGCACCGAGCTGGACGCATTGTATGATCAGGATGTGAATGCGGGTGTGGGAGAAGGAAAGACATATGAAATCCGAAATTTCTGCGACCTGGTAAAAACGAACGGTGCCGAAACGCTGCTGGCATACCGTGACGATTTCTATGCGGGATATCCGGCACTGACGAAAAAATGTATTTGGAGAGGGCGAGGCGTATTATGTCTGCGCAGATTTTGAACAGGCATTTTACGATGACTTCTGCCGGAAATTGGCAGAAGAAAAAGGCCTGGAACGCGCGGCAGCCGAAATCCCGGAAGGGCTCGATGTTGCAACAAGGGAGGATGAGAAATACAAGTATCTGTTTGTACAGAACTACGGAGCTGAACCGGCTGCATTTCCGATGGATACGGAAACATACCAGCCGATGACGGGAGAGTATGATGGAGTGGTCAGAAGATTTGAGACGGTTGTGTTTCGAAAAGAAAAATAGAAGTTAGGGAATAGAAACAGACGGCAGGCTGTGTGTGAGTACACAGCCTGCCGTCTTTTGAATGGACGGTTATTTCAGTTCCTGTTCCGCCTTTTTCCAGACCTCTTCGTCCAGATCGGTCAGTGCCAGTGCATCGGCGAGTTCACGCACTCGTTTTACGGTGAGATAAAAATAATTCACGCCGCAGGTCAATGTCCGTTTTAAGGAACGGGCAAGGACACTGCCATGCGTTTCCAGCCCGGCGCGGTCGAATTCGGCGAGGTAGCCTTCGAGATCGTAGGGAATCTGAAAACATTCGATCTGCCATGTGCTGTTTTCCAGCGTCAGAATCGCGAAATGGGCATGGCCGCCGACTCCATCAAGCGCAAGCCCAAGGGACCGGGATTCAGGTATGTTTTTTCGGCATATTCTCTTTGCTCCTGCTTGTGGCTGTGCCCGCCGAGCAGGATTGCGGCATCGAGATTTTTCAGATGGGACAGCAAAAGCTCCGGATGCAGACCGAAATTCCCACGGAGTTCTCCGGGCGCGCCGTGACAGAGACGAAGTGCCGGGAAGAGAGATTCGCGGCAGGTATCCGGTGTGATTTCTTCCTGCGGAACAAAAACAGGAATCAGCCGGCCTGATTCATTTATTTTTCCGACCAGAACACCGTCTGTCGGCAGATGTTCGAAAAATTCCAGATCCTGTCCGGTAAGATTCCGAAACGTATAATCCAAAAGTCCGCTTGTCGAGGAACCTGCCTTCCAGTTCTGCGGATGCCGGATATTTTCCAGCAGATATTCTTCCCTGTTTCCCCGCACCAGATAGCAGGGAAACTCCTCCTGCATTTCGCGAAGCACTCTCATCATCCGTTGCGGAAAAGGCCCGTCTGTTACAAAATCTCCCAGCCCGATGATACCGTCGATCTCCTGACTGCGAAGAAATGCCAGCACCTTTGCGAGCGCATAATAATTCCCGTGAAGATCACTGATTACTGCTAATTTCATGTGTCGTCCTTTCTGTGATATTGAGTCAAAAGGTGTTTTGTCCCAACATCTCTCTATATCAAAATTATAAAATGCGAGATACTGTTTCGATTTTATCAGATGGAGAGAAAGAACGCAATTTAAAAACCTGCTGACAGAAAAAGCATGTTATGATAAGATCAAAGGCAGAGAGTTTCGAATATCTTTACTGTCGGAGGGAATGTATGATTAATCGGGAAGACATGCTGGAGCTGACGAGGAGGATGACGCCGGCGCGGACTTCGTTTGTGCGGATGGCGGGTTGCTATACGGATTCGGATGGGGAGTATGACGGCAGTTTCAACATTCATTTTCTGAAACTGTCCGGTTCGGAAAAGGCCAGGAATCTGGCGATTGCCAAGAAAATTCCGTTTGCGGAATCGAATGAGAAGCTGCGAGAATACCGTTTTCCGGAAACATCCCAGGGGCCGGGCAGTATCTGGCAGATGCTGATGGCGCTGCGGGAATGCGGACTGAAGAACGATGCGCTGTTGGAAACGTTCTATGATATCCTGATCGAAGGATTGCAGATTCACGGGGCTTATGCCATTTACATGTTTTATGACCGGTATGATATTCCTGCAAAGGCTTCCGATAAAGAGCGCCTGGGGGAATCCGAGGAGATGTTCCCCTATCTGATCTGCGCTGTCTGCCCGCTGGTTGGAGAATACGAGCCGGGAAATCCTATCTGTGGATTCCTGTTCCCTGCCTTTGTGGACCGGAGCGGAGATCTGGAACGGGTTGATATTTATGCAGAGCGTGCAGCGTGGGGCGATCGGATGGCCAGCATTCTTGGCGCGAAGGGCAGAAAATTCAGATGCGGTCTGTAAAAGAAAAATCAAAATTGACGGATTAAACCAGGTGCTGATGTGCCTGGCAGTAAAAAAACTTCCCGGCGAACCTGCATATATCGTTCGCCAAGGGAAGTTTTTTAGATACGGGAGCAGCAGAAGTGCATATTTACTGTGCCATCCCCGCTCCATTCTGTGTAGTTGCTCCGTTTTCCTGCGGATTCTGCGTCTCATTGTCGCCGCCGCTTACCACATCGTCCACCGCGCGGCCGACATCCTCAACGCCCTCACCGACACCACGGGTCACATCTTCAGCGGCGTCGCCGACATCATCCCCAAGGGTATTTCCATCCCCGGTATTTGTACCGTTCGTACCGTTGGCATTCCCATCGGTGCCCTCCGTCACATCATTTACATTGTCGTTTGACGGCATTCTCTGTCGTATTGACATCGTTTCTGTTATCCGTCTGTCCCATGTCGCTCTCCGTGTTGGTATTGCCCATTTCCGGTGTCGTTCGTGGTGTTGTTTCCAACAGGCCGTCATCCCGGCCAGTAATACCGCCAATGCCAGCGTCATATACACTCTTCTGATTTTTCTCATCTTCAAAATCTCCTTTCCCTAACAGTGTCTGGACAGTTGCTAGTATTTGAAAAATGCCGGAAAATATACGGAAAAAAGAGGCTTTTGGAAATCTTGACAAAGGAAGAAAAAAACACTAAAACAAAAAGTACGAAAACGGACTAAAAACGAAAACAGGATATATCGAAATGGAAGTCAATCCGGCAAACCGGCGGGAAAAAATCATCAGTCTGACTGAAACGGGAAAACAGTATGCGAGAGAGCTGGTTCTTCCGCTGTTTCAGTCCGAGGAGGAAGCTGCGGCGCAGTTTACGGAGCAGGAGATGACAGAAGCAATCCGGATGCAGGAAAAATTTGCCGACGCACTGGCAAAGAGTATGGAGGAAAAGGTATCCATAGTTCACAATCTGTCCGCTTCGTGATATGATAACAGCAGAATTCGAAAAGGAGAGAAAGAGAATGAAAGAAGAACTGAAGAAATCCCTTCGCACCTACGGCGCCCTGCTGCTGCTCGGTGTGACCGGCGTTCCGCTCGGTGCGGCAGTCGGTCTGATTGAGGCGCTGTTCTGCCGTCTGCTTTTGAAAGTCACGGCTGTTCGCGTGGCACATCTTTTCTGGTGTCTGCCGTTTCTCGCTATGGCAGGTCTTGTGATCGTGGCAGTCAATCAGAAATTCGGTGGCAGGGGAAAAGGAGGCATGAGTCTGATTTTTGATGTAGCGTATGAAGAGGAGACAGAGCTTCCGCTTCGCATGATTCCGCTGGCAATGCTCTCAACGGCGTTGACGCATCTGTTCGGTGGAAGTGCCGGCCGCGAGGGCGTTGCCGTTCAGATCGGTGCTGTGTTTTCCTATTTTGCCGGCAAAAAATTACCGTTTAAAAACGCGCCCGGTATCTTTCTGGTAACCGGTATGGCCGCCGGCTTTGCGGGCATGTTCGGAACGCCGATTGCAGCTGTGATCTTTGCGGTAGAGGTGCTCGCTGCGGGTGAAATGCGGTACGAGGCACTGCTTCCGGCGTTTACCGCATCTTTCTCTGCGAGCGCTGTAGCTTCCCTGCTTGGAATCCGCAAAGAAAATCTGGCTGTCCACATCAGCGAAAGCCTGACACCGTTCCTGCTGGTGCGTCTGATTACACTTGGTATTATTTTTGGAATCACAGGCGGCCTCTTCGCCTGGTGCTTAAAGCACACGAAAAAATATCTCGGCGAAAAAATCAAAAATCCGCTGGTGCGTGTTTTCTCCATCGGTGTTATCCTTAGCATTCTGTTCCTGCTTCTGTACCGCGGACGGTATTGCGGCTTTGGAACGAATCTGGTGGAAGCGGTATTTCATGGGGAAAAGGTATATGCATATGACTGGGCGCTGAAATTTATCCTGACAATTCTGACGCTGTCCGCCGGGTTTCAGGGCGGCGAGGTAACACCGCTGTTTACCATCGGAGCAACCCTGGGAGCAGTCCTTGGCAATCTGTTCGGTATTCCGGTGGAGCTTTCCGCGGCGCTTGGCTATGCGGCGGTTTTTGGCGGCGGAACCAACACCTTACTGGCGGCTATTTTCATTGGCGGCGAGATTTTTGGCTACGATTATCTGCCATATTTCTTTATTGTCTGCACCGCGGCCTACGTATTCAACCGCAACAGCTCGATCTATTCCCGCCAGAAACTGACGAAATACAGCTGCTGATAACAGAAACGTCACAAAGTTATCACACACCGTTACGTGTTACAGTTCACTGGTGCCCAGCGAACTGTAACATTCGCAGCCCTCATTTAAAGTTTTGCTTCGCAAAAGGAGGGTTGCTCACACCTGAAACATGTTCTTACGCAGCGAAACAGCAAGTGTTTCACTGCTGGGTGAACAGTAACGGTTACGTTACGATACGGGTTGACGCGTTTCCGGGAATGAGGTTATACTAGAGGTATCATATACGAAAAAGGAGTAACGAATTATGAAAGGTATCGTACTTGCCGGAGGTTCCGGCACACGTCTTTATCCGTTAACTATGGTAACATCGAAACAGCTTCTCCCGATCTATGACAAGCCGATGATCTATTATCCGCTGTCTGTTCTTATGAATGCAGGCATCCGCGACATCCTGATCATCTCCACCCCGCAGGACACCCCGCGTTTCGAGGCACTGCTCGGTGACGGCCATCAGTTCGGTGTACAGCTTTCCTACAAGGTACAGCCAAGCCCGGACGGACTGGCACAGGCCTTCATCATCGGCGAGGAGTTCATCGGGGATGATTCCGTTGCCATGGTGCTCGGCGACAACATCTTCTTCGGACACGGTCTGAACAAACGCCTGAAAGCAGCAGTAGAAAACGCTGAGACCGGAAAAGGCGCAACCGTATTCGGCTATTATGTAGATGATCCGGAGCGTTTCGGGATCGTAGAATTTGACTCCGAGGGAAAAGCCATCTCCATCGAAGAGAAACCGGAGAAACCGAAATCAAACTATTGCGTTACAGGTCTGTACTTTTATGACAACAAAGTCGTAGAGTATGCAAAAAACCTGAAACCGTCACCGCGCGGAGAGCTTGAGATCACCGACCTGAACCGGATCTATCTGGAAGACGGCAGCCTGAACGTTGAGCTTCTCGGACAGGGCTTCACCTGGCTGGATACCGGTACACATGAGAGTCTGGTAGAGGCAACCAACTTCGTAAAAACCATCGAGACGCATCAGCACCGCAAGATTGCGTGCCTCGAGGAGATCGGTTACCTGAACGGCTGGATCGGCAAAGACCAGCTTCTGACCGACATCGAGCCACTGAAGAAAAATCAGTACGGCCAGTATCTGATGGATGTGATGAACGGAAAATATATCGACAAATAAAAGCGAACAGCGTTGAAGAAAACTGCCCCGGAAGAAAAATCCGGGGCAGTTTTTGAAAAAAGTGCTTGACCATGACATAACGTCATCCTTTATACTCATGGTACAAACAGAAAATCAGACTGAAAAACAAGAGACAGACAAAACATAACGATAACAAAATCAGAAAAAAGGAGAACCATTATGAGAGTATTTGTAACAGGTGTAAAAGGCCAGCTCGGCCATGACGTCATGAATGAACTTGCAAAACGCGGTCATGAAGGAATCGGCGTTGATATTGAAGAAATGGATATCACCGATGCAGAAAGCGTAAGAAAAGTCATTACCGAAGCAAATCCGGATGTCGTAATCCACTGTGCAGCATGGACCGCTGTAGACCTTGCTGAGGATGATGACAAAAAAGAAAAAGTACATCAGGTCAATGCAGTCGGAACCGAGAACATCGCAAAAGTCTGCCATGACCTTGACTGCAAAATGATCTACATCTCCACCGACTACGTATTCGACGGCCAGGGTACCCGCCCGTGGGAGCCGGATGATGAGCGTCATCCGCTGAACGTATACGGCCAGACGAAATACGAGGGAGAGCTCGCGGTAGAGAAATGGGTGAAAAAATTCTACATCGTCCGCATCGCATGGGTATTCGGCGTGAACGGAAAGAACTTCATCAAGACCATGCTGAACCTTGGAAAGACACACGATCATCTGACTGTTGTAGATGATCAGGTAGGAAGCCCGACCTACACCTACGACCTGTCCCGCCTGCTTGTTGACATGGCAGAGAAAGAGAACTACGGCCGCTACCATGCAACAAACGAGGGACTCTGCTCCTGGTATGAGTTCGCCTGCGAGATTTTCAAACAGGCCGCTGAGATCGATCCGGCTTACGGAAAAGTAAGTGTATCACCGGTAAGCTCTGACCAGTACCCGGCAAAAGCAAAACGTCCGTCCAACAGCCGCATGAGCAAAGAGAAACTGACCGAGAACGGATTCGAAAAACTGCCGACCTGGCAGGATGCGCTGCACAGATATCTGCGCGAGATCGAATTCTGATAGCAAACCCCGAAAATAATGCAAAAAAGCAGTTCTGAATTTTTTTATCCTCTTCCGGCAAGAAGATACGTTCTGCGGTGGGAGATGAATTTATAGCAAGACCAGAAAATAACGCAAAAAATTCAGCACTGCAGAACGTGAATTACTGCGTCACGGATTTTCGTCGTACCCCGGTACGCCTTCAAATCCGTTCCTTGTAATTCGCGCCCTGCAGCACTGTCCTTTTTTGCGTTATTTTCTGGTCTTGCTATAGTTTCTGAGATTGCTATAAACATTTCCAATAGGCGGAGCCCCAGGTAAAACGGGGGCTCCTTTTTCTTATGCCAAACCCATGCATTCAACAGGGAAAATGCCCTTTTTTCTTTTGTGAATATTGACAGAAAATGCCGTTAAAATTCTCACATCGGATCCGGGTATTTCTGTTGACATTTGAACATGAAATTGCCATTATGAGAGCAGAATCTTTACGTATCCGGCAGGGGGCAGGAACGTGAAGATGACAAAAGAAGGCATGGGGGATGAAGCAATGAAAAAGAGTCTGTTTTACCGGGCAAAGAAGATGCCGCCATCTGCGCAGATCATGCTGCTGTTTGCCGTCGAGGGTGTATTTCTGCAATATATCACATCGATCAACGGTTTCGGCCTGAATCTGTATGCGACAAACATGGGTGCAACCGACAGTCAGATCGGCATTATCCAGATGGTGCCGAACATTGTAGCGTGTGCAGCATTGCTGCCGCTTGGAATTCTGGCGGATCATCTGAAGTCGACAAAGACGATACCGCTGCTTACGCTTCTTATGATGTGTGCCGGTTATGCATTTCTTGGCAGTGTACCGGTACTCGGCGAGAGACGTATGGATCTGTTTTTTGTATCGCTGGCATTTACTGCGGGTGCACTTGCCATCTACAATGCGCAGTGGCAGGCGATGTTCGGTGCTGCGGTTTCGCTGCGACAGCGAAATGATGTCTATGCCTTTCGGAATCAGTTCATGTTTGTGATTGGCATTTTTGCACCGGTGATCTGCGGGATTCTGATGGGAAGATGCCACACGGCCGATGGAAAGCTTCTGGTACTCCGAAGCTTCTTTTATTTGTCTGCTGTCTGTGTTCTGTTGCAGGCCGCTGCAATCAAAAAAATTCCGGTGAAACAGCAGGAGGAGGGCAAAGCTTCGGCAGAAGCGGGAAATGCATCCTCACGTTTTTTCTGTTCCTGACCTGCTGGAGGCGATCACAAGTGTGGGAAAAAAATAAGCACTGCGCTGGTTCTTCGTGCCGGTGGTCTTTTTCATATCACCTGGCAGCTTGACTGGAGCATGTGGTATTTAGGACAGGTCAAATACTGCAAAATGTCGGAGATGACACTTTCCATCTGCAACGGTGTTTTCAATATCGGTCAGCTTGCGGCAGTTGGAATGATCGCGAAGGTTGTCCGGAAAAAATCGTCCGGATTTTGCTACTGATTTTTCGCCGGGATCGGTCTTTGCTTCTGCCCGGTTATTATGATTTTGGTTCCACATTTACCGTTGGCGTACCGCGGGGTTACTTTTATTGTTCTGATGACGGTTCTGAACGCTCCACAGTGTGCCGTTGCACTCTGCACGGTACAGATTCTTTTAAATGCCGCACCGGAAAAGAACCGTTCGCTTTTGATCAGCCTCTTTACGATGATGACGACGCTGACCAACAGTGTTCTGCCGTTGCTTGGTGTCCGTCTGTATACGGCACTTGGGGCAGATCTTACGGCACTGTACCGGTTCAACCTGATAGATCTTGGGGTTCGCATTTTATCCACACTCGGGCTGATATGGCGTTATCAGAAGGCGAAAAAAGATGGCTTTCTGACAAAGATTTCGGATTGAGACGGGCCGTAAAAGCCGAAAATAACATTTACAACAGGAACGATATCGTGTATGATAAATGTGGTTTTCTTTGCACGTATGGAAAAGAGAAGCGCAAAAAGGAGTTTAAACAATGAAATGGAATAAATTTACATTAAAAACAAGATCGGAAGTGGAAGACATTGTGATCTCCACTCTGGCCGATGTGGGAATCGAAGGCGTGGAAATTCAGGACAAACAGCCTTTGACCGAGAGCGACAAACAGCAGATGTTCGTGGATATCATGCCGGATATTCCGGATGACGACGGCATTGCCTACCTGAATTTTTACCTCGATGTGGATGAGGACAAGGAGAAGGTTCTTGCAGATGTCCGCGCGGCACTTGCAGAAATGCAGGAGTTCCTGGACCTTGGAGAGTGCACCATCACAGAGTCTGAGACAGAGGACAAGGACTGGATCAACAACTGGAAACAGTATTTCAAACAGTTCTATGTGGACGACATTCTGATCATCCCGTCCTGGGAGGAAGTAAAGCCGGAAGACCGGGATAAAATGATCATCCATATCGATCCGGGCACAGCCTTTGGAACGGGTATGCATGAGACAACACAGCTTTGCATCCGTCAGTTAAAGAAATATGTGACAAAGGATACCGAGCTGCTTGATGTCGGAACCGGAAGCGGTATTCTTTCGATTATTGCACTGAAGCTTGGTGCGCGTCATGCGGTCGGAACAGACCTCGATCCGTGTGCGGTTCCTGCGGTTGAGGAAAACAAAGAAGTTAATGGAATTCCGGTAGAAGCTTTTGATATGATGATCGGAAATATCATTGATGACAAAGAAGTACAGGACAGAGTCGGATACGAGAAATACGATATCGTTACCGCCAATATTCTTGCAGATGTTCTCGTTCCGCTGACGCCGGTAATCGTACACCAGATGAAGCCGGGCGCTGTTTATATCACATCCGGCATTCTCGATGTGAAAGAGGAAGTTGTCAAAGAGGCAGTCGTTGCAGCGGGACTTGAAGTAGTTGAAGTTACACATCAGGGCGAATGGGTTTCTGTTACAGCAAGAAAACCGATGTAAATTAAGAAAAGCGAAACACCAGAAGAGAAAGAGAACAGATTCATGTACCGTTTTTTTGTAGAAGAAAGTCAGATTTATGACGGCACTGTCCACATCACGGGCAGTGACGTTAATCACATCAAAAATGTGCTCCGCATGCGGCCGGGCGAAAAAATACTGGTCAGTACCGGAGGCGAAAAGGAATATCATTGTGCCGTTTCGGATTTCCCGGAAGGGGAGGTTCTTGCCGCAGTAGAAGAAGTCACAGCAGCAGACAGAGAACTCCCGTCCGGAATTGTACTGTTTCAGGGTCTGCCAAAAGGTGACAAAATGGAACTGATCATCCAAAAAGCAGTGGAACTTGGTGCGACGGAAATTGTTCCGGTGGAGATGAAACGCTGCGTTGTGAAGCTGGACCGGAAAAAGGCGGAAAAGAAAGCAGAGCGTTGGCAGACGATCGCGCTTGGTGCGGCAAAGCAGTCCAAACGGATGCAGATTCCGACGGTACACATGCCTGTTACATTTCAGCAGGCGCTTGCAATGATGGCAGAATCAGACGTTCGCCTGATGCCGTATGAGAACGCAGAGGGGATGGAAGGAACGAGAAGAATTCTGGAATCCATTGAACCGGGTGAATCTATTGCGATCCTGATCGGACCGGAGGGCGGCATCGACGAAGCGGAAGTGGAAATGGCCATGAAGGAAAAGGTAGAGCCGATTACGCTCGGAAAGCGCATTCTGCGCACGGAAACGGCCGGAATGACCGTGCTTTCCATTCTGGTGTATCTTTTAGAAGGAAGGGAACGAACAAGATAATGGAAGCATATCTGGACAATTCCGCAACCACCTGTGTTTATCAGGAAACCGCAGATCTCGTCTGTGATCTGATGGTAAATCATTATGGAAATCCGTCTGCGATGCATCAAAAAGGGGTAGAAGCAGAACAATATATCAGAACCGCCCAGGAAACGCTGGCAAAGATTCTGAAAGTCAAAGAAAAAGAAATTTTCTTTACCTCCGGTGGCACAGAGTCCGACAACTGGGCGCTCGTCGGAACAGCAATGGCAAATAAGAGAACGGGAAACCACATCATCACAAGCGCGATCGAGCACCCGGCCGTGTCGGCACCGCTGGCATTTCTGGAGGAGCAGGGATTCCGTATTACGCGCCTGCCGGTAAATAAAGAAGGCCTTGTGGATGTGAACGAACTCGAAGAAGCGATCACGCCGGAGACGATTCTCGTTTCGATTATGTATGTCAACAATGAGATCGGTGCTGTTGAGCCAATCGGGGAGATCGGACGCAGAATCAAGGCGAAAAATCCGAAAACGTATTTTCATGTCGATGCGATCCAGGCGTTCGGCAAATACCGGATTTATCCGAAACGGATGGGCATCGACATGCTCTCCGTGAGCGGCCACAAGATCCACGGACCGAAGGGAAGCGGCTTTTTATATATTGATGAGAAAGCAAAAATCCGTCCGCTGATCTTAGGCGGCGGCCAGCAGAACGGCATGCGTTCCGGAACCGACAATGTGCCGGGCATCGCAGGCCTTGCGAAATCCGCTGAGATCGTTTACAGGCATTTTGACGAGCAGACTGCGCAGATGCGTGCCTGCAAACACCGTCTGATCGAAGGCTTGCGGGAGCTGGACGATGTGGTCATCCATGGCATGCCGGAAGAAGAGGGTGCGCCGCAGATTGTCAATGCATCGTTCTTAAATGTGCGTAGTGAAGTGCTGCTGCACACGCTGGAGGACCGCCAGATCTACGTTTCCGCCGGAAGCGCCTGCTCATCACACAAGAGAGCCGGAAGCCCGACGCTGACTGCCATCGGCGCATCGAAAGCCGAGATGGAGTCTGCCGTGCGGTTCAGCTTCAGCGAATTTACGACACTGGAACAGATTGATTACACCCTGGATACGCTGCGCGAGGTACTGCCGATGCTGCGCAGATTTACCAGGAAATAATAGAAAGAGGAAAATTATGATTACAATACAGCCGGAAATTGAAATCCTGAGCACCGAATCCTACGAGGATATGCTGCGCCGGATCGAGAAAATCGGAAGAGTCTGCTACAAGAGCGAGGAGCGCATTGGAGAAGGCACTGCAGAGAAATTCATCGCAGGCATCATCAAACGCGGCCATGAATCCGTCATTGAGCACGGCTCCATCACCGTAAAAGTAACGTGCGACCGCGGCGTGACCCATGAGATCGTCCGCCACCGTATCGCAAGCTACAGCCAGGAGAGCACCCGCTACTGCAACTATTCGAAAGATAAATTTGGAAACCAGATCACCTGTATCGATCTGGCAACCGGATTTTCCTATGATCTGGACGACGAGAACGACCGTAAAAAATACGAGGTATGGCAGAAAGCAATGGAAGCTGCAGAGCAGTATTACTTCCAGATGCTCGAACTCGGAGCAAAGCCGGAGGAGGCAAGAAGCATTCTTCCGAACTCCCTGAAAACCGAGATCGTCATGACCATGAACTTAAGAGAGTGGCGCCACTTTATCCGGCTTCGAAGCGCCAACGCCGCACATCCGCAGATGCGTCAGGTATCTGACCTGATCCTGAAGAAATTTTCTGAGGAATATCCTCTGTTCTTCCGTGATCTGGCTGAGAAAAAAGGAGAATAAAAAACGATGATGTACAAAGCATTTCTGGTAAAATATGCCGAGATCGGCATTAAAGGAAAGAACCGTCATCTGTTCGAGAAAGCGCTCTGCGTACAGATGGAGCACGCGCTTGCCCCGGTAGACGGAAATTTCCAGGTCACCCGTGAGATGGGACGAATCTATGTCAACACCGAAGGAGACTTTGATTACGAGGGCGCTGTCGATGCGCTGACAAGAGTTTTCGGTATCGCCGAGATCTGCCCGGTTGTCATTTTAGAGGACACCGGCTTTGAAGATCTGGCAGAGGCAGTGGTTTCCTACGTGAAAGAGCTGTACCCGACCGAGGAGAAAACCTTTAAGGTATGCGCACGCCGTGCGAACAAAAACTATCCGATGCACACAATGGAAGTCAACTGCGAGCTGGGCGGCCGCATCATCGATGTCTGCCCGAACCTCAAAGTAGACGTTCACGAGCCGGATATCTATCTGAACGTCGAGCTGCGTCAGAAGATTTATCTGTACTGCGAGAGCATCGCAGGCCCTGGCGGTATGCCGGTCGGCACAAACGGACAGGCCATGCTGCTGCTTTCCGGCGGTATCGACAGTCCGGTTGCCGGATACATGATCGCAAAACGCGGTGTTAAGATTGATGCCGTTTACTTCCACGCTCCGCCGTACACCAGCGAGAGAGCCAAACAGAAGGTTGTGGATCTTGCAAAACTCGTTGCACGCTACAGCGGCCCGATCCGTCTGCATGTGGTCAACTTCACCGAGATCCAGCTTGCAATCTACGAAAAATGCCCGCACGACGAGCTGACCATCATCATGCGCCGTTATATGATGAAGATCGCAGAAGCGTTTGCACGTCAGGACAAATGCCTTGGCCTGATCACCGGAGAGAGTATCGGACAGGTGGCAAGCCAGACGATGCATTCCCTCGCCGTTACCAACGAAGTCTGCACCATGCCGGTCTTCCGTCCGCTGATCGGTTTCGACAAACAGGAGATCGTCGATATTTCCGAAAAAATCGGTACGTACGAGACATCTGTTCTGCCGTATGAGGACTGCTGCACGATCTTCGTTGCAAAGCATCCGGTGACAAAACCGAACCTGAATGTCATCAAATGCTCCGAGCGCCATCTGGACGACGTGATCGACGAGATGATGGAACGCGCAGTTTCTACCGCAGAGACGATCGAGGTCTGCTAAGGAAAACTTGCTTTAAAGAACAAAAAGGCCGGATCTTGTTTTGGGGGTTCTGAAAAACAAGATCCGGTCCTGATGATAAACAAAGACAAAAAAAGAGCCGCGGCGAGTGCGCGGCCCTTATGTTCTATCGTAATTATACAATGTACGGAGCAAGAACATCAAGTACGGTCTGAAGAGCATCTCCATCAGCATGGACGTTCAGGTCGATCGGTTTGGAAAGGTCGAGGCTGAAGATTCCCATGATGGATTTTGCGTCGATTACGTATCTTCCGGATACCAGATACGAAATCAAAATCGAATTTGGAAATGTCGTTGACGAAAGATTTTACTTTGTCGATAGAATTAAGAGAAATCTGTACTGTTTTCATGTTTGTAATCCTCCCTGTTATTTGGTTAACATTATTTATTACCCTCATTTAACAGCTTTATCTTACCGTCTGGAGGGGAAAAAGTCAATGCGAAAACATACAAAGATAAAGTGGAATCTTCGTGATTTTTAATAATAAAGATGAAGAAGAAAGGAGTATGGCATGAAAAAAACGGTAGCTTTGCATAATCTTGGGTGTAAAGTGAACGCATATGAGCTGGAAGCCATCCAGCAGCTCCTCGAAAACAGAGGGTACGAGATCGTGCCTTTTGCACCGGGAGCGGATGTTTACATTATCAATACGTGTACCGTGACGAACATTGCGGACCGGAAATCGCGGCAGATGCTGCACAAAGCGAAAAAGATGAATCCCGATGCGGTTGTCGTGGCCTGCGGCTGTTATGTGCAGGCGGCTGGGGAAAAACTCGAAGAGGATACGGCGATTGATCTGATCATCGGAAATAATAAGAAGAAAGATCTTGTGGATATTCTGGAAAACTTTCTGGCAGAACGTGAGGATGGTGGAAAACCATCCGACGCGGAGTGTAAGAGCTTCCTCGTGGATATGACACACAACCGTGAGTACGAGACACTCTCGATCAGCAAAACGGCGGAGCACACCCGCGCATTCCTGAAAGTACAGGATGGATGCAATCAGTTCTGTACTTATTGTATTATCCCGTACGCGCGCGGCAGAGTCAGAAGCCGCCGCCAGAGTGATGTGGTAGAAGAAGTAAAACGTCTGGTGGAGGCCGGATACCAGGAAGTCGTGCTGACCGGTATCCACCTTTCCTCCTACGGACTCGATTTCCCGGAGGGCGAAAAAGAGACGCTGCTCGACCTGATCCGCGCTGTTGATGCAGTGGACGGCATCAGAAGAATCCGTCTCGGATCCCTGGAGCCGGGCATCATCACCGAAGAGTTTGCAGAGGCGATCGCCGCAATGCCGAAGGTGTGCCCGCATTTCCATCTTTCGCTGCAGAGCGGAAGCAATGGAACACTGAAGCGGATGAACCGGAAATATACCGCAGAAGAATACAAACACAAATGCGATCTGCTGCGTAAGGTATATGGAAATCCGGCGCTGACGACCGATGTGATTGTCGGTTTCCCGCAGGAGAGTGAGGAGGAGTTTGAAGAGTCGCGCGCCTTTGTCGAGGACATTCATTTCTTCGAGACTCACATCTTCAAGTATTCGAGAAGAGAAGGCACCCGCGCTGCAGCGATGGCAGGCCAGATTCCGGAGCAGGAGAAGACGAAGCGCAGCCATGTTCTGCTGGAACTGGACGAGAGACGGAGACAGGAATATATGGAAGGCTTCTTCGGAAAAGAGCTGGAAGTGCTCATGGAAGAAGAAGTCGAGATCGACGGCGTCCGTTACTGGACGGGACATACGAGAGAATATCTGCGCGTTGCCGTTCTTTCGGAAGAAAATCTCATGAATCAGATGGTGCTTGTCACCCCGTCGAGAATCCATGGAAAAGACTGTCTGATGTAGGAAATGATACTGATCCGGAAGATCTGATAGAAAAAAGAGCCGGAACGAAAAAGTTCGTTGCACTTTTTGAGGGTTCGTGGTAGAATAGCCCGTGAGCCTGCAAAAAAGGCGGGCAGACGAAGAAGAAAAACAGCGGCTGGCAGAACGAACGAAGAAGTGAGGGATGTCGGCTGCTTTCGCGTCTAAAAAAAGTATAATCTGTAATTCGTAGTAATTCGTAATGAAATGTTCGGCCGCAGATGCGGCAAAGGGTAAAAATCGTGATCAAAGAAGAGATTGTCAGAGAACTTTATGCAATTGCAGGGGAAGATGCGGTACAGACCGCAGAACCGATGAAAAATCATACGACCTTCCGCGTGGGCGGTCCGGCAGATTATTTCGTCGCTCCTCATACAGAAGAAGAAATCAGAAAAATCGTGGCTCTCTGCGAAGAAAAAGAGATCCCGTGGTTCGTCACCGGAAACGGCAGCAATCTCGTTGTAAGTGACGAGGGCTACCACGGTGTGATTCTTTCGGTTTACAAAAACTTTCAGGGAATCGAAGTGGAAGGAAACAGAATCCGGGCGAAAGCCGGAAGCATGCTCGTATCCATCAGCCGGGCGGCAAGAGAAGCCGGTCTTTCCGGTATGGAGTTTGCCTCCGGAATCCCTGGAACTTTAGGCGGCGGCGTCCGTATGAACGCGGGAGCCTACGGCGGAGAGATGAAGGATATTGTACAGAATGTCACTGTACTCACAAGAGAAGGTGAGATCCGGAAACTGGAAAAAGAAGAGCTCGGCTTCGGCTACCGTGCCAGCGTCATCAAAGACAGAGGCTACGTCGTACTTGGAGCAGAACTTATGCTTGTTCCGGGAGATAAAGAAGAAATTCTTGCCCGCATGCAGGAATTGAAAAACAAGCGGGTAGAGAAACAGCCGCTCGAGTATCCGAGCGCCGGCAGCGCATTCAAGCGGCCGGAAGGCTATTTTGCAGGCAAGCTTGTGATGGATGCCGGATTTTCCGGCTACGCAGTCGGCGGTGCAAAAGTATCGGAAAAACACTGCGGCTTTCTGATCAATGCAGGTGGTGCAACCGCATCGGATGTGATGGAACTGATCCGTCAGATCCAGGCAAAAGTAAAAGAACAGTTTGGCGTACAGCTTGAGCCGGAAATCCAGTTCCTCGGGGAATTCTGATTTTCGTTATCCACCAAAGGAGAAAAAACATGCGTTTTGTAATTGTGACCGGCATGTCCGGTGCGGGAAAAAGTACAGCGTTGAAAATGCTGGAGGACGCGGAATATTTCTGCGTCGATAACCTTCCGATCCCGCTGGTTGAAAAATTTGCACAGCTTACCGCCGACGGTACTTCCGGAGAAATCCAGAAAGTGGCAGTCGGAATCGATATCCGAAGCGGCCAGGCGCTCCCGGACCTGCAGAATGTTCTGGAGCGGATGAGCATCAACGGAATCTGCTATGAGATCCTGTTTCTGGACGCGTCCGATGACGTGCTGGTCAAACGATACAAAGAGACGAGAAGAACGCACCCGCTGGCAGGCCTTGGACGGGTGGATGAGGGAATTAGAAAAGAGCGCAAAGCACTTGAGTTCCTGAAAAAAGATGCGGACTACATTCTCGATACGAGCCAGCTTCTCACAAGAGAGCTGAAAGCGGAGCTCGATAAGATTTTCGTGCAGGATCAGAAATTCAAAAATCTGATGATCACCGTGCTCTCATTTGGATTCAAATACGGAATCCCGGCGGATTCGGACCTTGTTTTCGATGTGCGGTTCCTGCCGAATCCCTACTACGTAGAAGGCATGCGCCCGCTCTCCGGCAACGATGCTCCGGTGCGGGATTATGTGATGGGATTTGAGACAGCGCAGGTGTTTGCGGAAAAATTAGAGGATATGATCCGTTTTCTGATTCCGAATTATATTTCCGAGGGCAAGCATCAGCTCATTATCAGCATCGGCTGCACCGGCGGAAAACACCGTTCCGTAACCCTTGCCAACGAGCTGTACCGGCGTCTTTCCAACGCGAAGGACTATGGAATCCGGATTGAGCACCGGGATCTGGAAAAAGACGCCATCCGAAAAGGAATTTAGAGGTGGAAGGATGTCATTCTCAAGCGAGGTAAAAGAGGAATTATCGAGACATCTTCCGACGGCACGCCACTGCCAGATTGCGGAAACAGCGGCGATCCTGTCACTCTGCGGACAGATTTCCGAGAAAGGACGGGACGATACGGATTTCAGACAGAGAATGCGTATGTGGCAAGAAAGTACTTTACTTTATTGAAAAAAACATTTAA
>ENA-OQKJ01000059-OQKJ01000059.1-human-gut-metagenome-genome-assembly--contig:-NODE-59-length-29328-cov-2.754940_pt1 | contig 29328 bp, 51 predicted proteins | sample MGYA00242647_ERZ504795 | MGnify/ENA primary metagenome ERZ504795 (study PRJEB26092, sample SAMD00036398) | human gut metagenome | host: Homo sapiens | study: EMG produced TPA metagenomics assembly of...
GGGTCTGTCAACGCAGGTCTGTTTTTGTCGTCTGGTTATAGGCAATGCCCATTATATTTTTTCCCACTTGAGTTAAGTGAAATTCCGCTGCCTGTTTCTGAATCGCCAAAAACAACCCAGGTATAAAACGTCCGGTTCTGTGCCAGTTTTTCGAACTGAGCAGCCAGTTCCACCATTTTATCTGATATACCGCTTGATTTTGCCTTGTAATCTCCAAGCGTAGCGGTATATTCATCGTTCGCAGCTGAAGACTCCAGCTTCATGATACGTGCCGACAAATATAGTTCTCCTGCATCGTCCACGACGTTCACTGTATCACCAATCCGGATTCCATCCGGCAGATACGCAAGTTCAACCTCATAGGATACCGCTGCATCATAGATCTTTTTCAGCTTTGAAACTGCCCGGTTGCAGAGTTCTGACTGACTGGTGGTATCGTAGGAATATGACTGGACAATATGCCCTGTTCCATTTCCCTTTTCAGACAGATACCTGCTCCATTTTGCCACAGCGCTCCTGGAATACAGCGTGCTGCCGGATAAATAGATGTCGCCATCATCGTATTTGTATCCCTTTAAAGTGATTGGCGTCTCGCTTTCCTCCGGATAACCTCCTGTAACGGACAGTGCAGTCGCCAGATCTTCCACAGAACTCTTTACAATGATATTGTTGATCTCCCGATTGATCCGCAGCTCCCTGCCGCTGTCTGTCCCCGTTTTTTATGTAGATTGATATACTTGTGCCGGATCCGCAGCCGATCGATCTCAAAACTGTACGATACCTCCGCGTCAAACTGTGTGGCAACACTCAGAATTCTCTCCGAAGCTGTTGTTTCCCCCTCCCAGGACAGTTTTCTGTTCAGATTGCTGACCTCGTTCAGTCCTACTTCAAAACCGGAATCGTAGCTGAATTTCTCAACGTAATAGCTCGCCGGGTATGCTTTGTCGGCCGCATAGGCTCCAACCGTTTCATTCAGTAGATCCATTCCTGCGTCTTCTGCATAAATTTCGACTTCCTGTTTAAAAACATTCTCCTCACTGGTAATGATGGTATAGAATTCCTCTTCCTCTCCATTCTTTCGGAGAATGTAATTTCCGACTGCCCCATACCGAGAAGCTTCTTTTCTCGTTTTTTCTGTATAATTCAGTGTAAATTCAAGTGTTGCAACACCAGCTTCTACTTCTTCCGTTTTCAGGTCATCTGAAACTCTCAGCCCTTCCGGAAGATGTGTACTCGCCTGCCCCAGAACATTCATATGTCTGTCCGTAAAATACAAAATCACAGAAACACCTCCCTGTATTTCATCGTAAACTCTGGTTGTGTTGCCCAGTTCGAAGCGATACATTCGATCTGATTCGTCCCAGGTTTCAAGTAGAACCCTTCCCAATCATTTCCAAGTGCTCCAAGATCCTGCCGTGGAAGCCCCTGCAATGTAACATCTCCATTGCTGCAGTCTGCCGTTAAGATCTGGTTTGCCGCAAATTTGTTCGGGATATCTCGCCATTTCTCTACATTGTCGATGCGGATGGAAATCCCACGGAAATAATTTCTCGTGACGAATTGATTCCCTGTATCTCGCGCTCCCCACTGTCCAATGTAAAGCTTTACGCTGCATACTTTTGTATCTTTTAACTCCGGAACTGTGAATTCTTTGTATCCGCCAAACCAGTAGAAACGTATTTTTTCGCCACTCTTTAAAATATCGCTATCACCACGCAAACGATTATATGGATTGGAATCGTCTCTGTAGCATGGTTCAAATGTATATTTCTTTACAACTCGCGGTTTATTTCCACCTACCCACATGCACATAGCTGCTGTGTTTCCGCTCATGTCATTCTTATAGATTTCCTGGCAACAAATCATTTTTCCATTTGTATCGCAAAAAGCAACCGCCTGGCATCCTGTCTGCCCCATCAAACCCGTCTCAAACCAGCTGTTCACGTAACAATATAGATTAGCAGATCCCTTCGTTCCGTTTGAATCCACAATCGGAATTGTTTTCATTGCCCCGTTCCATCCATTTTTATTTGCCGTTGTAGCATATCCACTGCTGGCCAAATACAGCCCCTGCGTCCCGTCATAAACATCCATAACACTCAATTTTCCGGCTGTTTTACTCGTGTCGTGAAGAAAATTATTTCCTGTGTCGTCTGTCCATTTCGTATCTTTTGCCCATATTCTTCTGTCCTTATAGTTTGTTACCATTTCACTTTTTTTGTACGTTTCGCCGTCCGTTTCATCCGGGTCGCCAAACTGAAGGATTTTCTTTGATTCATTCACGAATCCAATCATTCCATTGTCGCTTTTCATTTTCGCCTGGAAGGACGGAAATGCTTTGTACGTGCCATTGTAGGACACGACGAACGTTTTTCCGCCATCCGCAGTTGGTTTGGCTGTAAATTCCTCAACGGAATATTTAAATGGATCTGCGCAGTAAAATTCGAGTTCTGATGCGATGGCGTTCTTACCGGTCGGAACCTCAGAAGACCCCTGCTTTGTTCCAATGAAAAACTTATCCGGTTCATCGGCAAAAATCAGCGTTGCCTGCTCCTCATCCAGCAATGCATTCAGTTTGTTGTACGCATTCCGGAAAGCCCCATTATCTTCCGCAATCAGCTGATATCCTACCACGATCGTCCTTGACGGGTACCGTTTCCTTCTGTACCTCGCACCGTCCAATGCACCGACTTCCAGCTCCGTAAGTTCTGTATTGATAATTTCCCGGCCGGACACATACAGTGTCCGGTATCCGGGAATCACATTTTCCAAATAGTTTCCATTAAACATGAGAGCCTCCGAAGGCAGGTTCTGCCCTGGGTACCGCTCTGTGGTATCTACAAAGTTATACATTAGTTCTCCTGCCTTTCTTTCTGTTCTCCCTTGTCTCCTGTTTCTCAATTTCTTCTCGTGTATACGTTGCAGTCGCTTTTCCAATCTCTCTTCCGTCCAGATTAACCGGTACGTAGATGGTATACTTTCCGCTGCTGCTGTACTGGTAACTGTCGTTCAGATCTTCATAGCCTGTTCTAAGGCTCATCCCGATTTCCGGCACAGGTGCAAGCTCTGGAATTTGTATCAGTTCCATAGTTGCCTGTTTTGCTTCCTGGACATGATCCATAAGCCCGTTGATCCAGCCGATTCCAAAATAACTACCAAGCTTATCCGCAACCCGTGACGGACTGTGAATCTGTGCTTTCGCGCGGATTGCCGCCTCTGCAGTAGCCGCAAGCTGTGCCGCCACTGCTCTTACATAGCCAACCTGACTTGCCATACCGTTAGCGAGACCCATGCCGATGTAAGCGACCGCTGTTATAGGCCCCCACCTGCCGATGATCGCATGGTAATTACGATTGAATTTGTACATTGTTTCTGCTGTAGAAACCGACCCTTGACATTCCAGCTGAAACGCCATTATTAAAATTATTTCCAACCGCATTTCCAGAAGTCTTCGCTTTACTTTCACCTTGGGAAAACTGCTTAATCAATGCACTGATCGCAGATTTCGCCTTGTTTCCCAATGCATCCAGCCCAGAATTCACAACATTCACGCTGGAGCGCATACCTGTAAGCGATTTTTCAGCGCTTTTCGCATTTCCGGCGATTGACTTCATACTGGAATTTACTGATTTCAGAGCAACTACCATAAGACCGGTTCCTGCGGCTCCGGCCACCATTGCCGCTGCAAATACGCCAACTGTTACAGCTGCCGCGCCAGAAGATCCTGCCAAAATCACAAAAACTGCACTGGCCGCAGTACCAGATCCAAGTAATGCCGTCAATCCAGCCGCACTGGCCTTTGCGCCAGCCGCTACAAGTGGAAATGCTGCTCCCATAATCGTCAAACCTGCACCTGCCACCACAAGCGAAGCTCCAAGCACCGCTGCTCCGGCAGCCAATGCAATTACTCCTGCGGCTGCAGCCAGTGCAGTTACGCCGACCAACGCAAGACCAACTCCGAGCACGGTTGCGCCAACTCCTCCAACAGCAGCTCCGGTGCCAAAAACAATCATGCTTGTGCCAAGCTGAGCAATAGCTACCGCTCCCTGGCTTCCATATTGTACAATTGAAGGAAGAACAGCGGACACAACCGCCAATGCCGCGCTGGCAATCAACGCACCTGTTGCTACCAAAACAATAGCGGCTCCAAATGCAATAAAGCCAACTGCTCCCGCTGTTAGTGCTGGTCCAAGAGCAGCCGCTCCAACTGCCAACAAAGCGATTGCCGCAACCATGCCAACCATACATCCAATAGCCAGCGGACCGGCATTTGCAAGATTAATAGCCGCCAAGGATAACAAACTGATTCCGGCTGCTGCAATTAATACCGCAGCGCCAAACGCAACAAATCCAACCGCTCCGGCCGAAAGCGTTGGCGCTACACTCTTGGCCACCAGCATCAAGCCGCCAAGTGCAACCACCATTCCTACCATTACGCCGATAGCCAGCGGACCGGCACTCGCCAACTGAATCGAAGAATATGCCAAAAGTGCCAAACCTGCGCTAATCATTAGCACAGCCGCTCCCAACGCCAGAAGCGCCGGTGCCATCGCTGTTAATTTCTTTGAACCGCCGGACATAGATGAAAACATTTTCGTCATACCAACTGCGAGCCCTACTACCACGCCAATCAAACCGGCAAAAACAGCTATTGCCCCCGGACCAGCATTGGCTACTGCAATTGCCGACTGTGCAAGCAAGTAGAATCCTGCGCTGATCGCCAGCACTCCAACGCCCATCATCATAAAAGCCTTGGCAGACGCTACCATTTTCTTCGAACTACCGCCGCTGGATTTTCCAACCGCCTCCTGGCCTTTTGAAACACCAAATAGCCCAGGTGCGATTTTCCCGAGTCCAGCCTTTGCCAGCCCTCCAACAGCTCCTGTAAATGCGCCAACAAACGGTGCTACAGCCTTAACGATTTTAAAGCCTTTATATGCAATCAAGAGTTTCGGAAGTGCCACCGCTACTTTTGCAATCGCGTCCGAATGTTTTTCCAAAAATCCCGAAACTGCTACAATTCCATCTTTGACCTCTCCCAAAGTGGTAGAGAAATTTTCAATACTTTCTGTGCTACCAAAAGAACCTGAAAGCTTCTTGATATCTCCTATGATCGCCCCAGCCGCATCGCCCAGTGCCGTTCCCGCTTCCAATGCGTCCGTTTTGAAAATATCCCAATATGGTTTTGCTTTCTCAACCATTGATTCTATTTTATCGACAGCCTTTTCGATCCCTTTTCCGCTGGCAAGCTTTTCATCAATTTTTCCAACCGTCTCAGTTGCGATGCCAACCAAACCTCTCATTTTTCCGCCAACCTGGTTGAATGCAGTAATTCCAAGTCCTTCCATAGCAGACTGCAGTTTCACGACATCGTGCTGAAGATTATCCATTTTGATCTCTGCCATTTCTTTGGCTGCACCGTCACTGTTATAAATGGCATTGGTTAACTTGTCAAAATCCTCTGGTGCCGCACTCACGATTGAAAGCAGACCTGACATACCCTCTTTTCCAGCTAACGTAGCAGCGTATTTGGCCTTTAACGCTCCCTCTGCTCCATAAGCCTTTTCCGTTAAATCTGCTAATGCTTCATTATACTTCTTTTCTGTCAGCTCTCCATTGGCATACTTTTCGTCAAGTTTTGCAAGGTTCTCTTGGAACTGATCCATTGGCATTTTGCATTGTCCAAATGCACCGCGCAGATCGGTTACAATGTCCATCAGAGACTTCATCGAGCCATCACCATTCTGCAACGATATGCCCAAATAATCCATTGCGTCACTGATATCATCTGTTGGCTTTGCAAGATTCGTCAGAATAGTTCGAAGGCTACTTCCGGCCATGCTGCTTTTCAATCCTGATGAAGCCATGAGACCGAGAGCGATGGCTGTATCTTCTACACTATAGCCTAACGATCCAGCTACCGGAGCCGCATATTTAAATGATTCACCCAACATGGCAACATTTGTATTGGAATTGGCCGAAGCCGCTGCAAGAACGTCAGCAAAATGTGAAGCGTTAGAAACTTCTTTCGTAAAACCATCTTTAATAATTTTGGTTGTGCCATCTGCTGATAAGCCGAACGCTGTCATCGCATCTGTTACAATGTCAGAAACGCCTGCCAAATCTTCTCCCGACGCTGCGGCTAGATCCATTACACCTTCGATTCCATTTAACATATCCTCAGTTTTCCAGCCGGCCATTGCCATATACTCCATCGCAGAAGCTGTCTCGCTTGCGGTGTACTGCGTGGATTTTCCAAGCTGTTTTGCCTTTTCAGACAGTCTATCAAAGTCGGATCCTGTAGCTCCGGAAATAGCTGCTACAGACGACATAGCATTCTCAAAATTCGCGCCAGCGCTTATTGCACCAGCAGTCAAGCTTTTCAGTCCGCTTCCGATTGCCGAGACTGCCTTGGATCCAATCGCCGCCATAGCACCAAATCCAATTCCACTTGTAAGCGTATTTTTCAGATTATCAGCATAACTGCTACATGATTTCATCATTGACGAGAAGTTTTTATCTTCCGCGCACAAAACCGCTTTTACGCTATAAGATTCTGCCATCTGTTCGCCCTCCTTTCTTTAACAACTTGGATATTCCAACAAAACGCGGATCGCTCTTCTTATGTTTCTTTTCCTTCACATTTTTTAATTCTTTTTCATAGTCGAAGAAATTTCGGAATCTTTTGTATACTGGCACTGTTTTCTTCCCAGATTTTTTCTGCGCCTGGGCAGCAAAATTCAGAAAGGCTTGCCGATGTGCCCTGTATTCGTCGTCTACTATCCGATATCTCAGCGCTTCCATCATAATTTCGTACTGTGCTATCGTCAGACGATCAACCTGCTCAAACGATGTGAATCCCAAATACCGGAAGCAGCTGATTGCAACTTCCCGGTATTGTTCTTCGAAGCTCACCTCTTCATGAGTTATATCGCCTACTTCTTCGCTTTTTCTTCCTCGATCGTCTTCTCGAGATTCTGGACGCATTTCTTCGTAGCATTTGCACTCTTTAAGAAACCCATCGTATCTTCGAAGAGCTGATTGATATCGGTATCCGGATCATCAATATATTCATCCAGAATTTCTGTAGTTGCTCTCGGATTCTGCCCTTTATTCGCTACGAGTAACAGCTCCTCAAGAGACTCTACATCTCCGTCCATGATCCCTGCCACAGCGTATCTCAGGCCAATATTCTTCTTAGCATCTTTTACTCCGTCTACCGGCATAGTTACTTTTTTATTCATTTCTCTCATGAATCCCATGCCAAAATTAAACTGATACACCTGTCCATTGATTGTAAGTTCCATATCATTTTTCTCCTTTACTGTTCAAAAAAGAGGACGATTGCTCGCCCTCTGCATTTTTACGCTCCTGTTTTAGTTGTATCTGTAAATACGTATGCCGCTACTTCCTGCTGTGCGGCTGTCACTGTCACATCGCCTTTCTCGCCGGTTCCGTTTACGCCAAAGGTAAGGGATACTTCTACCATATCCTCGGCATTCGAAGTCTTTTCCAGCTCCGTTACGTACCCCTGGAAATATTTTCCCTTGAATTTATTGCTTCCGCTGGATGCTGGTTCATCCAGATTTGCTTCCCAGATCTCGACCAGTTCATCATTGATCATGGCATCTTCAAGAGAGTCGATCAGTGTGTCGCCCTTGGCAAGAATACTGGTTGCCGTAATCTCAACCTCGGCTGCTCCCGGGGTACGGATCGTGCCATCCTTTGTCTCTGTGGTATCGGCATCTTTGCTTGTCGTTCTGCCGTTCTCTGTCGTAAACGCTAATGCTGTAGCTGCATTTTTAGCCGCATCTTTTTTAAGGCGGTACAGATAAACGATCTTTTTACCACGTACCGCATCTGCGAATAACTGTAAATCAATTGTTTTTCTCATGCTGTTCTCCTAACTGAATAAAAAAGTTACTTCCACGATACCGTGAAGAAGTGGCTGATTGGTGGTTGTGTCCGGCAATATTCTCTGATTCAGGTCCTGCACGGACCACGAAAAGTTGCCGGTATGTTCCAGCTGTCTGCAAATCTGCTTAATCTGCAGAAGCATCTGTGATACTGTGCCGCGCTGCCGCGGATTGTCATGCCAGACGTGAATTGTCTGGCTTGCAGTGCCGAATACAGCCGTTTTATTGGCTCTGTCGGTTAAATCGCTGTCCGCCAGATAGATAAACGGGTATGGCGTACCTTCCGGCGGTAAAAACGTGTCATACACACTGTCTGGATACTGTTTTTTTAATTCCAGAAGCAACGCACTGAATAATTCCTGCTGTGGGTCCATGATGTCCACCTCGTAAGCTTTTTCAAATCGGATTTGAACTGTTCTTTCTGAATCGCATAAGAAGGATATACAAACGGCTGCGCTTCCATATATCTCGTACCATGTTCGAGGTATGGGCTATATTCCGTTGTTGGTCCGGCTTCGGCAGTCATTCCTCCATCTTTGATGCTTCATCCCGATACTTCTTTTTGTTGTTCCGGTCTGATAACCCTTCTTGAAATTTGCTTTTCTCTGCATTTTTTTCTTGCATTTGAGCACCATTTTCCTTTACAACCCGCTTTACATCGCTCATCTGCACGTTTTTCTTCAATTTGACCTGCAGCTTCTCCATTCCTTCCAGCTTTGATTTTCGGCATCAAACCACCTCCGATAAATAAAAGTCTGTTTCACACGTAATTTCCGCGTATAGTCCACTTTGTAGGTCGTGTTTCCAATCCGGATCCTGTCAAACGGCTTCTGATAATGGTTCTGGAGCTGCACTGTCACGCTGCCCTGACGGATCCCACCGTATACGATCTGCATGATTTCCGCCCGCGTATCCATCACAGATGCCATTTTCCGCACCTCTGTTACCTGATCGTCGGCATAGTTTCCAGTCGTTGGATCATACTCACCCGGCAGGACTCGCCGGAAGAAAATTGGCGTATCGTATCTCACAAAAACTTCACCTTTCCCTTCCTTGCCTCCCGCTGGCTGTCCAGATAAGACTGAATATCATCCATGTACCCGGCAAAATCATTTTCAGACCAGGAAAGGCTCTCGCCCTCAACACTGTGAGAGGAGAGCCCTTCTGATCCGATTCGGTTGAATCGAATGACTGAAACATCCAATATGATGTATTCCATTTCTTCCGGCGGCTCCAGACCGCCAAGAAGAAATTTCAACCGCTGTTTCGTGGCATTCAGAATCAGCTGTAGCTGCTGTTCTGTCTTTTTATCTGTGTCTTCCAGTCCAAGAAGCAGTTTCAGATCTTCGAGCATCGACTGCCTCCTACTTCTCTGGTTCTTTTACCAGTTCGATCACCGGGGTTCCACGCAGGTTTTTATCCGAAGCAAGCTCTTCCAGACGCTCTTTCGATACCTTGATTCCCTCGCGTGGGAAAACATCACCCTCTCGGTACTCATGGTCATCGTCATGAAGATCCGTAAAGTATTCAATCACCCTGTACATAGGTTCCTCCTTCTCAGCTCTTCACAGCTACTGTTACATCGCCGGAACGAACTGCTTTATAGTTCTGATCACACTCAACCAGCGTGATGTGATGGGTTGCTGTAGATGCGATTTCGGATTCTCCATCCCATTTGCTCCAGTTTTTCACGTCATCGCCGTATTTCACGGTAGTCGCGGATGCCGCATCTTTGTACTTCCAGCAGTTTTTCATAGACATCAGCTGCTCTTTTACGGAGATTTTTGTTTTCCTGTTTCAGATCCTTCTGCCGCCGTTACGGTCAGTTTTCCAAGAGTCTGTGTATCCGCGCCACCAACGGAGATGTAGGCGATGGCATCCAGGTACTCACAGAATAAGCGCAGACCCATAATAGCGTACAGATCCGAAATTGCTCTCTCGTAGGTACCCTGTGCATGGAAACCGATAAAATGAGTAGTCGGGTCCGTTGTATAGCTGAGGCCAGCTTTTACGAACTCAGAGTCGCCCGGATCGATGTAATATCCGATGATGTTGTTGAGTGGAGTAGCAATGACGACGTTTTCCGGGATTTCAGAGCTTACGAAGACAACATCAGCGCCAAGGAATTTCTTCATATACTCAAAGCCGAACGCTGTCTGCAGGGAGATATCCGCGGCACCGACATATTTATACACATCCAGTGTATTTACCCATACTGCTACGCCGGTAGCCGTTCTTCTCATCTTTTTGAACTTATCTTTAACCTTTCCGATTGCCATAGCAACCGCCATCTGCCAAGTGCTTTCATGGCCAGTCAGAGAACCTGCTTTCAGCTGTGCGTACAGCTTATCCATGACAACGTTCTGCAGATCGGTTTTGAACTCTTCGTCGGTATCCTGTACTGCGGCATCATATCCCTTTTCCGCGATTGCCTCCAGGGTTACTCCCTTACGATACTTGCTGATTTTAATAGTATCAAACGGAATTTCTTCCACAGCGTACTGGGAGTACGGGATCTCTTCGCCCTCTGCGACCTCACCGGACTGCAGGTTTCCTGTCACCTTTTTTGTATTTAAAACGGTGTTGTTATCTTTCTTGATCATTCGGATAATGCCCAGGACGTCAAGCAGCGCCTGAATGTTTTTGCCGAAAGAGGTAACGAAATCAATCTCACGGGCTTTTACCTGGATCTGTTCCTGACCTGTCATGTTATCCGGTGCTGCAAATACCTGCAGCCCTAATTTCTCAATTTTATGCATGCTGTTTTCCTCCTACTGAAATAATGCAATATTTTCCGCAATCAGCCGCTGCCGTTCGATCGGGTTGCTGACTGCAAGAATCTGTTCTTTTGTCACAGCACCTTTCCCGCCGGATCCGCCCTTTGGTGCATTTCCCTTCAGGGCATCTTTTACGGCAGCCTGCACTGCGTCCTTGTACATCTTTCCGAAAGCTTCAACTGCCGCTTTTGTATCTTCAGCGCTTTCCGATACCAGATGTGCCAGAAGTTCATCCGGAATGCTGATTTCTTCATCTGACAGCATCTTTCTGGCTGTTTTTGACATCTCAGAAATCGAATTCTGCCGTTTCAGATCCGCCAGCTCTTTCTCCAGCTTTCGAGTCTTGTACTCTGCTTTCTCTTCTTTAGTCATCTTTGCAAGCTTTTCCGCCTCTGAAAGCTTGTCATCAGTCAGTGCCTGCCACTTTTCCTGCGCTTTGGTCACTGCTGTATTTACCGCCTTCTGGACCCTGCGGTCGAACTCTGCTCGATTCTCTGCCTGCCCAAGAAAATCATCAAATGACATCTCATTGCCGCTATCTCCAGAACCTGCTCCGGCTCCGTCCTCGTTTCCGTTTCCGGCTCCGCTGCCGTCTCCTTCACCTTCTGCAAATAACTGCAGGTTGTTCATTGGAATTCTCCAACGCATGTTTCTGTACTTCATTTCTTTTCCCTTTCTGCCCCGTCCCGTTCCATGCAGGCCCGTGCCGTTGCTCCTGGTGTTGTAGTTTAACGACATCCCGGTCACACCTGTTACACAATCCGGACACAGTCCGGGTATTCGTCAGCGATCATACAGATGCCAACAAAAAAGGAATCCACCAGAGTTTTTGCTTTCTCTGATAAATTCCCGTATTTGATATCTGCCCATCCGGGTGATATGCTGTATTCTATTTTATCCTCTGTCAGATCCTCGATCGACCGGATCAGTGTCTGCACCAGTGCCGTTGCGCCGGCGCAAACGATATCCTGCCCCGCTACTGCATAATTTGCATGGCCGAATAATGTAATCTCATCCGGACGGATTTTTACTTCAATCATGGTTGCCCTTTCAGTCTTTGTGTGTTACTGTCGCTCCCCACTCTGGCAGAAAATTGATTTCATAATGGTATTTATCTACATCTGCTCCGGAAACATCTTCGACAACATACATGGTATAGTCATTTAGATATACCAGATCTTTCTTGTATTTGCCCTCTTCTGTCTCGATAATGACCTCAAGTTCGTTATCCGTATTATTTTTCAGGGCAAATGTTCCTGTCAATTCCAGCAGGATCGTGTCCGTCCGTGCATTCACTACTGTGAGTTTCCGCGTTACATTGAAGTTGTCAGCCTCCTGCGAAATGTTGTTGCTGACCTGATTCACTTCTGCGCAGCCGGTAAAGGCCATACACAAAAGCAATGCCATCAGCAACACTGCCATCATTTTCTTTTTCATGTTCTTCATTCCTCCACAAATACCCAGTCCTCTGCCAGCATATCAGCCTGAGACGCAAGCCATCCCATCTGCACACCAGAAGTTCCGCAAAATGCAATAGCCGCATTTCCGATAGCATCATGTTCACAGTTCACAACATCTCCTTCGGCTGTTTTGTAAGAAATTTCAGTTGCCAGCTGAATGTACTGATTCTTACCATTCCAGCCCTTGCGTTTCACTTTCATGCCACGTTTCAGATACTTGATTGCTTCACCGAACGAAAAGGTTGCTTCGCCGCCAAGAACCGGACAGTTTTTCTCATCTGCTACAATCCATTCATCAGAAAGCAGATTCATAGTTGTGTATTCCACTCTTTGTGTCTCGCGAATGTCAAAGCAATTCTCCCTGATCGCCGTCCTGCGGTCTGCACTGAATCATAATTGTTTCTTTCTCCGGATCCCAGTACCAATGGCCACCCCATGACGGTAATTTTACTTTTTGCTCCTTGTTTCATCATTTTAAATGCTTCTGTAAATTTCATTGCTCTTTCCTCTCCTTACATCTCAAACACTGTTTTCAATTTTTATAGGCATCCAGATATAACTCATGTTTATCTCCGTTGTACGTCAGTTCATAGTACATTCCATCTGGAACCGTAGTACTGAGTAAAGCTTTGTTATTCTGTAAAGTTTTACAACTCCATACAACATATACATCATTTACGCTAATCTGCTTCTGATCCGTTTTGTCCATATGTGCATTGGTATACTCGGCAACCTTTGCTTTACATAAACTTAAAAATTCTTCATTTCCCATATTGTTTTCCCTCTCTTTCTTAAAAATGAGTACAAAAATACCACCGGCCGCTCGACTGGTGGTAACTATGAAATAATCGCGCCAAGTAATGCAGACAATATCACGTTGAATGTTTCAGCACAATATTCTTTTGCTTTCTGCATGCGGCTGTTTTCTTCCAGGAACTGTACGCCCTCAAACGTAATCTCAAATGGTCTGTCTGTTTGGAGCATTGGCGCGTCTTTTGTTTTGTCAACGACCACAAATCCTGTAATATATCCCTTCCTTACAAGTGTTGCAATGATCTTGCACCAATAGCTTTGCGGAATATCAAATAATTTTGAATTCCACGCGAACTGTTCGAGTTCTGGTTCTACACCGAGTTTCATGCATTCGTACAGATATCTCAGTATTTTATACATGATTACTTCCATGTCATTCTTTGCCATTATCGTTTTTTACTCCTTAAACAGTTTTATACGAACGGAACCATCTCTTTTACGTCCTTCAATGTCCTTTTTGCCTTTTCGATCAATGAATTCTCAAACAGATATGAAATACCTTTGGGCGTGATAATAGCATCCGGCAGATCGCCTAAAAGAACGCCATCTTTCGTATGATTAACAGCAATGCCTTTACATATTCTTCTGTAATCAGGCTTAAAATGATATACTGCCAATAATTCTCAGGAATATTATAAGACTGATGCTGTAAGGTAACACGCTTCTGGTTTTTCACCCTTTTTCAAGCATTCATACAGATATTTCAGTACCTGGTATACAATCACGAAATAATCATTCTGAGCCATTTGTCCTGTCTCCTTATCATCAGTTGATAATTAACTGATTCTTGCAAGAATCACAGTAAAAAGTATTGGTTTTTTCACGGTCGCCAACAGGAATCATGACTCCTGTTTTACATTTTTTGCACAAAACTTTTTCGCCTTTTCTCAAGAGCTTTACTCTCTCATGAGGCGGAATATTCAGAGTATTCGTCATAAACAATCACTCCCATTTCAGATTCGGATATTTATCATTTATATGATTAATTATATCCTGGAGCACTTTCTCTGTCAATTCAATGTTTTGTATGCCTGTACTCGTTCACATAGCATTGCAGTTCTTGACTTTTGGTTATTTGGTCTTTGTTTGATTTTTGGTCATGTCGTGGCCTCGTGAATCACCGTAATAGCCGTTTCGCGAACCGTTTTAGTATTATCAGCATAAATGTTGATTTCTCCATCTTCGAAAAAGTCCGTCCAGTCCTTCATCAACATCAACTCCGTACCATACCTTTATTTGAATATCATTTTCCTGAAGATATTCCAACATTTCCGTTCCGATGCTGGACTTTTTCATTTCTTTCATGATATTTCGAGGTTTGATAACGTCTCGCCCCTTTGATCTGCCATCCAATGTTTGGAATATTCCTTCGTTGTCTTTATATCTTGCCTTTCTGTTTTTCGATGCTTCCCATTCTTCTGTGGTACCACCCTGCTCCAGAAAGTCCAACCATTTCTCATATTCTGCACTGTCTTCATAGGCTGCCGTGGAGCAGTGGCACCGTGGATGCATCGGCGGCGCGTTCGTTCCCGGCATCATATCCTGCACCTTGAAATGCTTACCATCCAACGCCTGGCACCGTTCGCAGACATCTGCATTCCCGCAGGCAACGTATGTATACTCCTCGAATCCATTTCGAATATAGGACTGCTTCTGCGCTTCTGTCTGGACTCTGGCAAGCTCCGTGACCATGAGCCGCTCTGCATCCTCCCGGCTTGCACCGAAGCGTTTCTGCAGGTGCACCGCAAGCTCCCGCGGGTTCTTGCCCTGGATTAGCCCTGTTTTCAGCAGCTTGTCCAGCTCTGCTTTCAGCATATCCTGATACATCCAGATTCGATCGGAATAAGTGGCGTTATGGAATGACGCATCGACAATTGCCCGCGCCATTTTCCCATTTTCCTGCACGGAATTGCCAAGAATACCCGCCTGTCTGCGAAACTCTTCTATTGTCTGCTGTGTCAGCGTCCGATCGAAATATTTCTGCAGTTCATCGAATCCGGATACCATTTCCAGCCCAATATTGGCTTTCAGCAGTTCCAGACGGTTGATCTTCATGGTTGCATTGTACAGCCGCATCTCTTCATTCGCCTGGTCGGAAAAATCTTTTTCTTTGACGTATTTCGCCGCTTTCCTGCCATACTCTTCGATATCGAGCTTGGAAACCCTTCTCTTTGCTTCTGCCAGCGAAATCTTCTCAGCATTGGCGTATTTTGCGTAAAATCCATCAATTTCCTTCTGAATCTGATCCGCCATATACGCATAGGTCTTCCGGATCTCTTCTGCATAGGTCTGCTCAGACATCTTATTCTTCTTGGCATGTTCCGTCTCACGTTTCTGCCAGTATTCCTTACTCGTCATCCTGTCCACCGCCGCCAAACATCTGCTTCATCACTGGATCCGCTCTCACCTTATCCTGGTCTGCATCGATTTTCTCGATTTCATTCTGCACATTATCCACGATTGACAGCACGCCGAGCTGTGTTTCCTGGCTGACAACGCCTTCCAGATTCTTCGCGATCTCTGCCTCTTCCTGCAGGTTTGCCGGGAAGTTCGGCGTAAAATGTGGATGGATCTTCACCCAGTCATTCTTTTTTCATTCCTGAGACCGGATTTGAGAAAATCAGACGATACCTCCGGTTCATTCCACTGGTAAATTTCCGCTCTTTCGTTTTTCCAAGTTACTCATTGCCTGCAGCTTATATTTCATGGCGATGCCGGAACTGGTGCCAAAATTCTCATCCGAGATATTGGCCACCATGCTGATATGGAAAATGAGCTTTTCCAGGCGATCGATCAGATGCTCCTGCGTGGTATCACCATCCGGTTTCTGAAGAAATTCGACAATCAACCGTTCGGTGTCCCCGTCGAAATTAATGATTCTGTCATCCCGGATATGCGCCACATCGTCTTCTTCCAGCTTGGAACCAAGAACCTTGAGATAGGCATCCGCGAAATAGTCAACATCATTGGCTTTCTCGCTGATCGCCTTGTTGTATGCATTAATCATCGTAAGGACCGGCTCGAAGATTCCCATACGCTCCTTGTTTTCTACGTACTCCGATGCCGGAACGCCGTCGAAGCCGTGTATCTTCTCGTCTGCATCCCAGAGCAATTTTCCTTTGATTGTAAACCAGCGTACCTTCGTCTCGTCCGATACGCTTCCATGAAGGATCTGATTCGAATCGTAATACAGCCGCACGAAATATCGTTCCCTTTCCAGCACGGAATCATCGTAGATCATGAATGCATCCAGCGGGCTCAGGTATGTAATACCGATATTCCCATTCTCATCCACATAATACATTTCATAACCCTTGCCAAAGATACTGCAGATTTTGGACAGTTCAGCATTGTTATCGTCCTGATCGTTGTACTGATCCAGGAACTCAACATATTTCTCAACCGCTTCGTTTCCACCATCAACCAGTAGCTTAATTGGATGCCCGATGAAGAAACCATTCATCGTATCCACGATATATTTTGCAAAATTGACCATGATTCGGTTGTCCGGCTTCCACTTGGGCTTTAACGGCTCATGCAGGATCGGGTAATCCGTCTCGTAGGCCTCCTGCAGCCTGCCGTATCTAAATGCGCACTCTCCGGAATGCCGCATGATAAATTCGTTCAATTTGGCATCTGTCAGCGTCTCTTCCGACGGCAGCCTATACAAATTCGTTCGCACTTCTATATCCCTCCTTTCACCTTTCTGTTCAGCCGTGGTTTCGCCTTGCGTTCTTCCTCAATGGAGTACCGAAGCATCGCCATGGCATCATCAAAAAATGGAACTGGCTCTTCGAGATAAGTGTTGGTACGCTCATCCTTCTTCCACTTCCATTGCTGAATTTCTTTTATTGTATTGACGCAGGACGGGTAAATATGGATTCTGTGCTGTTTCAGGTAATCTATCTGGGCATGCACGCTGTTCGGCTCCTTCTGCACGCCTTTTGCGCGGTATCCCGCCTTCTGCCACATCTTGATACGGTCCGGCTCCGCAGAATCGCACCACATGCGCAGGCGCTTGTTGAACTGCCCCTCCGCCAGCCGGATGATCTCGTCCGTGTCCATCTCATACACGTACAGTTCCCGGCATAGATACAGATCACCATCCTTAAAGCCAACCTCACCGATGCAATTGGCGTGATTGAATCCGAAATCCTGTGCATTGACCATGTAATCGAATCGTTCCGGTGAACAGTCAAATTCTTCGACAACATAGTTTTTGAGGATCAGTCCGGCGACCTCGCCCCATTCCCCCAGGCCATACACCCGATACCCCTCTGGATCCACTTCCTTACGCCGCATCATACGTCTTCGGTAGGCATCATCGATAAAGCGGTTCTGCTCGTAGGTTGACTGATGTGTCAGAACATCCGGATCTGACCGGTCAAAGAACACACGCTTAATCCAGTGATACGCCGATACCGGGTTGAACGTCATCCGGATTTGATAGAACTGTCCATCCGGCAGTTCACCACGGAGACGGTCATCAATGATCTCGAAGTCCGCCTGCGTAATTTCCGTGGCTTCTTCAATCCACACATCGGTCAACTTTCCACGCTTGAAAGTAATGGATTTCAGCTTTTCACGCTGTTTCTCATCATTGACTCCACGGAAAATGATCTGATTCCGGTTGATCTTACACTCCATAATCATGTTGGAGCTGTTGATGTGCCAATATCTCTTATACTGCTCCCCAAACATACGAAAAATAGCACCCTGCAATTCTGCAAAAGTGCTATCCCTGTTTGTCACGTCCGCCTTTCGAACGCATAGAAGATTTCTTCCCGGATCCTGCATCAGCCGCAGGATATAATTCTGCGCCGTATCAACACTCTTTCCTGATCCAGCAGAGCCTTTCATAACGATATATCTTTTCCGGGAACGGTCAACTTCTTTGAAGCCCGGATTCATCTGGACGTTTATATTCATCCGGAATCGTCCTCCCCGTAGTCAATCGTGATGTTGAGATCCATATCAACTTGTTGTTCCATTTTTTCTATTGGATTAAATCCCGCCCTATCCATTATGTCTTTGGCAGCTAGATGAGCCACCATATCATTGTTTGAGTCCAGTAAGGACATTTGTTTTCTAAAGGCTTTTGGTGCTGCATATTGCAAAGACTTGCGCATCATGTTTTTATATTCTTCTTGAAATTCAACATCATTTTTCTTCCAATCACATATTGTTTTTTGTGTTATGTTAATTGCCTCTGCAATTTTTTTATCCGTCATATCGCCTTTTATCATTAATTCCAAGCACCTTATCTGTTTGGGCCTTAGCATTATGCACACCTCCCTTCTTTAACCTTTTTTCACCCTACTCGCTTTCATTAAATTATATAATCAGCGCATCCCGCAGTACCTACAAATCAAGTAGCAGCAAGCCTTCCGGCATCAGCCAATATTCATATTTTCCTTTCGTCATCCAGCTCACCACCTCTCATTCGTTTCGTTTTTGAAATGTCTATTAATTCTCTTTTAGGTTTTCATTTATTTCTTCTATATCTTGCTCAATTTCGAATATTAATCTATTCATTCTACTTATCAAGGCTGCAAAAACGCAGCAGAAAAAGATCATTATTATGGGCATAAATTTTTCCATCTGCGATTCACTTGATAATGCCCATAATGCCAATTGAACTGGCAGAAATATTGTTATAAAAATTTCCTTTGTTGATTCTATTTTCGCTTTTCTCTCCTTGAAGCTTTTACGAATTGCAATTAATTCATTATGTTTATTATCCAAGTTAATACACCCTCCTTTTTCTCATCATACTACAAAACGTCCTGCATTTCTACAGGACGTTTTAGAAGAAGTATATGGTGGATGATCTCCAGTCAATGGAGAGTTGGAACGGCAGGACTCGAACCTGCGCCTCGTGCCGGCGTCTCTGCGCTCTCCTTGAGCTACGTTCCAATAGGTGCATGGTACCAATCTGCACCGTGCATCATTCGGGCTTTTTCCACGGGCTGATGCCTGCCAAATCAACGGCCAGGCTGTGACACCTGGCCGCCGCTCGCCGCTCAAAATACATTCACAAGGAGGTAAAGAAAAGATGAAACCCTTCATGCCGTTCTTCCATGATACACTATAACATTTTGAAAACGGACATTGTGGACATTTCGGACAAACTTTAATTTTTTTCCATAAATCTGTCGAATTCCTTCCGAATTCCCTCTGCAGAGGCTTTTCTTCCGAGCTTTGCCGCCACCTGGCTCCAGCTCATATCCTCGAAGACTCTGTACTTGATGATCCGCTGCATCCTCTGTGGAATGTGGTTCATCCACTGCTCCACCTCCACTTTCAGCCGCTGGGCGTTCTCCCGGCGCTCTTCCAGGATCTTCTCCTCGTGCCGCAGGCGGGCATCCTCTTCATACGTGAACGCCGTCCCAGCGATCTTAAAGTGCTGCGGATTGTACGGAAATTCCGGATTGCTCCCGGATACGTTCGTCTGCACAATAGTCTGACGCTTCTTCTTCAGCCGTCTAATGTCCTTTTCCGTCTCTTTGATCAGCTCGCATGCGTCTATGTACTGCTCCAGAACCTTTTTCTCCACTGGTATCACCTCCCCACTTGTGTTCTCTTCCGGTTGTCCGGTCTCTCATTTTGATCTCGACCAATTCCAGGTGCGACACGTTCAAAACCTCCCGTACAACCTTGACCACACTCCAGATCTGTCTCGGCAGGTGGGTAGCGTTTCGAATTGCCCTGTCCGCTGTCGGATCACGATATCCTTCACCATTCATTGTTTTTCACCTCATCCAAATTCCAGCTGTCCGTCATCGACGAATTTTGTTTTTTTTAAGCTTAACTTATCCCCCTGCTGTTTTAACCGATCGACACGTGCCTGCTGTTTCAGGTTTGCCATGTAATTATCATCAACTTCCGGTGGAATTTTCAAAAAATATTCTTCCGGAAGTGACATTCCAGCTTTTTCACATAACTCTGCAATATCTCTCTTGTAAGAAATAATATGATTTCTCGTCAGATTCATATTGCAGCCATCCGGATAGAACGGATCATTGCAACCGTTTTCGTTGATATAGTTCCAAATAGCACGTTCGCGGATTATCAGTCTGCAAAGTAATTTTAACTGCTGTTCTGGTGTATTCTCTTTCATGGTGTTACCTCCAGAAAATCCTCCAAACTCATCTGCACTGCCGGAATGTCCTCCCACTCCACACCGATATAATCCAGGACTCTTCCCCAGCCATATTTCTCGCCTGTGTTCGGGTCTGTGCAACAGCGATACATCCAAAATTCCCATTCTTTCAGGTTGCGCTCCCGGAGCTTGTCAAACCGGTGCGGCCGCTGCTCCAGATGAATTCCAAAACCGCACATGCTACAGCCGGTTCTCTGTGCTCCTGTTGTGTATAATTCTCCATTCTGCCGCTTCGCTATCGTTCCATAGATTTCCGGCACGATGGATTCCAGCGGAACATATTCTTTCGGACTTCCGTCCCTATTCCGGCCGTATGGCTGCGCATGATACAGCTTCTCGAACAGCGCCAGATGCTCATGGTACCAGCGGTTCATATCCAGCGCCAACTGCAGAATATCCTGCCGCATGAAGATCGCAAAGGGAGCAGATCGTGTCACCGTCTTGCCGTAATAATTGCAGCCATGATCGATCAACGCCTCTTCACGCTGTCCCCCTTCACTTGCCATGATTCCAAGGTAAGGACTGCTGTTATGGTTCTTCGCCCAGTCGTCGCAAGGTTTCTCTTTTAGCCAGTAACAACACTCATTCGAAATTTTAATGTCCGGCTCAGGCTTGCCATAGTTGACACCCTCGTTCTCGTTTTCATAACCACCAAACAATCTCAGCCATTTCTGCGGCAACTGCATGCGGCTGTTCTTGGCATAATGCCCCTGTGCACCGCATTCGCCGGTGATAATCGCATGCCGCACCGTTTTATGTTTTCTGTCGGTTCTGTAGCGTATTGATCCGCCCGGCGATCTTCTTGCTAATAACCGGAAATCCAATCTCATTCAAGATCGTGACCTTGCTCTTATACGATTTTACAATCTCAAGTCCCAGCGCTCTATGTACCTTCTGGATACTCTGATCCTCAATACCTGACACCGTAATGCCTGTAACATGGATGCCGATGCTATGCAGCCAGATATACAGCGTAATGCTGTCCAATCCGCCGACGCTCACATGGCAGCTCTTATCCTGGCTTTCCATCTCCGTCCAGAACTCCCATGCTCTTCTGGCCTGACGACGAACTTTCACTTCATACGGCAGATTCTGCTTTGCCGTGAAGATTGCTCTCTGTACCTTTTTCTGTTTTTTCCATTCTTCCGTGCTTAATTCTCCCATTATTTCAAGAAGCCCGGTATACCCTTACCCCGGCCGGAGGCTGGCTCCTTTCTGTTTGTTCTACACTGTCATTTTAGCTCCGCACTTCGGGCAGAACTTCCATTTTGCTTTGATATATTCTGTACTGGATCTTCCTGTTTCAACGGCATCATAACTCTCAACCTGAAAGCCACAACCAGAGCATTCAGCATGGATATAGTCGTTGTGCTCTTCTCTACTTTTCCACTTTGCTTTTTTCATTCTTCCCATGATTCCTGCTCCATTCCGTAAGATATTCTTCCTGCTCCCGGTCCTCTTCCGGATCCTTCGGACGCTCTGGCCGGTTCAGTAACCAGGCAAACAGGCCAACCAACGCACCGCAGAACACAACAATTCCAATCACTGCCATCTTCTCGCCCTTTCCAATAATTCAATTCTTGTTTCGTCCCAGTCATCCAGAAGATACTGGGGAAAATCCAGCTTTTTATGCCGTTCAAGTTCCCGATCAGCCCGTAGAAGACCGTTCTCTTCCACGATTCTGCGAATGACGGCGTGCCCGACTCCGAACTTTTCCCGCACCGCCTTCTGCGTCATCCCCGCTTTCAGCAGTGCCAGGATCTGCCTTTCTACCTTTTCCGGCGTTTTCTGCATCTTCTCTTCCTTCCCACCGCAGGCACTTGCGGCACCGTGTTTTGGTGCTCACCAGCGTGCCACGGATCATATTTGCCCGCGGGCAGCCGGTGCCTACATACACCGCTGTTCTGCCCACGCTGAGCACATGTTTACAGGTTTCATACTTCTCCATGCTACGCATCCTCCCTGGTTCCGATCTGCATCTGCTTTCTCTGGATATCGCCGATCAGGTTTTTCAATGCTTCCGGCATCTGCGCTTCCTGCCGTCTCCGCTCCGCCAGCTGCTCGTAGATCATGCGGAAGTTTGCGCGGTCTGCGGAGATGTTCTCCGACATACAGATCTGCTTGAAGCCGAGCCGTTCCACGCACTGCCTTGTGATCGGATCGAAGCTCTCCATTGCGTCCTCAGCTCTGTATAAGCCGTATTTTCGAATTGCTTTCAACACCTGCTCCCATCCTTCACCCCAGTCGAGAACTTCGCCGGAAGCAACCCCTGCGGCCGTCTCACGGATATCTGCGATGGATGGAGACCACTTATTTGTGGCAACCCACTGATTCAGCGCCGCCTCTGCCGTGCGGTATGGGATATCCTGGAGCTGCTGGTACCACAGTTCCATCGCCTGGGTATTCGGGAGCAGGTTCTCCCGGGGATAATAGGTCTTCAGCGCCATTGTGAACAGGGAAAATTCCTGCTTATTCATCCTTATCACCATCTTCCTTGGCGGCCCATTCGGTCGCCATATTGTAAAAATCATCTAACTGCTTCGCTGTATTGTTTCCTGACGGATGCTTGGCTGTATGCTTGTTCCACGGTCCGTCATCATAGTTTCCGTCGATTACCTTAGCCATATTGGCATCCTTGATCATCCAATCGAAGTTGGCTGACCAGTTCCGGTTATTCGCCCCTTTCAGGAACGAGGATGCCTCCGCCTTTTCGAACAGCATCCGGAAGTCATCCATGCTGTACATTTTCAGCCGTGCCCGGATCGCTCGTTTTCTGGCTTCGGAAAGAGAAATAACCTTGGGATAAGAAACGCAGATGGACCGGTAAAGGTCCACAACCTGCTCGCAGGTTACTTTCTCTTTACTCTCTTTATTCTTATCTTTATCTTCTTCTTTATCTTTCTCTTTATCTAGGCTGTTAACGTTGGATTCATGTAAATATTTATGTAAATGTTTACGTGAATCTTCACATGAACTTTCCTCTGTATTTTCTTCCTGCTCACCAGTCAGCAGAAGCTTCTGTTTTCTGCGGTAGTCCCGCTGGTATTCTCTCTGATACTTCTTCCGGGCCTCCAGCTGCTCCAGGTTCTGATGCTTTCCCCAGTTCGGGATGGTAATCACGCCGTCCAGAATCTCAATCATGCCAAACTGCTCGAAGGTCTTAAGTGCCAGCTGCACCGTAGACTCCTTCCGACGGAAGATGGTTGCCAGCATTTTGTCCGTGTAGGCGATTTTATCACTCAGCAGGAACACACCGCTGTTATTCATCTTCCCGGCAAGGCACAGGAGCTTAAACCAGATCACAATAATCGAGTCCGCCTCCGGCAGGCTCTCAATCAACAGAATCTTCTCATCGTCGAAGATATCTGTCGTGATCTTAATCCATTTGATATCCGCCATGTTACTCTCCCCCCTAAATCTCCCTGATTCGTATTCCATACACGGAAAGCATCAGCTTCCGTTTGATGATATAATCTTTCGTCCGGAATCCCTTGGTGTCTTCTACGATCGTAAGGGTATCCCCGTCCGGCAGAATCGTCTTGTATACAAAATCCGCTATGTAGGCACATTCCCGCTCGACGCATCTTCCACGCCCCTTTCTGGTTGTGCTTTCCGGATGCTCATACTGCGCCGGGATCAGCACATATTTGACCTGCCGCCGGATATCCTTTATTTCTCCTGCTTTTTCGAGGAGCAGAAGCTCCTGATACCGCGCCGCCTCCCGCTTGGAGTCGAACACGATACCATTCACTTCCACTTTTCGGCTTCCATATTTATTCCCGGCATATCTTTTCCACACCATTTCGCACCTGCTTTCTAGTTAAACGGCAGCTCTTCGTCGATGCCATCCGGGAGGCTCATAAAGCCATCCGGGTCCGCCGTCTGCGGTGCCGCTCCGCCGTTTCCAGCACTGGCACTCTTACTTTCTGCAAACTCCTGCTCCTCAACCACTACATCCGTTGTATAGACCTTCTGACCTTCCCGATTGGTATAGCTGCCGGTCTGAATCCGGCCGGTAATTGCGATCTTCGTACCCTGGCGCAGGTATTTCTCTGCAAATTCTGCCGCTTTTCCGAATGCAACACAGCTGATGAAGTCTGCGGTTGCATCGCCGTCTCTGTGAAACCTCCGATCAACAGCCAAACGATACCGTGCAATGGCGGTCTGGTTCTGATTCTGTGCGTATCTTACTTCCGGATCCGCGCACAGCCGGCCCATCAAAATTACTTTATTCATGCTCTATCCTCTCTATTTGCCCCGCACAGCCATTTTCCGGCCGCGCGGGTACCTTTTTTCTTAAGATGCTATTCCGTGGCGTTTAAAACGCCTGTTACATACCTGGCACCGCGCCAGGATAATCCGTGATATCCATCTGTCCCGGAAGATTTTCTTCCTGTGGTGGTACATTCTGTGTAGCCCGGCGGTTCGGCGTCTTCTGCAGGCGGCGCATCGCTTTGTTGTACTGCTCCACGGTCAGATCACTGATTTTTCCGACCTTGAATGTATCGTTGATCTGCACCTCCTGCACGCCGGTTCTTGCCAACTCTCCTTGCAGTCTCCGCAGCATCTCACCGTTGATTCTGCTGGTTCGCATATCCGCCGCAGGTGGTGTTGCTCCCTGCTGGGTCTGCGGCGGGTTTCCGGCTATCTGCAGACCATTTACCGTCTCCGCATCCGGATCTGCCATATCAGACGTTGGGATGCAGAATACCTGGAAGCACGCATATTTGTATGCAATCGCCATGGCCTTGTTGGTAGCCTTGTCCCCTGTATCCAATGCTTCTCCCACGAGTGTAGACTCAATGGAAGATCCGTCCTCTGCATAGAACGTAAACTTGATTGTGCAGGTAACATGATGCATCAGCGTTCCTTTTGCCGTCTGCAGTTTCTCTACCTCCCGTTCCAGAATATCCGGCACGATGACCACCTTATTTTTCGCCAGCGCCGGATGCAGGGCATTATACACATCATCGATGCTGCGGAACTTAAATCCCTGCTGTTTATTCATCTTATCTTTTCCAACCGCGCCAACATCCGCAATCACACCGGCAATCGAGCGATAGATCATCGGATATTCCTTTTTCTCTGTTTCTGCCATTATGCCTGTCTCCTTTCGAAATAGATGCCGAGGCTGTTCAATGCCATTTCCGCCTGCTCCAGTTCATCCGGTGTAGCAATAATCTTATACCACATCGTAACTGTCTGCGGCTGTGGGAACGGAAGATCATCGCCGTCCTCTGCATCATCGAGGGAAAACGGTACTTCCGGCTCTGGTGTTTCCATTGCCGCAGCTTTCAACGCTTCTTCCGCCTTTTTCCGTTCTTCCTCTCTGGCCTTGGCGATTTCTTCGAGTTTCCGGCGCTCTTCCTCACGCGCTCTCTCGATCTCAGCCTGTCGGCGCTGCTCCTCTTCCTGCTGATAGCGGATGCGTTCTGCTTCCAATGCACGTTTTTTGTTGTCCTCGTATGTATTGACTTTTGTCAGCGCCGCCGCAAGATCACGACCCTTTTTGTTAGAGCAGCAGCGCATCGTCCATAACATCCGACTGCGTATTGCAGATGATTGCCACCTCAGAAGCAACCTTTTCAATCATTGCCAGAAGCTCTTTTTCGATCTGCTTCATGCTGGTGGTTGCATTGTCCCACTGTTTTACGTAGATCTCTTTGAGCGGCAGGTACTCCGCCCAATCACCGGCGCATTCTGCATACAGCGTTTCAACCTCTTTATGGCGCTTGCGGATGCGTTCTGCTTCCATCTCTTTCAGCTGACCATCGATCAGGCAGATCGGCTCGTCGATGATTTCCAGCAGCTCTTTCACCTTCTCCTCGAAGTCATTGTACGGTACCAGGCACTGCGCCTTGACCTCTTTCCGGCGCTTCTCAATCTCGTCTCTGGTCTTTCGGAGAGACGCAAGCTCCGCCTTGGCGACGCTCTTGGACTCCTCCGTAAACACCGCGCCCTGGTACTCCGCCATCTTTGCAGACAACTGTGCTTTCACATCCTCAAAGTTACACCGGATCACCGCCGGTTCCTGACTGATCTTAATCTGCAGTTCCTTCATTCTCTTTCTCCTCCTATTTCTTCCATGGCTCTCCCATGATTCCGAGCAATACGCACAGCGTGTTTACAGCAACATCTCCTTCGCGGATCACCATATCGCGGATGATTTCCACGGTTCGCTGGTCCTTTGCTTTCTCCTCATAGTCATCCAACGGCACCAGGATCTTATCTTCATTCACCTTTCTTTTCTCCTTCTTTTTTGTTTTCTTCTACCCGCTGCAATCCCAAGATTGCCGCGATTGTATCAGCGTCTGGAATGTTTTCAGCTTCCATGTAACGGCGTACCGCTTCGATGTAGCAGTTGCCGCATCTGCCGTCGCTTTTCTCTGTGCTTACGTCAATACCAGCATATTCATACTTTTTCATTCTTCTGCCTCCTTGTCTTTGTTAAAGTAATTCCATACGGTCCCCGCACTGCAGCCCATTTCGTCTGCAATCTTCTCATAGGACCATCCGGCCTCCCGAAGCGCCCTCATCTTGCCGGTATCCAGTTTCCTCTTACGGCCCTGTCCTGCAGGGCTCTTCGGGGGGGCGTTGGTTTTGCCTCTGCTTTTGGCTCCGGCTCTTTCTTCGGCCGCTCTTCCGCCTTGGCCTGCGTCTGCATTACCGCAAACACTGCACCAGCCTCTGCGGCCGCCCGCACATCCTGCATGGTCATACTGCTGATGGCAACCGGATGCATGACGTAGATATCATCATGCATTCCGTGCATCGTCAGATCCACTGCCTCCGTATATTCAACAATCTGCATCATTCTCACCCTTCTTTCAACGACCCTGAGCGGATCCACGCCGCAAACACTGCGTCCCGGCGCTCTTCTTCCCGCTCTTCCTGCTCCTCTCGGCATTCTTCAATATAATCGCCGATCTTCTTACCAGCGAGCGCAAGAAGAAACATTCCGGCTCCCAGGGCGGCGCGGCCCCACAGATCCGAATCCACGCCGCCGATGTAAATCCATGTACCAACCGCGCCGATCGCCAGCGCCGCTTTATCTGATCTCTTCATTTCTGCGTCCTTTCATACCCCATCGACTCCACCGCGGCTTCCATCCGCTGGCGAACGATCTCTTTTATTTTTTTCTTCTCCGAGTTCCTCTGCTGTATACTGCTGTCCTCCGATCGTGATCCGAGTAACAACCATGATTTCTTTCATAAGGCATCACCTCTTCCTTATCTCCTTATCGTATGCAACCCGGCTCCGTAATGATTTTCTATTGATTCATAACCATTTTTGAGCTATTATGTAGTTGCAAATTGTTTTTTGTATTCGTCCCATGGGAACTGGTCCTTCCTGTGGGACTTTTTCTTTTTCATTGACTTTTTACTGCTCCACTCCTATTCTGGTTATACAGGGCACTGCCATGCCCGAGTATTTCAGAAAGGAGACTTACTATGCTGAAAATTTTTGCTTGCCTTGCTGGTAACTGGGTCTGCTTAACTGATGATCCAAACTGCACCATCGGTGAATATGGACAATCTCCGAGTATTTGGTGGGAAGAAAATGCTCCAATTTATGCCCCTGCCAAACGTCCGGAAGGTAAACCTGATAGCTTTTACCTGCTTGATTATGTGCATATTCACTACCAAGGCAATGACTGGCGGATTAATCCAATTTACATCCAAATCGTGAAAGGATAAGTCTCGTTGTTTCTCCGGAAGAGATCTGCATATTTTTTTCCAGCTCTCTTCTGGAGAAATCAAACTGCATATCAATCCCAGTTCTCAGCTTTACCCACTGCGGATACGTGATCCCGTCCAGAGCTTCGATGTACTCACTCAATTTTTTTTGGCTCATACTGCCTCCTTATTCTTCAAATACTTATTCAGGAAATACTGCTGGCCTTTTCCGGTTACCTTTGTGGTTTTAGTCATCCGCACGCTGCCGTCCGGATTGGAAATCACGGTTTCTTTGATCTGAAACAGGCCGTCTGCTACATATCGCTGCGTCGGCATGTTCCGACTGGATCCAGTCTTCATAAGGTAACCTTCATTACGAAGCTGTTCGAACAATCTTTTCTGTCCAGTGTCCACGCCGTTCTGGCGCAGGAGCTTCGCGAGGTCGCCGATCAGGATGGAGCTGGTGCTTGCACTCACCGCATCGGCGAAGATCGCTTTTGGCTTCATACGTTCAATTTCTGTATTCTGTGCCTCGATGGTCTTCTGCGCTTCCAGCACCGCCAACGCAAGAAGCTCTTTTCCCTGCGGGGCGGGCATCTGATAACCGCCGGTTCTGCGGATCGCCGGAAGAACTTCGGAAGTTACCCAGTGCTTGAACCGAACCGCTGACTCCAACTTACTTCCGAAGATCAGGGCATATAAGCCAGATTCGTTGATGATGGTCATCCCTCTCGGAGAATCAAAAGTACCGTTTTGGTAGTTTTGCCTGTCTTCTTCGTGAACGTGTCTGTTAATGTCTCGGCTACCGTTTTGGTACCCGAGTATGTCGGCTACATCTTTTCCCACAAACCATGGTTCTCCATTAATAGTTACCGTTCGGACATCGCCGAATTCTTCTGAATTGAAAATTTTTACTTTGTTCATTCTTCCTCCTATTATTTCTCTTGTAATATTTTTGTTACAGTGTTAGAATTAGTCTGTACCCTTATATGGGCAATGAAAGGAGCTGGTTATATTGACCAAACTTTTTGACTTTGCCCTGTTCCCTTTATGAGCTATCATAGTCTTTCTCGTATTCGTCAGCTAATGGGCTAATCTTTTATTTGCAGAACTAAGACTGCGTAAGTGACGAAATATTTTATAGAAGCATTTGGCACTACAGATGTGATTGAACATGTATGCAACGGATCGGGGCTTCGGCAACGGTTGGGGGCTTAAGTGAACAGTCTGCAAAATATATAGGGTAAACAAAATTAGGCAAAAACTGATAGAATAGTGCTTCTGTCAGTTTTTTGTCGCTTATCAGTGTCTTTTTAAGACACTTTTGAATCAAAAAAAATTGCATCCACATCCTGTGCCGTTAAATTATATCTCTCCTTCATCATTCGTATTTCGCCCTGCGTAAACTCTGCACCTCTTGTTTCATTTAGCTTATTTGAAAAAGTAGGCCGCGCAATACCAAGATACTCTGCCAATGTCTGCCCCGTATCATCAAACAGTTTCATTACAGACTCTAATTTTTTC
>ENA-OQKJ01000065-OQKJ01000065.1-human-gut-metagenome-genome-assembly--contig:-NODE-65-length-27607-cov-4.755349_pt1 | contig 27607 bp, 26 predicted proteins | sample MGYA00242647_ERZ504795 | MGnify/ENA primary metagenome ERZ504795 (study PRJEB26092, sample SAMD00036398) | human gut metagenome | host: Homo sapiens | study: EMG produced TPA metagenomics assembly of...
TACAGCCAGTATTTTTGTTGTATTTTAGAAAAAAATAAAAAGAAAAGAAGTTTTAAAAGAAAAATGGTGCTGGGCATAATCCCCAACACCAAGTTTGTCTACAGTCTGACCAGAGCTTAGGCTCTGGTTATTTTTTGTGTTCAGAAAATTTATAACTGTGTGGAAAGAAAAAGTTGACAGCTGAAAAAACCAATGATAAGATAAATGCACTCAAATTATAACAGAACAGGCTTACAGTCAGAAAAGGATCAGAATTTCGGTTCTGATTATTTTTTGTATTTTATTCTATTGATGAGGAATGTTTAGGATTGAAAAAAATAAAATTTCAGTTATAATACGAACAAACGTTTGCGAAATAAAAGTTATTTCCTGATTTGCAGTAAGCAATCTGGTTGATGTTGATATATAGAAAGAAAGGAAATGTAACAGACATGGCAAAGAAAAACACCTATGATGCAGGGAGCATCTCTGTCCTGGAAGGTCTGGAGGCGGTTCGTAAGCGTCCGGGAATGTACATCGGAAGTGTTTCACGAAAAGGATTAAATCATCTCATTTATGAGATCGTAGATAACGCAGTAGATGAACATCTGGCAGGATACTGCAGTCTGATCCATGTGATTCTGGAGAAGGATGGTTCCTGTACGGTTACGGATAATGGAAGAGGGATTCCGGTAGATATGCATGAGAAAGGAGTGTCGGCAGAGAGACTGGTATTTACAACTCTTCATGCAGGCGGTAAATTTGATAATTCTGCCTATAAGACCAGCGGAGGACTTCATGGAGTAGGTTCTTCGGTTGTGAATGCCCTGTCTACATATCTGGACATTAAGATCAGTCGTGACGGATATGTGCATCATGATCACTATGAACGGGGAATTCCGACCATTGAACTTGAGGAAGGGCTGCTGCCGAAGCTGGGTAAGACCAGACAGACCGGAACAAGTATCAATTTCCTCCCTGACCCGGAGATTTTTGAAAAGACAAGATTTTCTGCAACAGAAGTAAAGAGCAGACTTCATGAGACTGCATATCTGAATCCGGAACTGACTATTCGCTTTGAGGATAAAAGAGGTGCAGAGGTCGAGGATATTACCTATCATGAGCCGGATGGTATCATTGGATTTATCAAAGATCTGAACCACAGCGCGGAAGTCCTGCATGATCCGGTTTACCTGAAAGGGGAAGCAGACGGCATTCAGGTAGAGGTGGCATTTCAGTTTACCAATGAATTTCGTGAGAATGTACTGGGCTTCTGTAATAACATTTACAATGCAGAGGGCGGTACTCATCTGACTGGATTTAAGACTACATTTACCACAGTCATGAATACTTATGCGAGAGAGATTGGCGTTCTTAAAGACAAGGATCCGAACTTCACAGGTGCAGATATCCGTAACGGAATGACAGCAGTTGTTTCCATCAAGCATCCGGAACCGCGTTTCGAGGGACAGACCAAGACAAAGCTGGATAATCAGGATGCATCACGCGCAACCGGAAAGGTTGTAGGAGAGCAGATGGTACTCTATTTTGACAGAAATCTGGAGACTCTTAAGACAATCCTTTCCTGCGCGGAGAAAGCTGCCAAAATCCGCAAGACAGAGGAGAGAGCCAAGACCAATCTTCTGACAAAGCAGAAATATTCCTTTGACTCTAACGGAAAACTGGCAAACTGTGAGAAAAAGGATCCGTCCCAGTGTGAGATCTTTATCGTAGAGGGAGATTCTGCGGGAGGTTCTGCAAAGACTGCCCGCAACCGTAATTACCAGGCAATCCTTCCTATCAGAGGTAAGATCCTGAATGTGGAGAAGGCTACTATTTGACAAGGTGCTTGCCAATGCGGAGATCAAGACCATGATCAATGCATTCGGATGTGGATTCTCCGAAGGATACGGAAATGACTTTGATATTACGAAGCTTCGTTACGACAAGATTGTGATCATGGCTGATGCCGATGTGGATGGGGCGCATATTTCCACACTGCTCCTGACTTTATTCTATCGTTTCATGCCGGATCTGATCACTGAGGGACATGTGTATATTGCCATGCCGCCATTATATAAAGTCATGCCTAAGAAGGGGCAGGAGGAATACCTGTACGATGATAAGGCACTGGAGAGATACAGACGTGCCCATAAGCCGGGAAGCTTTACTCTTCAGAGATATAAAGGTCTGGGCGAGATGGATGCGGAGCAACTCTGGGAGACGACTCTGAATCCGGAAACTAGAATGATGAAGCGGGTGGAGATTGAAGATGCGAGACTTGCATCAAGCGTGACAGAGATTCTGATGGGAAGCGATGTTCCGCCGAGAAAGAAATTTATCTATGAGCATGCACAGGATGCAGAGCTGGACATCTGATTTCGCCGGAGTGTTATGTGGAAATTAAGACAGATACATGGATATGTGTCTGAGATGGAGGAAAGAAATTAAATGGAAACAAAACAGGAGAATGTGATTCCCACCGACTATGCGGAGGTCATGCAGAAATCCTATATAGATTATGCCATGAGTGTTATTATCTCCAGAGCCCTGCCGGATGTGCGTGACGGATTGAAGCCTGTACAGAGAAGAACCCTGTATGATATGTATGAACTGGGTATCCGTTATGACAGACCATACAGAAAATGTGCCCGTATCGTAGGTGATACCATGGGTAAATATCACCCCCATGGTGACAGTTCGATCTACGAAGCACTTGTGGTAATGGCTCAGGATTTTAAGAAAGGCAAAACACTGGTCGACGGACATGGAAACTTCGGTTCCATCGAGGGCGACGGTGCAGCTGCCATGCGATATACAGAAGCCAGACTGGAGAAACTGACACAGGATGTCTTCCTCGAAGATCTGGATAAGAATGTAGTAGATTTTATGCCGAACTTTGACGAGACAGAGAAGGAACCTGTGGTACTTCCTGTCAGAATCCCGAATCTGCTTGTAAACGGAGCAGACGGCATTGCAGTCGGCATGGCAACCAGTATTCCGCCTCACAATCTGGGAGAGGTTGTAGATGCGGTAAAGGCATATATGAAGAATAACGACATCAGTGTCAAAGGGCTGATGCGCTATCTCAAGGGACCGGACTTTCCGACAGGCGGTCTGGTAGTAAATAAGGATGACCTGCTCAGGATTTATGAGACAGGAACAGGGAAGCTCCGTGTCAGAGGTAAGGTGGAGACAGTGAAGCTCAAAGGCGGCAGACAGCAGCTTGTGATCACGGAGATTCCTTACACAATGATCGGTGCAAATATCGGAAAATTCCTGAATGATATTGCGTCTCTTGTGGAAAACAAGAAGGCAACAGATATCGTGGATATTTCCAACCAGTCTTCCAAAGAGGGAATCCGTATTGTTCTTGACCTGAAGCGTGACGCAGATGTAGAGAATCTTACAAATATGCTCTATAAGAAGACAAAGCTGGAAGATACTTTTGGCGTGAATATGCTGGCAGTTGCGGATGGCAGACCGGAGACTCTGAGTCTGAAGCAGGTGATCGAGCATCACGTAGATTTCGTATTCGATGTCACGACCAGAAAGTACACCACACTTCTGAATAAAGAGCAGGAGAAGAAAGAAATCCAGGAAGGTCTGATCAAGGCATGTGATGTGATCGACCTGATCATCGAGATCCTGCGAGGAAGCAAGAACAGAGAACAGGTAAAGAAATGCCTGGTTGACGGTGTGACAGAAGGAATCAGGTTCAAGGGTAAATCAAGCGAGAAAGCTGCACAGAAACTGCACTTCTCAGAGAAACAGGCAGCTGCGATCCTGGATATGCGTCTGTACAAGCTGATCGGTCTGGAAATCGAGGCACTTCAGGCAGATTATGCAGAAACAATGAAGAACATTGCCATTTATGAAGATATCCTGAATAATTATGATTCCATGGCAGAAGTGATCATGAAAGAACTGGATCAGATCAAGAAAGAATACGGTACGAAACGCCGCACAGTGATCGAGAATGCAGAAGAAGTTGTCTATGAGGAAAAGAAGATGGAAGAAATGGAAGTCACATTCCTATGGATCGCTTCGGATATATGCGGACCATTGATAAGTCTGCATATGAGAGAAATAAAGAAGCTGCCAATGCAGAGAACAAATATGTGTTTAACTGTATGAATACAGATAAGATCTGTATCTTTACAGATAATGGAAAGATGCACAGTATCAAGGTGGCAGATATTCCGCTGGTTCGTTTCAGGGATAAGGGGACACCGGCAGATAATCTGAGCAATTATGACAGTGCACAGGAACGTATGCTCTATGTAGCACCACTGGCATCTGTAAAAGAAAATACACTTCTGTTTGTCACTGCTGCATCCATGTGCAAGCTGGTGAGTGGTGCAGAGTTTGATGTGGCGAAGAGAACGATCGTGTCTACGAAACTTGCTGAAGAGGATTCTCTGATTTTTGTGGGTTCTGCGGATGAAATGGAACAGGTGGTATTCCAGAGTGAAGGCGGATATTTCTTAAGATTTCAGAAACAGGATATTTCTGCTATGAAGAAAACATCTATCGGGGTGCGTGGAATGAAACTGGCAGAAGGAGATAAGCTGGATCATGCATATCTTCTGGAAAGCCGCCAGGAATATACCATTACTTATCATGATAAACCCTATGTTCTCAACAGGATAAAACTGTCCAAACGGGACAGTAAAGGAACAAAACCACGTATATAAAACCAACAAATCCGCTAAAATCAAGGTTTTTGCAGGAAAAGCCTTGCAATTGCCGGAAATTGGTGTTACAATACATCTAAATTAGAACTTGTTGACAAAGGAGTGGGCGTGAGCCCACTCTTATTTGTTGCATGGAAAGGCAGGTGGGAAAATGAGCAGACGGGAAGAGTATGAAAAGCGCGCAGAGGAACTTCTGGCACCGATCGTAGAACTTAACGGCTTTGAACTGGTTGATGTAGAATATGTAAAGGAAGCAGGAAACTGGTATCTGAGAGGATACATTGACAAACCAGGCGGAATTACAGTAAATGACTGTGAGACAGTCAGCAGAGCTTTCAGTGACAAACTGGATGAGAATGATTTTATTGAAGACAGTTATATCATGGAGATCAGTTCACCGGGACTGGACAGACCGCTGAAGAAAGACAAAGACTTTGAGAGAAACATGGGAAAACTGGTGGAAATCCGTACCTATCGGCCAATCGAGAAGCAAAAAGAGTTCTGCGGGATTTTGACCGCATATGATAGTAACAGTGTGACAATCGATGAGGATGGAACCGAGCGTGTTTTTGATAAGAAAGACACAGCCCTGATACGCCTCGCAATAGAGTTTTAGTTAATTCGGGAGGATAAGAAAAAAATGAGCAGAGAGTTAAGGGAGGCACTGGATATCCTTGAAAAGGAAAAGAGTATCAGCAAAGATACTCTGCTTGAGGCAATTGAGCAGTCTCTGATCCAGGCCTGCAAGAACCATTTTGGAAAAGCTGACAATGTACATGTAACTATTGATCCGGAAACCTGCGATTTTTCAGTGTATGCAGACAGAAGTATCGTAGAATACGTAGAGGATCCTGCAATGGAGATTTCTCTGGCAGATGCTTTGAAGATCACATCAAGAGCTGAGATCGGAGGCATGATACAGGTTCCGATTCAGTCTAAGGAATTCGGACGTATTGCGACACAGAATGCAAAGAACGTTATCCTGCAGAAAATCCGTGAGGAAGAACGTAAAGTGCTGTATGATGAATACTATGGAAAAGAAAAAGAAGTAGTAACCGGTATTGTACAGCGTGTGATGGGCAAGAATGTAAGCATCAATCTTGGTAAGGCAGATGCAGTATTAAGTGAGAATGAACAGGTGAAAGGGGAAACCTTCCAGCCGACAGAGAGAATAAAGGTGTATATTCTTGAAGTCAAGGATACCCCGAAGGGACCTCGTATTCTGGTATCCAGAACTCATCCGGGACTTGTGAAACGTCTCTTTGAGTCAGAAGTTGCAGAAGTAAAAGACGGAACTGTTGAGATCAAGAGCATCGCACGTGAGGCCGGTTCCCGTACAAAGATCGCTGTATGGAGCAACGATCCGGATGTAGATGCAGTTGGTGCATGCGTAGGTATGAACGGCGCACGTGTCAATGCAGTAGTTGAGGAACTTCGCGGTGAGAAGATCGATATCATCAACTGGGATGAGAATCCTGCAATCCTGATCGAGAATGCATTGAGCCCTGCAAAGGTTATCGCAGTTATGGCAGATCCTGATGAGAAGACAGCTCTGGTAGTTGTTCCTGATTATCAGCTGTCCCTTGCAATCGGTAAAGAAGGTCAGAATGCACGTCTTGCTGCAAGACTTACAGGATTTAAGATTGACATCAAGAGTGAGACTCAGGCAAAAGAAGCCGGTGATTTCTATGATTATGATGATGACGAGACTGCAGAAGATGCAGCTGAGGCATCAGCAGAGGAAACTTCAGCAGAAGATTCCCTGACAGAAGAAACCGAAGCAGAAGAAGTTTCAGAGGAAGTTCCTGTAGAAGAAGAGCCACAGGCTCAGGAAGCAGGAGAGAATGAAGACGAAGAATAAGATTCCCATGCGCCAGTGTACCGGCTGCAGGGAAATGAAAAGCAAGAAAGAGATGCTCAGAGTTCTTAAGACTACAGAAGATGAAATCGTGCTTGATACTACTGGTAAGAAAAACGGCAGAGGCGCATATCTGTGTCTTTCCAGAGAATGTCTGGATAAAGCGATTAAAAATCATGGACTTGAGCGTTCACTGAAAACTGCGGTTCCGGATGAGGTATACGAACGACTTAAGAAGGAGCTGGAAGATATTGAAAAATAACAGAGTACTGTCGCTGATAGGGCTGGCTACCAAAGCAGGCAAGACCGTAAGCGGAGAATTTTCCACAGAGAAATCTGTAAAGACCGGAAAAGGACTGCTTGTGATCGTTGCTGAGGATGCCTCCGAGAATACAAAGAAGAAATTCAGGAATATGTGCAGTTTTTATGAAGTTCCGATTTTCTTCTTCTCAGATAAAGAGAGCTTAGGCAGAGCAATGGGAAAGGAGTACCGCGCCTGTCTGGCTGTCCAGGATGAGAACTTTGCGAAAGCAATCATGAAGGAGGTATAGCGATTGTCAAAATTAAGAGTACATGAGCTGGCCAGAGAGCTTGGACGACAGAACAGAGAAGTGATCGAGTTTCTGAAATCAAAAGGCGTTGATGTGAGAAGCCATATGAGTATGGTGGATGAGCCTGCGGTTTCGGAAGTAAAGAATAGATTCAGAAAAGACAATAATAACAGGGGAAAGGAGCATATTGCGAAATTGGAGACTCCCAAGACAGAAGAAAAGGTTGTAACAGCAAAATCAGAAGGAGATAAAACTGAAACACCTAAAAAGAAAAATAATATTATCCGCGTTTTTCATGCACAGAATGCAAGTGACGGAGGAAAAACAAGAAAGAAACCTGTGAAAGCTGAAGGCGAGAGAACAGGTTCACCAAGAAATGCAGAAGGAAGAAATTCCGACAGTTCAAGAACAGACGGTGACAGACCAAGAAGAAATAATAATGACCGCCCAGGTACAGGCAACAGAAGACCGGACGGACAGAACCGTCAGGGAAGACCTCAGGGTGAAGGAAGATCCCAGGGAGGACGTTTTGGCCAGGGAAGAAACCAGGGCGAAGGAAACCGTCAGGGAAGACCTCAGGGCGAGGGAAGATCCCAGGGAGATAACCGCCAGGGAGGACGTTTCGGACAGGGAAGATCCCAGGGCGATGGTCAGGGCCGTCCGGGCGGAAGATTCCAGGGCGATGGAAATCGTCAGGGAGGACGTTTCGGACAGGGAAGACCACAGGGAGATGGAAACCGTCAGGGAGGAAGACCGCAGGGCAATGGCCAGGGTCGTCCGGACGGAAACAGAAGTGAAGGACGTGACGGACGCTTCGGCGGCAGTCAGGGACGTCAGGGACAGCGCCAGAATACAAGAAAGAATGACGATATGGCATTTGCACCGGAACTGACAAAGACTTCCAAAGACAGCAAGAGAGAAAGAGACAGAGAGAACAAAAACAAGAAAAAAGATTTTGATAAGACACAGAGTGGCGGACGCAGACCAAACCAGGGTGGATTCAATAAGAATTCCAGAATCCCGAAAGCTCTGCAGAAACCGGCTCCGCAGCCAAAACAGGAAGAGAAGAAACCTGAGGTTAAGGAAATCACACTTCCGGAGAAGATGACGATCCGCGAACTGGCAGAAGCTATGAAAATGCAGCCGTCAGTAATTGTGAAGAAGCTCTTTATGCAGGGTATGATGGTTACCGTAAACCATGAGATCGATTTTGAGAAAGCTCAGGAGATTGCTCTGGAATATGATATCATCGCAGAACCGGAAGAGAAGGTAGACGTTATCGAAGAACTCCTCAAAGAGGATGAAGAAGACGAAAAAGATATGGTTTCAAGACCACCTGTAGTCTGTGTTATGGGGCACGTTGACCATGGTAAAACATCTCTTCTGGATGCAATCCGTAAGACAAATGTAACACGTGGAGAAGCCGGCGGTATCACACAGCATATCGGTGCTTCTGTAGTAGAGGTTGGCGGACAGAAGATCACATTCCTGGATACACCTGGACATGAAGCTTTCACAGCTATGCGTATGCGTGGTGCAAACTCCACAGATATTGCAGTTCTGGTTGTAGCAGCTGATGATGGTGTGATGCCTCAGACAGTAGAGGCTATCAGCCATGCGAAGGCGGCAGGCGTTGAGATCATAGTTGCAATCAACAAGATTGATAAGCCAAGTGCTAATATTGAGCGTGTAAAACAGGAACTTTCTGAATATGAACTGATTCCGGAAGACTGGGGCGGAAGTACGATTTTTGTTCCTGTATCCGCACATACAGGAGAGGGAATCGATACTCTTCTTGAGATGATCCTTCTTACAGCCGAGGTATGTGAATTAAAGGCAAATCCGAACCGTTCCGCAAGAGGTCTTGTAATCGAGGCTCAGCTTGATAAAGGTAAAGGTCCGGTTGCCACGATCCTTGTCCAGAAAGGTACTCTTCATGTGGGAGACTTTATTGCAGCAGGAGCATGCAATGGTAAGGTTCGTGCCATGATGGATGATAAGGGACGCAGGATTAAAGAAGCAGGTCCTTCTACTCCTGTAGAAATCCTGGGACTTGGTGATGTGCCGAATGCAGGTGAAATTCTTCTTGCATTTGACAGTGATAAGGAAGCCAAGAACTTTGCAGGTGCATTTGTATCTGAGAACAAGAACCGTCTTCTTGAGGAGACTAAGGGCAAATTATCTCTGGATAATCTCTTTGATCAGATTCAGGCAAGCGATCTGAAGGAACTTCCGCTCATTGTCAAAGCAGATGTACAGGGATCTGTGGAAGCTGTAAAACAGAGTCTGACCAAACTTTCCAACGAAGAAGTGGTTGTAAAGGTGATCCATGGCGGTGTTGGTGCGATCAATGAGTCTGACGTAAGTCTTGCGGCTACATCAAATGCGATCATTATCGGCTTTAATGTCCGTCCGGATGCAACCGCAAAACAGCTTGCTGAGCAGGAAGGTGTAGATCTTCGTCTGTATAGAGTTATTTATCAGGCAATCGAAGATGTAGAAGCTGCCATGAAGGGTATGCTTGATCCTATATTTGAGGAGAAAGTTATCGGTCATGCGGAAGTGCGTCAGCTGTTCAAGGCATCCGGTATTGGTACGATTGCAGGAAGCTATATTCTGGATGGTATCTTCCAGAGAAACTGCAAGGTTCGTATTTCCAGAGAAGGCGAGCAGATATTTGAAGGTGAGCTTGCATCCCTGAAGAGATTCAAAGACGATGTTAAGGAAGTTAAGGCAGGATACGAATGTGGCCTTGTATTTGACGGATTTAACGATGTGAAAGAGGAAGATAAAGTAGAAGCTTATATCATGGTAGAAGTACCGAGATAGTAATGGTTTATAAAGGTAGGGTGCGCGATTCATAGTGTCAGGTACAGTGTGGTGCGCACCTTGACTTGATTGTGGTAATTCAGAAAATAATGTGATCAGGATAGTCGATGATCCGGATTGCTCACAGTATTTGACAGAATTGCCGGATATATAGGAGTAAAACTTAAAATGAGAAAAAACAGTATTAAGAATACCCGGATCAATGGGGAAGTCCAGAAGGAACTCAGCACCATTATCCGCAACGAGATCAAGGACCCGCGTATTCATCCGATGACTTCTGTCATGGCTGTAGAAGTGGCTCCTGACCTGAAAACCTGCAGAGCATATATCAGTGTGCTGGGTGAAAAAGAAGCAAAGGAAGCGACGATCAAAGGTCTGAACAGTGCAGAAGGCTACATCAGACGCCAGCTGGCGCGTAATTTAAACCTGAGAAATACACCGGAGATCCGTTTTATTCTGGACGAATCTATTGAGTATGGTGTAAATATGTCAAAGCTTATTGATGATGTTACCAAGAAAGACAGCAACTCCCACAGACAGGATGAGGAGCAGGATGAGAATTAAAAGAGGATGAGAACATGGAAAATATTGCGGAAATACTGGAAGGTGTGAAAACAATGGGAATCGGCGGACATATCCGTCCGGATGGTGACTGCGTTGGTTCCTGTATGGCGTTATATTTATATGTAAAAACCTATTATCCGGAAATTCAGGCAGATGTGTACCTGGATAATCCCAAACCTGTTTTCGGACATATTGACTGTATGGATGAGATTAAAACAGAGCTGGATGGTGACAAAGAGTATGACCTTTTTGTTACCTGTGATGTAAGTGCAAGAGACAGACTTGCCATTGCAGGTCCATACTTTGACACTGCAAAAAGAACAGCATGTATTGATCATCATATCAGTAACTCCGGATTTGCACAGGTGAATCATATCAGGGGAGAGGTAAGCTCTGCCTGTGAGGTTCTCTATGGGCTTTTTGATCCTGAGAAAGTGGTCCGTACCATTGCAGTGCCAATCTATACGGGAATGGTTCATGACACAGGGGTATTTCAGTACTCTTCAACTTCACCGGAGACCATGCGTATTGCCGGGGAACTGATGAAGACAGGATTCAATTTCAGTAAGATCATTGACGAATCTTTCTATCAGAAAACTTATGTGCAGAATCAGGTAATGGGGCGTGTTCTTGCAGAGAGTATCCTGCTTCTGGATGGAAAATGTATTATCGGATATCTTAAAAAAAGAGACATGGAGTTCTATGGTGTGGATGGCAAGGATCTGGATGGTATCGTCAGTCAGCTTCGTCTTACAGCGGGAGTGGAAGTTGCCATGTTTATCTATGAAGTGGAAACTCAGTCTTTCAAAGTTTCCCTGCGTTCCAACGGAAATGTGGATGTAAGCAAGATTGCAGTATATTTTGGCGGCGGCGGTCATATGAGAGCAGCAGGATGTGATCTTCAGGGTTCTGTGTATGATGTGATCAACAATGTGACAGAACAGATCTGCAAACAGTTTCAGGAGCAGGAAGTCTGATGGATGGAGTAATTGTAATCTGTAAGGAAAAAGGATTCACTTCCCATGATGTGGTGGCAAAGCTTCGGGGAATCCTTCATATGAAGAAAATCGGACATACCGGAACTCTTGATCCGGATGCAGAAGGAGTGCTCCCGGTGGCTCTGGGAAAAGCAACCCGTCTGGTGGATATGATCACAGATAAAGAGAAAACCTATGAGGCAGTGATGCGTCTGGGTGTTGTTACGGATACCCAGGATATGAGCGGAACTGTTCTCTCACAGACTACAGAGCTTTCCGTTACAGAAGAAGAGATTTGCACAGTGGTCAGTTCTTTTGTGGGAGACTATATGCAGGTGCCGCCAATGTATTCAGCACTGAAGGTCAATGGAAAGAAACTCTATGAACTTGCCAGAGAGGGCAAGACTGTGGAGCGTAAACCAAGACCTGTACATTTTTATGAGATAGAAATTCTGGATATCAGTTTTCCGCTGGTGCGTTTTCGTGTGACCTGCAGCAAGGGAACCTATATCCGTACTCTGTGCCATGATATAGGGGAAAAGCTGGGCTGTGGAGCTGCCATGGAAAGTCTTTTGCGGACAAAGGTGGGCAGATTTACACTGGATGATGCCATTACCCTGGCGCAGACAGAAGAGGCAGTGCAGAAAGGAATCATAGAGAGTAAAATCCTCGGTATTGAGGAGATTCTTGCAGAGTATCCAAGGGTATGCTGTACAAAAGAAGGGGACAGACTTCTGGCTAATGGAAATCCTCTTGTACAGGCACTGGTCGATGCACAGGAGAAAAACGGATGGATCCGTATGTGCAGCAGTGAAGGCAGTTTTGCCGGAGTTTACCAGTGGGACGAGAAAAGAAACAGGTATTTCCCTGTAAAAATGTTTTAGGAGACATGATGGAATATTTAAGGATTGAGAATGATTTTCCCAGAATTTCACACAGTGCGGTAACACTTGGGAAGTTTGACGGCATACACCGCGGACATCAGAAACTGGTTGAGAAAATTATTGAGCAGAAACAGGAAGGTGCACAGGCGGTTGTACTTGCGCTTGGAACTGCCTCAAGAACAATCCTCACAAAGGAAGAGAGATGTCGTATATTGAAAGAAATGGGAGTGGATATACTGTTGGAATGTCCGCTCACAGAGAAAATACGGCACATGAAAGCAGAGAATTTTATAAAAGAAATACTGATAGGAGATCTGCAGGTTTCCTATGTGGCAGTTGGAGAGGATTTCCGTTTTGGCTATGAGCGGAAAGGAACTCCTGCCATGCTCAAAGAGTTCGGAAAGAAATATGGATTTCATACGGAAGTCCTGCCAAAAGAAATGGACGGACGCCGTAAGATTAGTAGTACCTTTGTCAGGGAAGAACTGAACAGAGGGAATATGGAAAAATTCCGTTTCCTTATGGGAACAGATTTCTCAGTAGAAGGAATCGTTGAACATGGACGTGGAATGGGACATAAATATCTGCTTCCGACCACCAACCTGATCCCTCCGGTAGAGAAACTGATGCCTCCAAACGGGGTTTATATCACAGTATCCCATTTCAGAGACAGAAGTTATCAGGGAATTACCAATGTAGGTCATAAGCCTACTGTTGGCGGCGAGAAGTTTATTGGTGTGGAAACATATCTGTTTGACTGCAATGAAGATCTGTATGGGGAATACTGCAAGGTGGATTTCAAAAAATTCCTCAGACCTGAACAGAAGTTTTCTTCGCTGGAGGCACTGAAGGCACAGCTGGAGAGGGATGCTGTGAAGGGACAGGAATATTTTGAAACTTTGTAAAAAAGAGGTTTACACGCCAGAATCAATGTGCTATACTAACCAAGGTGAATTTAGCCCATGTTCAGGGACCGGACGCTCCGACCATCTCTTAATGTGTGGCGGTCAATCAATAATAATTATAGAATACAGGAGGAAATCACAATGATTTCAAAAGAAAAGAAAGCAGCGATCATGAAAGAATATGCAAGAACTGAAGGCGATACAGGATCACCGGAAGTACAGGTAGCAGTTCTTACAGCAAGAATTCAGGAACTTACAGAGCATTTACAGAGCAACCATAAAGATCATCACTCCAGACGTGGTCTTCTGAAAATGGTAGGTCAGAGACGTGGACTGTTAGCTTACCTGAAGAAAACAGACATCGAAAGATACCGTGCACTGATTGAAAAATTAGGCTTAAGAAAATAATAGCCTTTTAGTATGCGGAAGGGGGCGGATTTCCATCCGCCTCCCTTTTTATGTATATGGCAGTTCTGTAAAATATGGTGTTTTTCAGGATTGCGGTGGCTTGTTGTTTCGACTGCATCTGCATATTCAGAAGCTGCGAAACATGACAGGAGTTATTTCCGAGACTACTGAAAAGATTATTTTGTATATGAAAGTAACAAAACAGGCAGATATATTTGCCTGAAAAGTAGTTTTTTCAGTTGTTTCGGACTCCTGTTTTAATGTGACAATTTCATAAAAAGTCTGAACGTTGATGGACAAGATTGTCAGCAGACGGAACAGACAAATTTGAAAAGAATAAAGTAGTTACCGGACATGCAGTGAACGGTAACAGAAAATGACAACAGAATTATGAAAAAAGGAGAATGAACATATGTACAAAAGTTATTCCATGGAATTAGCCGGAAGAACCTTGACAGTAGATATCAACCGCGTTGCAAAACAGGCAAACGGTGCAGCATTAATGCACTATGGTGATACTACAGTTTTATCTACAGCAACAGCATCCAAAGAGCCAAGAGAAGGAATTGATTTCTTCCCGTTAAGCGTTGAATATGAAGAGAAAATGTATGCAGTAGGCAAAATCCCAGGAGGATTTAACAAGAGAGAGGGAAAAGCAAGCGAGCATGCAATCCTTACTTCCCGCGTGATCGACAGACCAATGCGTCCTCTGTTTCCGAAGGACTACAGAAACGACGTAACACTGGTAAACATGGTTATGTCTGTTGATCCTGAGTGTAATCCGGAGATTCCGGCTATGCTTGGTTCCTCTATTGCAACCTGCATTTCCGATATTCCGTTTGATGGTCCGTGTGCTACCACACAGGTTGGTCTGATCAATGGTGAATATATCATCAACCCTACCATGGCACAGAAAGATGTATCTGACCTTCAGCTTACAGTAGCTTCCACAAGAGAGAAAGTAATCATGATCGAAGCCGGCGCAAAAGAAGTTCCGGAAGACAAGATGATCGAAGCTATCTATAAAGCTCATGAAGTAAACCAGGAGATCATTAAATTTATCGATAAGATCGTAGAAGAATGCGGAAAACCGAAACACAGCTACGAATCATGTGCAGTTCCGGAAGAACTTTTCGCAGCGATCAAAGAGGTCGTACCTCCGGCAGAAATGGAAGTTGCCGTATTCTCTGACGATAAACAGACAAGAGAAGAAAATATCCGTCAGGTAACAGAGAAACTGAAAGAAGCTTTTGCCGACAAGGAAGAGTGGCTTGCAGTTCTGGGTGAGGCTGTATATCAGTATCAGAAGAAGACTGTCCGCAAGATGATCTTAAAAGACCACAAACGTCCTGATGGTCGTGCCATTACTCAGATTCGTCCTCTGGCAGCAGAGACAGATATTATCCCGAGAGTACATGGTTCTGCTATGTTCACACGTGGACAGACACAGATCTGTACCATCACAACTCTGGCTCCTCTTGCAGAAGCACAGAAGCTTGACGGACTTGACGAATTTGAAACTTCAAAGAGATATATGCATCACTACAATTTCCCGTCCTATTCTGTAGGTGAGACAAAACCATCCAGAGGACCGGGACGTCGTGAGATCGGACATGGTGCACTTGCTGAGAGAGCATTAGTTCCTGTACTTCCAAGCGAAGAGGAATTCCCATATGCGATCCGTACTGTATCTGAGACATTTGAATCCAATGGTTCTACTTCTCAGGCAAGTATCTGTGCATCCACAATGTCTCTGATGGCAGCCGGTGTACCGATCAAAAAACCGGTAGCAGGTATTTCCTGTGGTCTGGTAACAGGCGATACAGATGATGATTACATCGTTCTGACAGATATCCAGGGACTTGAAGACTTCTTCGGAGATATGGACTTCAAGGTAGCCGGAACTCATGACGGTATCACAGCAATCCAGATGGATATCAAGATCCATGGACTGACAAGACCGATCGTAGAAGAAGCAATCAGACGTACAAAAGAAGCTAGAGAATATATCCTGACAGAAGTTATGGAGAAATGCATCGCAGCTCCCCGTACAACTGTAGGCGAATATGCTCCGAAGATCATCCAGATCCAGATCGATCCTCAGAAGATCGGTGATGTTGTAGGTCAGAGAGGAAAGACTATCAATACGATCATCGAGCGTACAGGTGTTAAGATCGATATCACAGACGAAGGTGCGGTATCTATTTGTGGAGTTGATCAGAAGAGCATGGATGAGGCAGCTAACATGGTTAAGATCATTGCAACTGATTTTGAAGCAGGACAGATCTTTACAGGTAAAGTTGTCAGCATCAAAGAGTTTGGTGCATTCGTTGAATTTGCACCGGGTAAAGAGGGAATGGTACACATTTCCAAGATCTGTAAAGAAAGAATCAATCGTGTTGAGGATGTTCTCACACTTGGTGATAAAGTTAAGGTTATCTGCCTTGGCAAAGACAAGATGGGAAGAATCAGTTTCAGCATGAAGGATGTACCGGAAGAAGCGTAAAAAATTATGAGATATCACAATATTACCAAGGACGATATGCTTAATGGCGACGGACTTCGTGTAGTGCTCTGGGTGGCAGGATGCAATCACTGCTGTCCGGAGTGCCAGAATCCTGTCACCTGGGATCCAAATGGCGGACTGCCTTTCGGTGAGGCAGAACGCAAGGAGATTTTTGCGGAACTGGATAAGGATTATGTGAGCGGAATTACCTTTTCAGGTGGAGATCCACTGCACCCGGCAAATATCACTGAGGTAACAGCCTTTGCGAAGGAGATCAGAAAGAGATATCCTGGTAAAACAATCTGGCTTTATACAGGTTTCCTCTGGGAGGAGATCTGCAAAGAAGAGATTGTGCGTTATCTGGATGTCTGCGTAGACGGTGAATTTGAGGTGGACAAGAAAGAACTTTCCCTGAAATGGAAAGGTTCCAGCAATCAGAGAGTGATCGATGTTCCCAAAACTCTTCATGAAGGAAAAGTCGTATTGCATAAATAAGAAATATACAGGCAGTTCAAGTATGCGTCAGGTGTACCTGAACTGCTTTTTTACTGAATCAGTCAGTGATGATCACAAAATATTGTTACTGTTCACTCCGTTCACAGTAACGTAGCCAAAATTCATTCCAGATTGCCTGCGGCAATGGAATTTTGGCTCGTATGTCTCGGGATAGTGGTGTGTGAACAGTAACCAAATATTCAGCTATGAGTGTACTGCGAAGCAGGTGTGTTAGCTTTGCATGACCAGACAGGAGGAAAACAGATGAAACGAATCGCGAAATTTCATAAAGTAAGCAAAGAACGCTTCACAGCAGACTGGATCGATACCTTCGCACAGTCTCAGGAAGAAGCAGAGAAAGTATACGAGGCTATCCGTCTGCCGAAGAGAGCGACAGCAGGAAGTGCCGGCTATGACTTTTTCGCACCGGCAGAATTTACTCTGAAACCAGGCGAAACAGTAAAGATCCCGACAGGAATCCGGGTGGAAATGCAGCCGGAATGGGTGCTGAAATGTTATCCGAGAAGCGGACTGGGATTTAAATACCGTCTTCAGCTTAACAACACAGTTGGTATTATTGACAGTGATTATTTCTATTCAGATAACGAAGGCCACATTTTTTCAAAGATCACAAATGATTCCAATGAAAACAAAACTCTTACAATCCCGGCAGATACAGGATTCATGCAGGGAATCTTTGTAGAGTACGGAATCACGGTAGATGATGATGCTACAGAAATCCGCAATGGTGGATTTGGAAGTACTACTGCGAAATAGTGGGTAAAAGTAATGTAATGTTCTGGCGGAGCATATTTCACAAAGTTTATAGATGAAATCAGAGCCAGAATGTAAAAAAAGTAGAACATAGGGAAGAATCTGAGATTTTTACTTTACGTTCTGTCTTTTTCTTTGCTATAATATTTTGAGATTCAAAATATTTGCAATACATACAATTCAAGCGTATATACTGCGGAGCAGTTATTCGATTATGAGCAAGTAGCGAAGCGGATGATTTTATCCGCTTGACTAAAAAATATCAGGCAAAGAAATAAATTTAGGGAGAAAAGTTATGATCATCGAGCCAAAAGTAAGAGAATATATCTGTACAACCGCACATCCGCAGGGATGTGCAGAGAGTGTGCGCAACCAGGCAGATTACGCCTGTAAACAGGGAATGGTAAACGGAACAAAAAAGCACTGATCATCGGATGTTCTACAGGCTACGGCCTCGCATCCCGTATCTGTGCACTGGAAAACTGTGGTGCTGATACTCTTGGAATCATGTTTGAACGTCAGGCAAATGGCAGAAGGACAGCTACACCCGGATGGTATAATACAGCAGAGTTTCACAGACTGGCTTCCGGGAAAGGTGTTTATGCAAAGACCATTAACGGAGATGCTTTTTCAAAGGAAATCAAGGAGAAGGCGATTGAACTGATCAAACAGGATCTTGGAAAAGTGGACCTGGTAGTCTACAGCCTGGCAGCACCGAGACGTACAGATGCAGAAGGAAAGAACCTGGTCTTCCTGTCTGAAAACTACAGATGAGCCATTTACAGAGAAGAGTCTGGATCTGAGAAATAATGAGATCACAGAGAAAACAGTAGAACCTGCTACAGAGGAAGAAGTTTTAAGTACTGTAAAGGTTATGGGCGGTGAAGACTGGGCAGACTGGATTGATGCGCTGAAAGCAGCAGATGTACTGACTGAGAATGCAGTAACCGTAGCATATTCCTACATCGGACCGGAACTGACTTATCCAATCTACTATCATGGAACCATTGGAACTGCCAAACAGCACTTACAGAAAACAATGTCAGAGATTAATCAGGCACATCCGGATGTCCGCGCAGTAATTTCTGTAAACAAAGGTCTGGTAACTCAGGCAAGTGCAGCTATTCCGGTTGTACCGCTGTATTTTGCTATTCTTTATAAAGTTATGAAAAGGGCCGGAAATCATGAAAACTGTATTCAGCAGATTGCAAGGCTTTTTACACAGAAACTCTATACCCCGGAAGGTTTCCGGACAGATGAAAACGGATTTATCCGTATGGATGATTACGAACTGCTCCCTGAGATTCAGGAAGAAGTAAAGAAATGCTGGAAAGCAGTCACTACAGATACAGTAAATCAGTATTGCGACATTGACGGCTACTGGGAAGATTTCTATCATATGTTCGGATTCCATTACAGTGATATTGACTATACACAGGACGTAGATGCGAATGTGGAGATCAACGGGATTGTAATGTAAAATGACTATAAAAAATCCTCTCCCGGAAATATTTATGAATGTTCATAGATATTCCGGGAGAGGATTTTTTTCAGGAAAAAAGAAGAAAGCTCTCAAGCGAAGCGTAAGTGGAGAATGTCCAGCATAATCCCTGTTCCCCCTGATTTTTCACAGGGGATACACGACCACTCTGACGCAGGTCATAGGCGGCAGGAAGTACAGGGGCAGAGGCTGAAGATGCGTTTCCGGTGCTTACAGAAGAGACCATATCTGAACTTCCGTCTTCATAAGCCGGATTGAGGAGAAATCCTCGTTCTTTCAGTTCCTCAGCGGAGTAGCTTTCACAGGAAATATCTTTACCGTCTGAACCGGCAGCAGGGACATTTTCTGTGATTTTACCATTGGTAAATGCTTTGATGCACACATTTGTGTTTGGCAGATAGGTGTTAAAATCCGTCCATATATCCCCATGATGGCTGATATAACTTTCTCCGTCAGAAGCAGTGGCTCTGGAACTGGTGCCGTTCAGAGGAGCCTCGAAATACGTTTTTGCACCTGTGCTGCTCCATAACTTTATGACTACAGCAAAACGTGTGCCTGCTTTTAAAGTCACAGGTCTGGAAAAATCTACCGTATGATATCCGGCATACCGGCAGTTTCCCCGGGCAGCAGGAGAAGGAAGCTTTTGAAAGGAGTTTTGATTCTTAAAGGAAGAAACAATATAAACTTCATAGTTATAATCATTATCATAGGTATAGAAGGAGACAGAACCAAGCTGCTCTTTCCTGGCTAATTTCTGTCCGTTTTCAGGGAATACATTGGCACAGTACAGTTCATCATTATAACCGAAAGCAGTGGTGGCACCTAAAGGATCATACTGATAAATGCGGTTACAGGTGTTATCAGAGGAAATCTTTCCGAATGCCATGGAGAACTCCTGCATACCCAGAAAGCCGTCGTAATAGGAAATATAAAAATATCCATTGTCCCCGAAATCTTTTCCCCAGCTGTTTTTACAAAGAAAGGCACCGTTGCCGGCCGGCCGGACCGGAAAGTTTTCTTTTGCGTAATCATCATCCCATCCTACAATAGCAATAGCATGTTGTGTGGATATGACAGGTGCAGAACCGGCAGGAGCCCTTCCTGCATCGTAATCGTCGGGAAGGCAGAAGGAAATCTGATCATTGGAGTAGTATTCGTCAACGGAGAGATAGGATGCAGATACTGCACCGTAATTCATAATTGCCTGTTTGATTGCCTGATTATCTAATGCATTCTTTCGCTGGGGAATAAACATAATCTCATTTACTCTAAGCGCAGGTGTGAATGAGTCATAGGATGCTGATGAGATATTTTCGTAAGGAGCCTGCCATTCGTATACAGGACCGGATCCGCGTGTAAGATAGGCGGCAGCCATGGAAAAACTGCCACCGTCATTATAGTTACGGTCAAAACCTGTGGAGGAAGAACTGTTGCTTAACTGGTAACCCATGTGGAATTCCGAAAAATCGTGAGCATTGAGATTATCGGAGTACGGATTTAGAGCCAGTGCTCTGGAATATGGTCCATAGTAATATTTCTTACCGATAAGGACGTATGCCCGAACTTTATATAATGGATTTACGGAGCCGAATGGCACTGGTTCATAATATGCATAGTATTCCTCTGAATCAGGACCGTTTGGTGTATCTGAAATTTTACAGTATTTACTGTTCTGATCGTCTGCACGATAAATAAAGTAGCCGGTGACATAAGTCTGGTGTTTCCATTTTACTGTGACGCCGCCATCCTGCTCAGTGACAGAAGTCAGGCTGACCTTTGGAATTGCAGTCTGGCAGACGTATCCGGTGGAGCTGTAATCACCCAGAGAAATTTTGCTGCCAAGCTTACGGTATGGGCGGACTGCATAATCATAGACTGTTTTGGGAACAGCAGTTTCGTCTGTGTAATACAACCCGGAAAATTCAATATCTCCCAGTTTTGTCCATTTGGAGATACCTTTCCTGCGGCGGTAGATGCGATAGCCATCGGCACCCGGAACTTCGTCCCACATAAGATTTATGACAACATCTTTTTGGGGCTTTTTAACCGCAGGGCGTTTGAGTTTTGCTGTACCGGTCAGGCCTTTGGTGTTATATTTACTGTAGATTTTCTTACCGTTCCGGAAAGTGTAGGACTGCACTGTATACAGGTAGGATTTCTTGATCAGTCCGGTACTGTCTGTATAGGAGGTACGGGAAGAGGAAACTGTTGCGATTGCTTTCCATGAAGCCTCTGATTTATTCTTTTCTCTGCGGAGAATCCGGTATCCACTGACATTCTTTGCTTTTTTCCAGGTGATGGTAACCTCATGAGTGGATTTGATTTTTTTTAATGACGGTTTTTCAGGAGTGACAGGAGTTCCTGATTCAATGTTTATGGTCATCCGGCAGGTTCCGAGAATCTGCCATGTATTGGTATCCATAATGGAAAAAGATGCTTCCGTCATGGTTACGGCAGGACTTAAAAGAGTAAAGAAGTCATCTCCGGGTGTGTACAGAAGTTCATCGCCTGCGAGGATTGCTGCCGGTGTATCCAGCTGTTGATGGAAATTTCCCAGTTGGTCGAACGAAATTTTTCCTGCCTGATCAGCATTGACGGTGCATGTATGCTGCGGAAAGAACAGGTTATCCTTCAAAGCAGTGCAGCCTGTGGTATCAACGCTGACCAGAGAATTAAAGCGGCAGTCAAGGCTGGAAAGTGACGTAAGTCCGGTTATATTTAATGAGGAAAGGCTGTTGTTACACAGCTGAACAGATTCCAGGCTTTTGTTGGAGGTAAGGTTCAGAGAACGGATACCTGTTCCAATACAGATCAGTTCGGTAAGTTCCGGATTTCTGCTGAGATCCAGTTCGGTGATTTGAGGAAGATCCGTACATCTCAGACTTTTCAGTCCTGTAAAATAGGCCAGATCTGAAGAAAATAACGGAAAATCTTCGTCAAAGGAAAGGGAAGAAACTTCCTTCAGATATTCGCGGGAAAGCATATGATCGTCTGTCAGTGGATAGTTCTGCTGCATTTGCTGAAACAATGCAGGTGATCGGAAATCATTTTCAAGCAGATATCCAATGTAAATGATCTGTGTGCCATATTGTTCTGTGCCGGCACTGGTAAATCTGCGGCGGATTTTTACAGGGTTTAATTTATTAATAGCAGTCAGCCGGTAAGAGGTGTCGATCATGCCATTTTCCATTATGGTGATATCTTCAGGTGAAGCGAACTGAGACAGATCATAAAATTCCATAGGAGTGCGGATCACGTTATCATTACAGATCAGTTCCTCGGGAAAGCAGCCGCGAAGATCAGGCTCCAACAGCTTATTGTCGGAACAGTTCAGTTTCTTCAGTGATAAAAAACCGGAGAGGTTCAGTTTAGTGAGAAGATTATTCTGGCAGTAAAGGGTATTCAGTGATCTGGTGTCCGGCAGTTTCAGAGTCTGTATACTGTTGGAAGAACAGTCCAGATATTTCAAACCGGAAAGACGGCTTAAGTTCAGGGTATCCAGGAGATTGCCGGAACAGATAAGCTTTTCCAGTGATGGCATAGATGCAGGTTTAAGAGCGCGCAGATTACAGTTGCTGCAATCCAGTTCTTTCAGTCTGGAAAAACGGGAGAAATCAAAATCATCAAGAACAACAGAAGAGATGTTTAATTTCTCCACAGAAAAACTTTTGGGAAGACTGATGGAACTGTTGCTCCCACAGTTGTTAAAGGAGATGTCAAGATCTTTCAGTTTTTTTGCATGAGGAGAGATCCAGACTGAGCAGATTGTTGTGCGAGCAGTTCAGAGATTTCAGAACTGTGTTGGCTGATACATCGAGAAACAGCAGTTCATTGTCAGAACAGTCCAGGGTTTTCAGATTATAAAAATATTCGATGCCTTCCAGGGAATCGACTGACATGGAAGGAATACTGATTTCTGTGCACATGGAGATTTCCTCGTCAGAGAGAAGCCCGTTGCGATCTGTATCAATGTTTTCGGAAATCCATTTTTGGAAAACAGGGTCTGCAAATCCACTGTCAGCAGTGATCGGAATGGAATTTCCGGAAGCAGATATATCTGCAGTGTCTTTGGCGTATGTTGCTTCATCAGGAGTGATTTCGTCAGAAAATGCCGGATCGTCGGGCAGTTCAACCGGAAATACCGGATCATCGACCGATTCATCCGAAAATACCGGATCATCGGGTGCTTCATCCGAAAATGCCCATGGTGTCTGAATATTGGTAAGGGTTAGAAGTGAGCATAGAATAAAAACCGGAAATTTTTCTTTTTCATTATGTAAGCCCTCCTTGTTTTGAATATTTGGGTGTATATGGATTTTCTGATACAGTGATCCGGGACAGAATAGATTCTGGCCACAAATATAATCTTTATATCCAGTATACAGTTGGAACAAGGAGATGTCTATTAACTATTGGTTAGAAGTTATCCTGAGAGGTGTTTTGGTGTTACTGTGAACGGAGTGAACAGTAACATTTTGGTAAAATAATTATAGCAATTCCATAAAATACCGGAATTGCTATAATTGTTCTTTGATCTTAATCAATTTTTTCCATTGAATCTTTTGCATTCTGAAGCACTGTGTCAAAAGCAACTGCGGCTTTTGCATATTCTTCGTCGCTTTCGATGTTGGAAAGCATCGGATCACCGCTCTCAGTACGGGCAAATGCGTAGAGGTAAACCTCGCCGCTTTCATTCTGACCGTTCTCATCAAGTGGGAGAAGTGCGATATATTCCTTCGCATCTACCGGGAAAACGGTGAGGATCGCACATTCTACCTCTGTATCGTCTTCCATGGTAAGGGTGATTGTCTTGTGGTTTTCAACAGGATCGCATCCGCCGGCTGAACTGCATCCACCACCGCAGGAAGCGCAGTCACTCGGGTTACATCCGCCAGCTGTAAATTCGTCACTCATTTTATATTCCTCATTCTTTCTTATTTATCAGGGACTATGTTTATCTGATGTCAGTTCATTGTAGCAGAAACCGGAAAAAAATGCAATGAGCAGAAACCGGAGAAAAAGAGGTTTTTTACAGTCATGAAACGTGCTATAATAGACCAGAAGTGTTCAGGGGAGAATCGTTAGCAAATGCTGAACAGGGCTAATAAGAAAACAAAGGGGATCAGTTGATTATGAAATTAATCTCATGGAATGTAAATGGTATACGTGCATGCATTGGCAAAGGGTTTGAAGAGAGCTTTGCAGCACTTGATGCGGATATTTTCTGCCTGCAGGAAACGAAATGCCAGCAGGGGCAGGTGAAGCTGGAACTTCCGGGATATTATCAGTACTGGAATTATGCCAACAGACGGGGATATTCCGGAACTGCTGTTTTTACAAAGAAAGAGCCACTGTCTGTGGTGTATGGAATTGGAATTGAGGAACATGACAAAGAAGGGCGTGTGATCACCCTGGAATATGAAAAATTTTATCTGGTGACTGTATATACACCAAATTCCCAGAGTGAACTGCGCAGACTGGAATACCGTATGCACTGGGAAGAGGATTTTCTGGCATACTTGTTGAAATTGCAGGAAAGTAAGCCTGTGATCTGCTGCGGGGATTTCAATGTGGCACATCAGGAGATCGACCTGAAGAATCCTAAGACCAACCGGAAAAATGCCGGATTTACAGATGAAGAGAGAGCATGCTTTGGTAAGGTGCTGGAGAGTGGATTTATCGATACATTCCGTTATTTTTATCCGGATGTAGAGGGCAGATATTCCTGGTGGTCTTACAGATTTAAAGCAAGAGAGAAGAATGCAGGGTGGAGAATTGACTATTTTATCACGTCTCCACAGTTGAAGGATAAGCTTAAAGGCGCAGAAATCCATTCTGAAATTATGGGCTCCGATCATTGTCCGGTAGAACTTCAGATTACATTATAGCGTTGTATAGTGTTTCTGAAAAGTGTAATGAGCAACAAGAAAAAATATGAAGGAGAGAAAGAGATGGCTGAGAGCAGAAAGATGAAAACAGAAAAGGGGCTGGCTCTTGTGCCTGGTGCAAATCCGTTGGCAGATGGCTGTAATTTTGCAGTTGAGGTACCGGAAGACAGCAGAGCATCTCTGATTCTCTACAAAAAGAGATCAGCAAAACCTTATGTGGAGATTCCTTTTACAGAAGAAAACAGAACCGGAAATGTATATGCAATGTATATTCCGGATTTTGATCTGAAAGAGTACGAGTACAATTTTCTGATAAATGGAAAGGTGTATACTGATCCCTGTGCGTACAGGATTCTGGGACGGGAACGCTTTGGTGCAGAGGTGGGTACGAATCCGCACAAAGTCAGGGGAGGATTTCTTAAAAAAGAAGTTTTTGACTGGGAGAACGACAAAAATCCGGCTATTCCATATCACGAAATGATCCTTTATAAACTGCATGTGCGCGGATATACAAAAGCGAATCGGACGATAACCGGTACAAAGGGAACTTTTCAGGCACTGGAGGAAATGATCCCGTACTGGAAAGAGCTTGGTATCAATACAATTGAACTGATGCCTGCATATGAATTTATGGAAAGCGGTACCTGTAAGAATTCTGAATCTGAGAAAATGGTATCTGAGAAGCATACACAGGGACGTGTTAATTTCTGGGGATATATGTATGGCTATTATTTTGCACCCAAGAGATCTTACTGTGCAACAGATGATCCGGAGAAAGAGTTTAAAACATTCATTAAAAAACTGCATCAGGCCGGAATTGCCTGTATCATGGAAATGTATTTTCCACGAGAATGTAATCCTGTGACAGCACTCAGGGCATTGCAGTTCTGGAAGCTTTATTATCATGTAGACGGATTTCATGTATTGGGTGAGGGAGTTTCTGCCAAATTGCTGATGCATGACGGGGTTTTAAGTGATACCCGGCTGATGTTTCACGATTTTGATGAGAGCCAGATCCGGAAAAAGAAGAAACCGGAAGACAAATGTATTGCACAGTATAATCCGGGATTTTTGCAGGATATGCGCCGTTTTCTGAAAAGTGACGAGGATATGGTTTCAGCGGCTGCTTACCATATCAGAAGGAATCCAAATACCTATGCAGTCATTAATTATATGGCCTGTCAGGATGGCTTTACCATGAATGATATGGTGACCTATAATTACAGACATAATGAAGCAAATCAGGAGAATAATCACGATGGCAGCAGTTATAATTATTCCTGGAACTGTGGCGTGGAAGGGCCAAGCAGAAGGCTGCAGATCAGACAGATGAGAGAACGTCAGATCAGAAATGCTTTTCTTATGGTGCTACTCAGTCAGGGTGTTCCTATGATCTATGGCGGGGATGAGTTTGGAAATTCGCAGAACGGAAATAATAATGCCTATTGTCAGGATAATCAGGTTGGATGGATTGACTGGAAAGCACTGAAGAAAAATGAATCCCTGTTTCAGTTTGTAAAGAATGCCATTGCTTTCCGGAAAGAACATCCGATTCTTCATGTTCCGGGAGAAATGTACGGAGTGGATTATCAGACCAGGGGACTGCCGGATGTTTCCCTTCATGGAGAACGCGCATGGTATATGAATTCTGAGAACACATCCAGACTGCTTGGAATTATGTATTGTGGCGCCTATGCGCACCGGGCAGACGGCAGCGAGGATGCTTCCATATACGTTGCATATAACTTTCACTGGGAAGATCGTATTTTTGCGCTTCCTAATCTGGCAGGATACAGAAAATGGAAGAAAGTGATTGATACCAGTGCTGTGAAAGAGAATGGTTTCCTGGAGCAGGAACAGGAAACTTATAGTAAAAAGCTGAAGGTCACACCGCGTACGATCGTGGTGCTGATGGCTGTAGAGGAGGAGAAGAAGGATGCATCCGTGGCTGCACTTTAAAACAATAACCAGACATAAGCTGTTGGTTATGCATTACTGTTTCCGGGCTGGTATGTATAAACAGGGACTGCTTCATGACCTGTCCAAATATGCACCTGTGGAATTCCTGGTTGGATGTAAATACTATCAGGGAGACAGAAGTCCCAACAATGCAGAAAGAGAAGATACAGGAATATCAAAATCCTGGCTTCATCATAAAGGGCGCAACAAACATCATTTTGAGTACTGGGTAGATTATGCACCGGGAGATGAGCATATCATCAATGGTGTGCCCATGCCCCGTAAATATATTGCGGAAATGGTGATGGACAGGATCAGTGCTTCCAGAAATTATCTGGGGGATAAGTATGATCAGCATCAGCCTCTGGACTATTATCTGAAAGGTAAGGAAAAACTGTGGTTTATCCATCCGAAGACAAAGAGAGATCTGGAGGGACTGCTGCGGATACTTAATGATCATGGGGAAGAGGTGCTGATTTCCTATATTAAGAATGTTTATCTGAAAAAAGATAAAGCCCTGGAGCGTGTCTGAAAAATCATTCCCGCAATCTGCACGCCCCTACTTTGCGGTATATTTTGTCCGAATTCGGTTGTCGTAGCCCACTACGACGCCCTCATCCGAACAAAATCTCCCACAAATTGTGACGCACATCTTGCGTAAAGCATTTTTCAGACACGCTCTGGCAGGCAGAAAACATACAGCAAAAAAGAGAATGTAAACAGGCCGGCAGACAGGAACAGATAAATTTCTGATTGACAGAGTACCTGTTTGGGTGTAAAAATATAAAAACAGTTGCTGTGAGGGTTCTTTGCCCGGATGGTAACTGCAATA
>ENA-OQKJ01000067-OQKJ01000067.1-human-gut-metagenome-genome-assembly--contig:-NODE-67-length-27451-cov-3.137096_pt1 | contig 27451 bp, 30 predicted proteins | sample MGYA00242647_ERZ504795 | MGnify/ENA primary metagenome ERZ504795 (study PRJEB26092, sample SAMD00036398) | human gut metagenome | host: Homo sapiens | study: EMG produced TPA metagenomics assembly of...
ATTGATACCGGCATTACGGCAGGCACAAAGATTCTGCCGGTGATCCGTGAGCTGACGGCAAGCCGCTTCTGCTGGTCATCACGCATGCGCATCCGGATCACATGTATCACATGGATGAGTTTGATGAGGTGTACATGTGCCACGATGAAAAGAAGATGGATCCAGAGACGCTTGTGATGCTGACAGCGGGAAAATTAAAACCGTGGGAGGAGATTCATGACATCCGTACCGATTCCGTGATTCCGCTCGGCGGCACAGAGCTGGCCGTCTGTCAGACACCGGGCCATACGCCGGGCAGCGTCGTTGTGCTTGAGACGAAACAGAATTACCTGTTCACCGGAGATGCGATCGGAAGCGGCTGCGGTGTCTGGATGCAGGTGCCGGGCGGAACGAGCCTGGAAGAGTATTACGACGGGCTGGTCGGACTGATGGTGTGGCTTGTGAAGAGGGGTGGCCGCATGAAATTCTTCGGCGGTCATCACACGCAGGTGTTTGAATCGACGGCGCATCCGGTTTACAATCCGCTCAGCCTCGGCGTTCTCGCAGATCTCATCGACCTTGTGGATCAGGTGATCCACGGCGAAAACCTGGGACGGCCAAGCAATGCGAAGCCGTTTTCGAAAGAACAGGTCCGCTACGCGTCGTACGGCCGCGCAGAAATGCAGTACTGTGCATCGCGGATTCACCGAAAATAAGCGCGTGAAATCTTAAAACTTCCATAAGAAGAAAGGTTTTTGCCCGCGGCGGCTTGACAAAATAAAAAAACGCGATTATGATAGATGCAGTTTCTATTCCAACAGAAAAAGAAAAGGTTATGAGGAAGAGGAGTACATGGCAGGCCCCAAAAGAGAGGATGGTTCACCGGCTGAAAGGCTGTCCGGGAAGGTGGTCATGGAAGGTAGCTTCTGAACCGGAGAGCTGAAAAGCACAGAAGATGTGATGATTAGGTTCTCACGCATGAGTCACGTTACAGACTCCGAAACGAGATACAAATTAAGGTGGTACCGCGGAATTTTCGCCCTTTGCATGCATGTTATGTGTATGTGAAGGGCGTTTTTGATTTAAGACAAGCCTCTGCGGGAATAAATACCACAATACACCAAACATAAAAGGAGGATCTCATGAGCAAAGAACTCGCAAAGACCTACGATCCGAAAGGACTCGAGGACAGACTGTATCAGAAATGGCTGGATAAAGGATATTTCCACGCCACTGTAAACCCGAACAAAAACCGTTTACCATTATGATGCCGCCGCCGAACGTAACCGGACAGCTTCACATGGGCCACGCACTTGACAATACCATGCAGGATATTCTCTGCCGTTTTAAACGGATGGAGGGATATGAAGTACTCTGGCAGCCGGGAACCGACCATGCGGCGATTGCAACCGAGGTAAAAGTTACCAATATGCTCAAAGAGCAGGGCATCGACAAAGATGAAATCGGACGCGAAAAATTCCTGGAGCACTGCTGGGAGTGGAAGAAAGAGTACGGCGGACGCATCAACAGCCAGTTAAGAAAGATCGGCTCCTCCGCAGACTGGGAGAGAGAACGCTTCACCATGGACGAGGGATGCTCCAAAGCCGTAGAAGAAGTATTCTGCCGTCTGTATGAAAAAGGATGGATCTACAAAGGAAGCCGCATCATCAACTGGTGCCCGGTATGCCAGACTTCCATCTCCGATGCAGAGGTTGAATATCAGGAGCAGGCAGGCCACTTCTGGCACATCAACTACCCGGTAGTTGGAGAAGAAGGCCGCTTCGTAGAAATCGCAACGACCCGTCCGGAGACTCTGCTCGGCGATACTGCCGTAGCTGTCAATCCGGAGGATGAAAGATACACCGATATTGTAGGAAAAATGCTGAAACTGCCGCTGACCGACCGTGAAATCCCGGTTATCGCAGATGCTTACGTAGACAAAGAGTTCGGAACCGGATGCGTTAAAATTACACCGGCACACGACCCGAACGATTTTGAGGTAGGAAAACGCCACAACCTCGAAGAGATCAACATCTTAAACGATGACGGAACCATGAACAACAAGTGCGGCAAATACGCCGGCATGGACCGCTACGAGGCAAGAAAAGCCATGGTAGAGGATCTCGAAAAGCTTGGTCTTCTGGTAAAGGTTCAGGATCACGTTCATAACGTAGGAACTCACGACAGATGTAAGACAACCGTAGAGCCGATGATCAAACCGCAGTGGTTTGTAAAAATGGCAGATATGGCAAAAGCTGCCAGCGAAGCAGAGAAGAACGGCGAAGTAAACTTCATCCCGGACCGCTTCAGCAAAATTTATCAGAACTGGCTGAATAACATCCATGACTGGTGTATTTCCCGTCAGCTCTGGTGGGGCCACCGCATCCCGGCTTACACCTGTGATGACTGCGGCGAGATCACCGTTGTAAGAGGCGGAATGCCGGAAAAATGCCCGAAATGCGGCAGCACCCATCTCACCCAGGACCCGGATACCCTGGACACCTGGTTCAGTTCTGCTCTGTGGCCGTTCTCCACGTTAGGATGGCCGGAGAAAACACCGGAATTTGATTACTTCTATCCGACCGACGTACTCGTAACCGGATACGACATCATCTTCTTCTGGGTTATCCGTATGGTATTCTCCGCACTGGAGCAGACCAAACAGGTTCCGTTCCACCACGTACTGATCCACGGACTCGTTCGTGATTCCCAGGGACGCAAGATGAGTAAATCCCTCGGAAACGGTATCGATCCGCTCGAAGTCATTGACAAATACGGTGCAGATGCTCTCCGTCTGACTTTGATGACCGGTAATGCACCTGGAAACGATATGCGTTTCTACTGGGAGCGTGTAGAAGCCAGCCGTAACTTCGCAAACAAAGTATGGAACGCTTCCAGGTTCATCATGATGAACCTGGAAAAAGCAGAAGTTCCGTCTGAAATGCCAAAAGACAAACTGACACTGGCAGATAAATGGATTCTTTCTAAGGTAAACACGCTGGCAACGGAAGTAACGGACAACATGGACCGCTACGAGCTCGGTATCGCCGTACAGAAGGTTTACGACTTTATCTGGGAGGAGTTCTGCGACTGGTACATCGAGATGGTAAAACCGCGTCTGTACAGCGAGACCGACGAGACGAAGGGCGCTGCACTGTGGACCTTAAAAACCGTTCTTGGCAATGCATTAAAGCTGCTGCATCCGTTTATGCCGTTCATCACAGAGGAAATCTACTGCACACTGAATCCGGACGAGGATTCCATCATGATCGCCGCATGGCCGAAAGAGACCGAAGACTTTGCATACGCAGAGGATGAGGCAGCCGTTGAGATGATGAAAGAGGCGGTAAGAAGCATCCGTGGTGTCCGCACCAGCATGAATGTACCGCCGTCAAAGAAAGCAAGTGTGTTCGTTGTGACCGAAGATACCTCCGTACAGGAAATTTTCCGGAACGGCGCTGTCTTCTTTGCAACCCTGGCAGGCGCAAGCGAAGTGCACGTACAGGCAGATAAAGCCGGCATTGCAGACGATGCGGTATCTGCAGTGATCCCGCAGGCAACGATTTATATTCCGTTTGCCGAGCTGGTTGACCTCGAAAAAGAGATCGCCCGTCTCGAAAAAGAGGAGGAGCGTCTGACAAAAGAAATCGCACGTTCCAACGGCATGCTTGGAAACCCGAACTTTATTAACAAAGCTCCGGAGGCAAAGGTTCAGGCAGAGAAAGAAAAACTGGCGAACTATCAGCAGATGATGGAGCAGGTTCAGACAAGATTGGAGCAGCTGAAAAAATAAATGAAAAAAGGAAAAAAACTGCATGGAAACAAGGAAACCGTAGTGAAAGTCTGCAACTGGCTCTCTTTACCACTGCAGGCCCTGGGATGCTGTATTCTGTATCTGGTGATTGAAGCATTTTCCCGCCATTCGCTGGCATCTGCATGGAGCTACATGGTGGAAAGCCCATGGGTCTTTTTGTACAATGCATTTTTGATCTTCACTACCTTTATGGTAGTTTATCTGTTCCGCAGACGTGTGCTGGTGCGGCTCATCATGAGCAGCTTCTGGCTGCTGCTCGGCATCATTAACGGTGTGATTCTGGCAAACCGCGTCACGCCGTTTACCGGACCGGACTTGCGGAATTTAAGCGACGGCGCAAAGGTCGTGACGAAGTATCTGTCGAAAGGTACCATGATCCTCGTCGTAGCAGCCCTTGTGGCATTATTGGCATTTTTTGTATGGGTCTGGATCAAAGGACCGAAATTTCAGGGGAAAATCCGCTGGTATCTGAATGTGCCGTTGATTGCTCTGGTAATTGTACTCTTTACGGGAGCAACAAATCTGGCGCTTGCAAAGCGTGTGCTTTCCAGCTATTTCGTCAACATCGCATTTGCCTACCAGGATTACGGCTATCCGTACTGTCTGGCAGTCACCCTGTTTGATACGGGAATTTCAGAGCCGAACGGCTATTCCGAACAGCTCGTGAAACAGATTGAGACGAGTGAAGGCGAACAAAAAGAGGATGATACGGTAAAACCGAATATTATCTTTTTGCAGCTGGAGTCCTTTTTCGATCCGGAGCTGGTTAATTTCCTCAACATTTCCGAAGATCCGATCCCGTATTACCGGCAGCTGATGAAGGATTATTCTTCCGGTTATCTCCGCGTGCCGGTGGTGGGAGCCGGAACAGCAAACACAGAGTTTGAAACTATTTCCGGCATGAGCCTCCGGTATTTCGGAGCGGGTGAGTATCCGTACAAATCGGTGCTTTCAGAGGAGACCTGTGAGAGTGCGCCGTATGTTTTAAAGAATCTTGGCTATGCGACCCATGCGATCCACAACAATGAAGCAAACTTCTATTCCAGAAGAAGTGTGTTCTCACGTCTTGGTTTTGATACCTTTACCTCAGAGGAATATATGCCGGACATCTCGGATGTGACGGCGACAGGATGGGTAAAAGACCATATTCTGACAAAAGAGATCATAAAAACGCTCGATGCGACAGACGAACCGGATTATATCTATACGATTTCGGTACAGGGCCACGGTGATTATCCGACAGAGCCGGTGCTTGACGATCCGGAGATTACAGTGACAGGCGCGGAAGACCGGGAAAAAAATAATTACTCCTGGGAATATTATGTAAATCAGATTCATGAGATGGACATATTTGTCAAAGAGCTGACGACAAAGCTTGCGGATTATCCGGAGCCGGTGGTACTTGTGATGTACGGGGACCATCTGCCAACGATGGGACTGAAAGTAGAAGATCTGGAGAACCGCTATCTGTATCAGACCGAATACGTAATCTGGGATAATATGGGACTGAAAAGAAAACAGGAAAACATTGCTTCCTACCAGATTGCAGCAGAGGTTATGAACCGTGTGGGAATTCATGACGGAACCATTTTCCGGTATCATCAGACGAGACGGAATACGAAGAATTATCAGGTGGATCTCGAGGTGCTGCAGTATGATATGCTGTATGGAAAACGGTACGTTTACGGAGAAGACGGAGAGACACCGTATGAGCGTGTGAAGCTGCAGATGGGTGCTTTGCCGGTAACACTGGAACGAGTCGAAAAATCCGGAGAAGATACCTGGTATTTTTACGGTAGAAAACTTTACGGCATCGAGCCGTGTGGAAGTCAACGAGGAGATACAGGATACCGTTTATGTCAGCCCGTCGATTCTGATGGTGCATAGTCTGACCCTGGAAGACGGTGATCAGATTACAATCGCGCAGCAGAGCAACAGCTCGACGAAGAAGGTGCTGACAAGGACAGAGCCGATGATGTATGAAGAGCCAAAAACGGTATCTACACCGACGCCGACGCCGAACCCGGACAGCACGAAAACGGACGTGACACAGGAAAATGCCAATACGAGCACTGCGCCGCAGGATGAACTGACGGCAGCGCCGTCCGGTGCGCCGGAGGGCGAAGGCGACAAGATTGAGCCGTCAAAAACAGAAAACAGCGATAAACCGGCCGAAGATGGCGGTCTGCAGAATTAAAAAGAGTGTCCGAAAGATCATACAGTGGGGCGGATTTTGACGTCCCACTGTATCTTTTTACAGGGAAAGTCGAAAAGTCGGGACAAAATTTTGAAAATTGCTATGGACATATCCGGTCACTCGATTATAATGATACTAGGGTTTGAAAGCAGCCCTAAAATACTGAAGAATGGTGAAATAAAGTGAATTATACAGAAGCAGTTGATTATATCGAAACAATACCGAAATTTACGGTGAAGCATCCGCCGGAACATACGAGGGAGCTTCTTTCGCGCCTTGGGAATCCGCAGGAAGGGATCAAAATTATCCATGTGGCGGGCACGAACGGAAAGGGAAGCGTCTGCGCGTACTTGAATGCGATGCTGCTTGCGGGCGGCAAAAAGACAGGACTTTTTACCTCCCCGCACCTTGTACGCATCAACGAGCGGTTCCAGATCAACGGGGAAGATGTGTCGGATGAGCAGTTTCTCGACGCATTTCTCAAAGTGGAAAAAGCAGCCAAAGAATACGAGGCGGAGGGCGAAGGCCATCCGAGCTATTTTGAGACGCTGTTCCTGATGGGAATGCTGATTTTCAAAGAAGCCGGCGTGGAATACCTGGTCATGGAGACCGGCCTTGGCGGACGGCTGGATGCGACAAATGTGGTCGAAAAGCCGCTGGCATGCATCATCACGTCCATCAGCCGCGACCACACCGAGTATCTCGGCGACACCCTCGAGGCGATTGCGGGAGAGAAAGCCGGCATCATCAAAGCCGGTGTCCCGGTAATCTACGACGCCAGCCAGCCAGGTCCGGCTTCTGTCATTGCCGCAAAGGCGAAAGAGATGGGAAGCCCGGCATGGCCGATGGAGCCGTCGTTCTATGAGATGAAAACACAGAGCCGCGAGGGTATCACCTTTACCTTTGCATATCCGGGCGGCGAAAAAGCAGAGCTTGCGATTCCGTACGTGGCAAAATACCAGATGATGAATGCAAGCCTTGCGTTCTACATGATGCATATTCTGCAGGACGTGCACGACATTCCTAAGAACGTGCTTGCGGAAGGCCTTTCGAAGATCAAATGGCCGTGCCGTATGGAAATGGCTGCGCCGGGCGTCATCATCGACGGCGCGCACAACGAGGACGGCATTGCACAGTTTGTCAGCACGGCAGGCTATTTTGCGAAAAAAAACGAGATCACGATTCTGTTCACGGCAGTTGCAGACAAGCACTATCATGAGATGATCGGTGAAATCTGCGAGGGAATTCATCCGTCCCATGTTGTTGCAACGCAGATCGACGGAAGCCGCGTCGTACCGGCGGAAGTGCTTGCAGAGGACTTCAGAAAAGCAGGATGCACGGATGTCTGCGCGGAACCGGAGATCGGGGCAGCGTATGAGAAGGCACTGGGCAAAAAGGGCAGCGGCATGCTGTTCTGCGTGGGTTCTCTGTATCTGGCGGGCGAACTGAAAGCATATCTTGCAAAGCGGAATGGTTAGCGAATACAGGAAGGAATTTTTTGTTTATGTTAAATTACGAAGAAGAACTGAAGAAGTTTAAACCGTGTCTCGATGTGGACGAGGTGGAGGATGCGATTTACAGCCGTGATCTGACGGATGTGATCGACATTTTGAAAGAAATGATGAAAAACGACAAGCCGGAACAGGAAAACGAGACAGAAGCGGAAAAGGAAGAGTAAGGTGCCGGAATGAACTGTATGAATTGTAAATCGGTTGTGGACGTCGGAATGGAGATCTGTCCCAACTGTGGTTTTAACCTGAGAGTACAGAGAAAATGTTTTTCTCTTTCGAATATGTACTACAATCTGGGCCTCGATAAGGCAGAGATCCGGGATCTTTCCGGAGCGATCGATATGCTGCGGCGGAGCCTGAAGTTTAACAAATACAATATCCATGCGCGGAACTTGTTAGGCCTTGTCTATTTTGAGACGGGTGAAGCGGTTGCGGCGTTAAGTGAGTGGATCATCAGCAAGAATATTATGCCGGAGAATAATGTGGCGACGGAGTATATTGCGACGCTGCAGGCGGAGCAGGCGAAGCTGGATATGATCAATCAGACGATCAAGAAATACAACAGTGCGCTGAAATGCTGCCGCGAGAACAATGAGGATGTGGCTGCGATCCAGCTGCGCAAGATTCTGAACCAGAATCCGAAGCTGATCAAGGGATATCATCTGCTGGCGCTGATTTATATTCACAAGGGTGAGTATGAGAAAGCGCGGAAGATTCTGAAAAAGGCGGCGAAAATTGACAAGACAAATTCGACGACGCTGCGTTTCCTGAAGGAGGTTGACTTCCAGACGGGTACGCAGACATCGCTGGAGCCGAGGCGGTTCGGACGCAGGGAGCGGACGGAAGAGCAGCGGGAGGACGAAAGAGAGCGGGTAGTAAGCGGCGATACGGTGATTATTCCGCCGACGTTCCGCGAGACATCGACGGCGGCTACCATGCTGAATATCGGCATTGGACTGGTGCTCGGCGCACTGGTTGTGTGGTTTCTCGTCGGGCCGGCGAATACGCAGAGAATTAACCGCCAGGCGGATGAAAAGGTTGTGGAATACAGCGGAAAAATGGCGAGCCAGGAGGCGCAGCTGAATCAGCTTCAGAGCCAGGTGGATTCCCTGAACGAAACGACGGCATCTGCCCAGCAGCAGATCCAGACGGCACAGGACACGGTGGCTTCGTATGAAAACCTTTTGAAAGCAGTGGAAGCGCAGCAGCAGGGCAATACAAGCAATGCAACCAATGCACTGACGGAGGTCAACCCGGAGGCCCTCTCTGTAGATGCAAGAGCCGTTTACGATACGATCTACAAGAGCATGCAGTCGACGATGTTCCAGGAACTCTCAGATTCTGGCGTCAGTGCGTTTGATGATTCGAATTACACGGAGGCGATTGATAAGCTTTCGAAGGCTAAGAATATCAACGACAGTGACTATACGGTGCTTAACTATCTGGCGCATGCGTATCGGCTGAGTGGGGATACCGATAATGCGATTTCGGTGTTCCAGGAGATCATCGATAAGTTCCCGGGAACCCAGAAGGCTACTAAGGCCGAGCAGCAGATTGAGGCGATGGGGGGGACTGTGAAGACGGAGGAATAGTGAGGACGGACGCCCACGGGGCAGAATGCCGCAGGAGATGCGGCGCTGTTTCGTCGGGCTGATACCACTGACTACGCGGAGGTTGCGTGGGACGAAGGGCAAAAAAGTATAAAAGTGAGAAGATAAAACACAAAAGATGAAATTCGCTTTACGGCGAAAAATCTTTTGTGTTTTTTATTTTATGACAGGAAAAAGGGAGGATGGGAAATGGATAATCGTGTTTGGGTGAAGGATGCGGTGATGACGATTCGGCTTCCGGAAGAGGTGGATCATTTTGTGGCTGACCGGCTTCGGGAGGAGGCGGGGGAGATTTTGGTGGAGAGGAATGTGAGGGAGGTGGTGTTTGATTTTCGGAAGACGGTGTTTATGGACAGTTCGGGGATTGGACTGGTGATGGGGAGGTTTCGGGAGATGGAGCTGATTGGCGGGAAGGTGAGAGCGGTGCATGTGGGAGAGCGGATGCGGAGGATTCTGGTGATGTCGGGGGTGACGCGGGTGATTGAGGTGGAAGAGGAGAAGACGTGGAAGTAGGTTTTGGACGGGGAGTGGGCAGAAAGGGGAATGGGATGATGCGAGAAAGGATGAAAACAGAAGAGAAGATGCGGTGGAATACGATGACGCTGGAATTTGAGAGCCGTCCCTGCAATGAGAGTTTTGCGAGGGTGTCTGCGGCGGCGTTTCTGGCGCAGCTGAATCCGACGGTGGAGGAAGTGGCGGATGTCAAGACGGCGATTTCGGAGGCGGTTACGAATGCGATGATTCACGGATACCGGCAGGAAAAAGGGAAAATTCAGATGAAGTGTGTGCTGGATCTGGAGGAGAAGGTGTTTCAGGTGACGGTAAAAGATACCGGCGTCGGGATTGAAAATGTGGAGAAGGCGATGGAGCCGATGTTTACGACCTGCCCGGAGCTGGAGCGGTCGGGGATGGGGTTTTCGTTTATGGAGGCGTTTATGGATGAGCTGGAAGTAAGGTCGCATCCGGGATGGGGGACGGAAGTGGTGATGAAACGGAAAATCGGTGTGCATCCGGAAATGTAAGGGCCGGATCGGAAGTCATAGGAGTCAGAATGCATGGAACATACGCTTGCCCTGATCGAAAAGGCACACGAAGGGGATAAAGCGGCAAGGGATACACTGGCAGAGGAAAATATGGGACTGGTCTGGAGCATGGTGAGGCGGTTTGCAAACCGCGGGGTGGAGATGGAGGATCTGTGCCAGATCGGGAGCATTGGGCTGTTGAAGGCGATTGATAAATTTGATCCTTCGTTTGAAGTCTGTTTTTTCGACGTATGCGGTTCCGATGATTGCGGGGGAGATCCGGCGGTTTCTGCGGTCGGAGGGGATGGTGAAGGTGAGCCGCCCGATCCGGGAACTGGCGTGGAAAGCGTATGCGGTGCGGGAGCGGCTGGAGCGGGAGAACGGGCGCGATCCGACGCTGGCGGAGATAGCGGGGGAGCTTGATGTTACCGTGGAGGAAATCGTGGAGGCGATGGAGTCCGGCGCGGAGGTGGAATCGCTGCAGAAGACCATCTATCAGGGGGAAAACCACGATATTTCTCTGATGGACCGCATTCCGGAAAAAGAGAACGGGCAGGAAAAGCTGCTGAACCGGATTTTCTTGGAAGAGCTGTTGGGACGACTGCCCGCGAAGGAGCGGCAGCTCATCTACATGCGCTATTTTCAGGACATGACGCAGGCGCAGATCGCCGGAAAACTGGGGATTTCGCAGGTGCAGGTGTCGCGGATGGAAAAGAAGATTCTGCGGCAGATGCGGATGGAAAACAGCTGAGAAGCTGTCTTTTGTGTAAAAGAAAAAATGCAGCAAAGCTTCCTGGTTGCCACCTGTAGTAAGACAAGAAAAGAGCCGGAACGAAAAGGAAAAGAACGATGGTGAAAAGGATCCCCCAAAAAAGGAGACACAGCATCGTTCTTTTTTCTTGTGTTCTGAATTTATGTGCTGTAAAATATTTTTATCGTGTTCTTTTTGACCGAGTCAGGCAAGTAGCGAAGCGGATTGCGAATATCCGTGTTGACAAACAGAGCATCGAGGGGGAGCTGTTTTCCGCTATTTGTAACGATTCAGAGCCATGAGAAAGAAACGAGGAGAATCGCAGCACGCAAATTTACATCGGGAGGAAGCAAAAACATGGAAAACAATGGATTACAGCAATTAAAGAAAATATCGCAAAGGTCATGATCGGAAACGAGCGCACGATCGAGCTTGTCCTGACCTGCCTTGTTGCCAAAGGTCATATCCTGCTCGAGGATGTCCCGGGAACAGGAAAAACGGTCATGGCGAAATCCCTTGCGAAATCCGTCGAGGCAGAGTTCGGCCGCATCCAGTTCACACCGGACTTACTGCCGTCCGATGTCACCGGTCTCAATTATTTTGATGCCAAAAGCGGAGAGTTCGTCTTTTCGAAAGGCCCTGCCTTCTGACAACATTCTGCTTGCCGATGAGATCAACCGTGCAACGCCGAAGACGCAGAGCAGCCTTCTCGAGTGCATGGCTGAGCGCCAGATCACCGTGGACGGTGTGACACGGCCGCTCGAGGAGCCGTTCCTCGTCATCGCCACGCAGAACCCGCTCGAGACGCTCGGAACCTTCCCGCTGCCGGAGGCGCAGATGGACCGTTTTTTAATGAAACTTTCGATGGAAGCATTAAGCCCGGCGGAAGAGACGCAGATGATCGCCCGTTTCCTGACCGAGGAGCCGCTCGCCGAGCTGTCGTCTGTCTGCCAAAAAGAAGAAATCCGTACCCTGCAGGAGGCGTGTAAAGAAGTCTACCTGCATCCGGAACTGGTACAGTATCTCGTCCGCATCGTACAGGAGACGAGAGTCAACAGCAAAATTGCAAGCGGTGTGAGCCCGCGTGGAACACTCGCATTTTTACGTGCCGTACAGGGCCACGCGCTGGTGCAGGGACGAAACTACGTTGTGCCGGAGGACTTCAAGACCGTGGCTGTTCCGGTACTCGCACACCGTCTCACCATGCAGATCGGCGCAGACGACGGAAGAGCCGCAGAATCGGTGATCGAGGAAATTTTAAACCGCATCGATCTGCCGACCGAAAACTGGTCAGGAAGGTAACGGACTATGCTTCTTTTATTACTATTTGGAATGGCGCTCGCCTGGTTTCTGCAGAAAAAGCTGTACCAGAAAAACTGGCAGAAAAATCTGAAAATCCAGGTCAGCTTCCAGGATTCCGCGATCTATGAGGGCGAGGAGAGTACGTTAAAAGAGGTCATCGTAAACGACAAACTGCTGCCGATTCCGGCACTCGAGCTTGGCATTTCGATGAGCCGCAATCTGGAATTCGACCGCGAGGCAAAAGCAAATGCGAGCATCACCGACCAGAGCTACAAACGCGATGTCTTTTCGTTCCTGTTTCATCAGCAGATCACGAGAACACTGCCGTTTCAGGCGAAAAAACGAGGATTCTACGAGATCACCGGTGCGCATGCCGTAGCGTACGATCTTTTTTTCCGGGAGGGTCTTTACAGCGATTACCCGCAGCAGACACAGATGTACGTTTACCCGCGCCAGGTCGATACTGCACGGATTCAGATGATCTGCCGTGCCGTGTCGGGCATGGTTCTGTCACGGAATCGCCTGTACGAGGACCCGTTTGAATTTTCCGGTATCCGCGATTACCGGAAAGAAGACCCGATGAACCGCATCAACTGGAAATCGTCGGCACGGATGGGAGATCTGATGGTCAATCAGTTTGACGCGACGACGAGCGTGGAAGTTACGGTGCTTCTCGATATCGAGGACGCCAACATTCTGCGCGAGGAAGCGCAGGTCGAGGAGAGCATCCGCATCACGTCTTCGCTTGCGGCGCGGATGGTGAAAAACAAGATGAATCTGTGGGTGAAGAGCAATGCGAAAGATGAGGAGACCGGCGAGGAGCTGCGTGTCCATCTGGCAGCGGGCGCCGGAAAAACAGCGGAGCTGAACCGGAAACTGGCGTGCGTGCAGCTTGGGGGCAATCTCACAGGCAGCGCGGAGTTTCTGCACAAAGAGGCGGAAAAAGAGCTCACCGGCCACACCTACGTTGTCGTATCCAAAAACAGAACCGATGAGGTCCGTGAGGCGCTTCATCTGCTCTCCGGTGCGCAGAACCAGGTTCTGTGGGTGATTCCGTATCTGCCGGGCGAAGAAGTTCCGTCGGAGCAGAACCGTGCGTACACCGCAATCGGCTGGGAGGTGAAACCATGGAAATAAAAAAGACACTGGTACAGATCCCGCTGACCTGGCTTCATGTCTGGCTTTTATTCGCCGGCATCTATGGCTTTGCCGCCGGTTTTCTGGAGCTGACGGGAAGGGAGGCGATGTATTTCTGCGCCATATCCTTATTGATGCTGATTCCGGCCGCCGCAAGCTGGATTCTGATCCGGAAAACGAAAGCACTCTGGCAGTTTCTGCTTGGCGGAATTGCGGTCTGCGCGGTGACGTATCTGGCAGCGAAATTTTTCTGTTCCCTGTTCAGTGTGCAGGCGGCAGCGGTAATTGAAGCGGCTGCGGCGGCAAACGATGGAAAAAACAAGTTTGAGAACGGTATTTCTCCTGCATTTCTGGAGAGCCTTTCCGGCGTGATGACGGGTCTTATGGCCGCTGTGATTTTCCTGATCCGCGGCTATGTCAGAATCCGCAAAGGCCAGTTAAAGAAAGCAGCGCAGGAACTGCCGGCCGGCTCAATGCCGCTGGCAGATATGGAAGCGTGGGAGATCCCGACGCTCCTCGATGAGCCAAAGCCCCTTCATTTTCTCTGGTTTATGATACAGTATGTGATCGGTGTGCTGATGAAAATGCCGTTCTACTGGCATCTGATCTACTGGTTTTTCTTTGCAGATGTATTCCTGTGCTTCTTCTGCCAGTACCTCGACGGCATGCACGGGTTCATCCGTGACCATCAGAAAATCGCCAATCTCCCGGTGGAGACGATGCAGCGGACGGGAAAACTGATCCTGAAAATTGCAGTACTCCTTCTGGTACTGTTCGTGCTCCCATCGGCGCTCTACGGAAAGGATCCGATTGCGGAGGCGATCGCAGGATATGAGCCGAAAGAGCTGGAAAGCGATCTTACGATCGAAACACCGGAGGCCGAGGCGCCGCAGGGCATGGAGCAGGCCGATCTGTCCGATATGCTGGGGGACAAAGAGTACAAACCGATGCCGCAGTGGATCCAGAATCTTTTTACGGCGGTCATGTATCTTGTGATGGTTGCCGTCGGAATCGCGGTTCTGCGGGCGATTTACCAGAGCGTAAAAAATGCGGGAAAAGCCTTCTCAGAGGATGAGGAGGACGAAGTTCTCTTCCTGCATCAGGGAAACGACGAACGGGAAAATCTGCCGTGGCGGCGGGAAAAGAAAGAGGGCTATCTCTCCCCGAATATGCGTATCCGCCGGAAGTATAAAAAAACGATCAAAAAAGCCGGAAAATACCAGCCGACCGGAGCCGAAACCCCGGCGGAGCTGGAAGAGAGAAACGAGCTTTCCGGCGACGGCATGAGACGGCTGCACGACGGCTATGAAAAAGCCCGTTACAGCCGCGAGGGCTGCACAAAAGAAGAGGCGGAAGCGCTGCGGAACTGATTTAAAACCAGTTCCCGGCAGCGGTCCACAGCCAATAGAGAAAGCCGAGCAGCCAGCTTGCAAAGACACCGTACAGAATGACAGGTCCGGCGATGGTGAAAATTTTCGCACCGATGCCGAAGACCTGTCCTTCTTTTTTATATTCAATCGCAGGAGCTGCAACCGAGTTGGCAAAGCCGGTGATCGGGACGAGCGCACCGCAGCCGGCAAAGGTGACGATTTTCTGATAGATGTTGAGGCCGGTTAAAATCACACTGCTAAGGATCAGAATCAGCGAGCACCAGGAGCCGGCGTCATCTTTGCTGAGCGAGAACTGCGTTTTGCCGATATGGAGCAGAATCTGCCCCACGACACAGATCAGACCGCCGACGATAAAGGCTTTTGCCATATTGCAGAAGAGATTCTGCTTTGGCGTCACCTCTTTGACAAACTGTTCGTATTCTTTTTTTGCCCGTTCACTTTTTAAACTCTGCATCACATCTTACCTCCAGTTCTTATTGAAATCCATTTGCAAAATAATAGAGAGAGCCCGCGATTTTCCCTGCCGCCATGCAGAGAATTACAAACGGCAGTCCGCGCGTCAGTCCGATCCGGCGGCAGAGGATCGAAAACAGGTTGACGACTTCGCCGAGCGCGATGATCCAGCTTCCCAGATAAATGCCCGCAAAAAGCCAGAACACACCGGCCGTCCAGGAGGGCAGGGAAAACGAGAAGGTGCCAAGCGAGAAAAGATCGCCGAACAGCGCCCCGGCCATACAGCAGCATTCGTAAAAACGCAGGCTCCCTGCTGTCTTTGTGATGCCGGCGTACCGTGTCACGATGCCAAGGCCGATCACAAGCGCGACAAGGCCGCTCGCGATGAAAAAGCCAAGGCTAAGACCGGCTGTGATCAGCAGGATCTCTGGCAGGATTCGCATGAAAAGCCTCCTTTCCTTTACCGGAGCGGTCGTTCTGTTCGATAATGGTCGTATCGATATCATCCTCGTAGACCCGCATTTCCACCTCGAGCGGCGTCGGGTCCTGCGTGAATTTCCGCCGTCCGAAATGGTTGAAATAGAGCACGACGCCAAGGCCGATGCCGATGGAATATGAAATTTCCAGCACCGAAAATCCGGGCGTCATCTGCGGGAGAAAACGGGTGTAAACATCCAAAAACAGCTCGCGGATGCCGATGTCGGTGTGGAAGGTCATAATGGAAAACGCAGTTCCGATAAACGTAAGGATGCCGACCAGAATCGTTTTGCACCAGCTGATCCAGGTGTTTTTCTGACGCGGATCCTCGTACGTTAAAATAAAATTCGGCTCGCCGATGTGGGTGACATCGACGTGCTCCTCGGCCTCCGTGACGAGGCGGACGAGGGTGGAGGCGGAGCAGACGTAGCGCCCGTATCCGTCATCGGGAAGATGCGCCACGCGGCGGACCTGATTGCGGGCAAGGACAGCGCCGTCTGAACAGGAAAGCTGCGCCACATCGCCGAGCGTCACGACGGGACTGGTGATTTTGATATTCCGCTCCGTCTGAAGATACAGCATTTCACTCATGAAAAAGATTCCTCTAAAAGTTTCTGAAACAGGATTTTTGTGCTACAGCGTACAGAGTTCCCTAAAACAGGAAAATCATGCGTAAGAATGGAAAAAACGGAAATACTGAAGGTCAGAAATGGTAAGACGCAAAATAAGAAAACGGAGGAATTTGCCGATGAGACAGATGACAGGAAAGCAGAGCATCTCGTTCGCCAAAGCCGTCTATATCGAGGGCAGCGCGGCGATTGTAGGAGAAAAGGAAAAGGATGGACCGCTGGGCGAATACTTTTCGCACACGCTTTCGGACCCGATGTGCGGGCAGGAGAGCTGGGAGGAGGGCGAGAGTGAACTGCAGCTTGCCACCGCGAAGCTGGCAATGCAGAAAGCCAATGTGAGGCCGGAGCAGATCCGCATGATTTTTGCGGGCGATCTTCTGGCACAGTCAATCGCATCATCGTTCGGCCTGGTGGATCTGAACTGCCCGCTCTACGGCCTGTTCGGTGCCTGCTCGACGATGGGAGAGGCGCTTTCGCTTGGCGCGATGGCAGTCGCAGGAGGATACGGTGACCGGGTGCTGGCGGTGACATCGAGCCATTTTGGAACGGCGGAGAAGGAGTTCCGTTTTCCGCTCGCCTACGGAAACCAGCGCCCGCCGTCCGCGAGCTGGACGGTGACGGGAAGCGGCGCGTGTGTGCTTGGGGAAAACGAAGAGCAGAGTGAAAATCACGGGCGCTACGACGGGAAAAATCATTGATTACGGGCTGAAAGACAACCAGAACATGGGCGCCTGCATGGCCCCCGCTGCGTGCGATACGATTGCACAGAACCTCGTCGATTTCAACCGGGAACCGGCCGATTACGACCGCATTGTGACGGGAGATCTCGGCGTTGTGGGGCGGGAAATTCTGCTGGAGCTGCTGAAGAAAAAAGGATACGATATCTCGGAACAGCACAGTGACTGCGGCATGCTGATCTTCGATCCGGCAAAACAGGACACCGGTGCGGGCGGAAGCGGCTGCGGCTGTGCGGCATCGGTGCTGGCGGAGTATCTGCTGCCGAAGCTGGAAAACGGAGAGTGGAAGAGGATTCTGTTTGTACCGACTGGTGCGCTGATGTCGAAGGTCAGCTTTCAGGAGGGCAGCAGCGTGCCTGGTATTGCACAGGCGGTTGTAATCGAGAGGGAGGAGGATGTGTAAAATGGGAACGTTCATGGAATATTTCAATGCCTTCTGGGTCGGCGGCCTCATTTGTGCCCTGTGCCAGATTCTGCTCGACCGCACGAAAATGCTGCCGGGAAGAATTATGGTAACGCTTGTGTGCACGGGCGCGGTGTTGAGCTTTCTGGGACTCTACGATCCATTTGCAGAATACGCCGGGGCAGGCGCGTCGGTGCCGCTGCTCGGGTTCGGGCATCTTTTGTTTCAGGGAGTAAAAGATGCCGTAAAAGAAAGCGGATTTTTAGGATTGTTCCAGGGCGGATTAAAGGCGGGGGCTGTCGGAACATCAGCGGCGTTGATTTTCGCGTATCTTGCAAGCTGGATTTTCCAGCCGAAGATGAAAAAATAGCAGGTGAAAAATTGCGCAGAAGCAGGCGGACTGATATAATAAAGAAAAATGCCGCAGAAAAAAGCAGAATCGCAGCGGCAGGACGAATACAGAAAAAAGCGGGTGTTTTGCGGAAAAAACATCAAAACACCCGCGACAGGAAGAAAGGAAGTCTGCAATGAAGACAAGAGAAGAAGCGCTATCCTATGGCCTTTCCTTCCCGGACACATATCAGGAAGCACCGTTCCACGATGACAACTGGCAGCTCATCCGCGTGAAAGGAAGCAAAAAGGCATTTCTGTGGGTCTATGAAAAGGACGGAATCATTCAGCTGAATGTAAAAGCAAACCCGGAATGGCGGGACTACTGGCGCGATGCATTCGCGTCAGTTATCCCGGGATATCATCAGAACAAAGAACATTGGAACACGATTCTCCTCGACGGAACCGTACCCGATGACGCTGTGCGTACCATGATCGCCGAGAGCTACGACATCATCACGGACAGCCCGACCAAAAGAATCTATGAGGCGGTAAAGCAGATTCCGCGCGGAAAAGTGGCGACATACGGCCAGATAGCAGCGCTTGCAGGCGAGCCGAAGATGGCGCGTGCCGTGGGAAACGCCTTACATAAAAACACAGATCCGGAGCACATTCCATGCTACCGTGTGGTAAACTCCAAAGGCGAACTGGCCGCGGAATTTGTCTTCGGCGGCGCCGGGAAACAGGCGGATATGCTGGAGGCAGACGGCATTGTGCTGGAAAACGGCCGCGTCAATTTAAAGAAGTACGGCATCAACGTGGAAGAGATGCTGGCACAGCGGGAGCTGGAGCAAAACTGAAAAAATAGGATGCACAAAACAGCGAAAGACCGGAACGGCAGAGGAAAATGTCCGTTTCGGTCTTTCATTATGTTTGGCTTATAAAATTAGAAAATACAATTATTTCGCATTGAATACATACTTATCCATACGGTCAAATGCCTCTTTCACAAGCACATGCGGCAGTGCCAGATTCAGGCGGATCGCATACGGTCTGTGGAACGGCCGTCCGTCCTGCCAGATCACGCCGACAGCAACACCGGCTTTCAGCAGTGTATCCATATCGGTATCATGCTCCTTGCACCACTCCTCGCAGTCGAGGTACAGCATGTACGTTCCTTCTGGTTTGGAAAGCTTCACGCCCTTGAAATGCTCGAGAATGTAGTTGTACGCATAATCCGCATTCGATTTCAGCACTTCGCGCAGTTCATCCACCCACTGGTATCCCTCCGGACGGTAAGCGCCGATCAGCGCATGAACAGAGAGTACGTTCGGAGAATTGTAGTGAGAAAGGGACGAAGCCTTCTCCACACGGTCGCGCAGCATGCGGTTGTAGATGATGTGGTAGGAGCCTACAAGGCCAGCCAGGTTAAAGGTCTTGGACGGTGCATAAAGTGCGATGGTGCGCTCGCGTGCATCCTTCGAAACGGACTGCGTTGGGATATGTTTGAAGCCCGGCAGTGTCAGGTCAGACCAGATCTCATCGGAGATGACAACGCATTCATTTGCTTTGTAAATTTCCATCGCCTTTTCAATTTCCTCGCGCTCCCAGACACGGCCTGTCGGGTTGTGCGGAGAGCAGAAAATCGCGAAATGAATGTTGTGTTCTTTTAACTTGCGGTCCATATCAGCGTAGTCCATACGCCATACGCCGTTCTCATCCTGAACAAGATCGGAGAGAACGATATTGCGTCCGCAGTTCTCAAGAACACCGGTAAAACCGATGTATGTCGGGGAATGCAGAAGAATGGATTCGCCCGGGGATGTAAAAGCGGCAGCAGCCGAAGCAACACAGCCGAGCACGCCGTTCTCATAGCCGATCGCCTCACGCGGCAGATCTTCCACACCGTTGCGCTCTTTCTGCCAGCGGATGATGCTGTCAAAATATGCATCCGGCAGATTAAAGTAGCCAAAATGCGGTTCGTTGACTCTCGCGTGAATTGCTTCCTGAATGGTCGGAAGAGACGGGAAGTTCATGTCGGCCACCCACATCGGGATGCGGGAGAAGCCCTCTTTGACTTCCGCACCCGGAATCGGGATCTGATCGACAGCGATCGAATCGTGGCCGCTGCGGTTCATCAGAGATGTAAAATCGTATTTCATTGGTAAAAACCCTCCTTTGTGTTTGCTGTGCTCTCGAAGTAAAACCAAAAGCACATGGAAAACCGGATGCAGCTTCCTTTCCTCGCTGAAAGAAAACCTGCAGCCGGCTGAATACAAATATTATAACACGGAGGGGAATTTTCGTAAACAAAAGAATGCTTTATTCGGCACCATTTATTCCGCGCCGATCCAGTTATCGCGGTTGATTGCTTCCGTGTGGCTGGTGCTTTCGTTCATGATTTTCTGCAGATCCGGCCGGTCATAGTTGACAATGCCCTTTCCGAGATATTCATGGCTGCCGCGCCGGAAGACGCTGACGACATCGCCTTTCTTAAAATCGCCTTCGACTGCCACGATGCCTTTGGGAAGCAGGCTCTTTGCCTGAACAGCAAGTGCTTCTGCGGCACCCTCATCGACGTAGAGGTTGCCCGCACTCGGCGCATAGAATGCCATCCACTGCAGACGCGTTTTCATGTTGTGGCCGCTGGCGGTAAAGTACGTTCCTTTTGCGGTTCCTTTCACCGCACGCACAATGTTGTTTTCCTCCGCCGAGGAGCAGATCAGAACCGGCACACCGGCTCTTGTGGCAAGCGAAGCGGCGGAGAGTCTTCGTTGTCATGCCTACCCGTTCCGTTGCCCGATCCCGCACCGCCTGCCGCAGCAGTGAGCTCCGGCGTGATCTCATTTACCACGTCGATATGGCGCGCATTCGGGTCACTCTTTGGATTGGCAGTGTAGAGCCCGTCGATATCGGTCAGCAGAATCAGAAGCGATGCATGCAGCATCGCAGCCACCTGGGCGGAGAGCGTGTCGTTGTCGCCGACCTTCAGCTCCTCAATCGCGATCGTATCGTTCTCATTGATGATCGGAATCGCACCGCGCCCGAGCAGGACGGAGAGGGAGCCGAAGATGTTTTTATAGCGGCGGCGGTCCTCAAAGTCACTGCGGTTCAAAAGAATCTGCGCACACGGAATCTGGTACGCCATCAGATTTTTCGTGTATTCCTCCATCAGAAGGCCCTGGCCGACAGCAGCGGCAGCCTGTTTATCGGCAATTTTCGTCGGCCGTTTTTTAAAGCCGAGACGGGAAAAGCCTGCGGCGATCGCACCGGAGGAAACGAGAATCACATGGTGGCCTGCCGTCTGCAGCGCGGCAAGCTGGGTCGTAATGTTCCGTATTTTTTCAGCATCCATGGTTCCGTCTGAGAGTGTCAGGGAGCTGGTGCCGACTTTCACAACTATCGTCTGTTTTTCCATCATGAAAACCTCAAATGTAAGAAATGATAAGAAACGTTGTTTACGGGTGACAAAACATCAATTACAGACACTTTAACACAGTACTGTGTGAGAGTCAAGAAGATGCGGAATGGTCGTTACATTTTTCGTGAAAGATCTGCAAAAAGATAGAAATTTGTTGCTGGAATTCTGAAAAAGTATGGTAGAATAGAAAACGAGAAAAAGGTGTGTGCAGAAATACATTTTTCCTGAAAAACAAAAGAAGCGGAAAGAAGTCCGGCACACGACGGAGGGAGTCAAAGATGGAGGAAAAAACAGAAGAAAGAGGCAGAGGCTGCATGACAACGCTGTGCTACATCGAAAAGGATGACAGCTATCTGATGATGCACCGCACGGTGAAAAAGAACGATGTCAACAAGGACAAGTGGATCGGCGTCGGCGGCCATGCGGAACTTGGCGAAAGCCCGGAGGAATGCCTGCTGCGTGAAGTAAAAGAGGAAACCGGCTACACGCTGACGAGCTGGCGTTTCCGCGGTCTCGTTACCTTTGTGACAGAGGCAGAAAACAGCAAAACGGTGGAGTACATGGAGTATATGTGTCTCTACACGGCAGACGGATTCACGGGAGAACCGACTGCATGTGATGAGGGCGAACTCGCCTGGGTGAAAAAAGAGGACGTCCTGCACCTGAATCTGTGGGAGGGAGACAAAATCTTTTTCCGCCTTCTGAATGAAGACGAGCCGTCTTTCTCCCTGAAGCTGCGGTATGTGGGCGACACACTCGCAGAAGCGGTGCTGAACGGAAAACAGATGGAACTTTTTGAGGAGCGCTCAGGCGACGGCACGCCGACCGGAACCATCGTAGAACGCGGCGTGGCGCACAGTGAGGGACGGTGTCACGAAACGGCACATATCTGGATTGCACGGGCGAATGAGAAGAGCGGCTGTGAGGTACTGCTGCAGAAAAGGAGTGCCTGGAAAGATTCGAATCCGGGCTGCTACGATATTTCAAGCGCCGGCCATCTTTCGGCGGGCGATACATATTTGGAAGGGGCTCTGCGGGAAATCGGCGAGGAGCTCGGCATCCACGCAGAGGCAGAGGAGCTGAGGGATCTTGGCCTGCTGGAAAAAGTATCACACGGTGTTTTTTACGGAAAACCGTTCCACGATCATGAGGTCAGCGCCGTGTATCTTTACACGAAGCCGGTCGAGGCGGAAAAACTGCATCTACAGGAGTCGGAAGTAGAAGCAGTCCGCTGGATGGATCTCAAAGAGTGCCAGAAGGCGGTAAGAGAAGGAAGCATTCCCAACTGTATTGATATCCGGGAACTGGAAATGATTGAAAAAGCGTGGTTCGCCGGAGAAAAAACAAAAAATGAGGAGTAAGAGAAGATGAAAGAAAATGGATTCATCAACGAGAAGCTGACCCCGAAGCACGAGGAAGAAGAGGCAGCAGCCACCGCTGAAAAATAAAAAGAAATGCATGAAAAAAGTCACCGGTTCGAAATAGAACATGGTGACTTTTTTTGATATCGCGTAAATGAAATTTGTTTTTTATTTCGCTGCTGCCTTTACCTGGCTAAACAGTCCGGATTTCTGAAGAGCCGGACGCAGTGCCATGTAGATGACAACGGAAGCGATGGTGGAAAGTACGGCGTTGATGGAAGTTGCCGCTACGTTCCAGCTTAAGGTAACCTCTGCTGCCGGTTTTCCAAGAAGAACCAGTTTGTAGAAGTAACCGATGAGCGGATCGAAGATCACATTGAACAGAAGTCCGCCGATGGCTGCAAGCAGTGCCCATTTGAAGATCTGTTTCTGATCGGTCTGCTCGTTGATTTTACCGATTTTGTGTGCGATCAGTCCTGCGATGAGGCCGATGCAGAATTTTAAGATAAAGGTCTTTGGTGCGTATACCACATAGACCGGATCGAGAAGATCTCCGATGGTCATGCCGATCGCACCGCCGATTCCGCCGTAAACACCGCCGAGAATCAGTGCACCGAGCACACAGACAGCGTTTCCGAAATGGATCGAGGTGGCATCTCCGCCTGGCAGCCAGATTTTGAACTGCAGGAAGGTGAAGACAACGTAGGAAAGGGCTGCAAAGACACCTGTCATTGCGATTTTCCAGACTTTTTCATTTTTCATAACAACTCACTCCTTTGGTATCTGGAACTTTCGTTCCTTGATTGCACCCTATTATAGGGAGTGGTGGCATGAAGAAAAAGTTCCAATTCTGGATTTTTTGACCAGACCAGTTATTTCCGGTACGATTTCATTTTTTCGTGTTCTTCTTTTAATTCTCTGTAGAGCTGCAGCGAATTCCACGCCTGGTTCTGCGTTGTGACGATGGCTTTGAGGGCGATCGGCGGCACTTTTTTCCGGCGCATTTCGGTGAGAAAAAGATCGAGTTTCCGCTCGGAAAAGCCGGCCATGACCATCATTGGTTCATCAAATCCGGCGCCGTCATAGGCTTCGGGGGATTCTGCAAATGCTTTATTTCCGGCAAGAAATCCGATCGACTGGAGATACTGTTCCGGTTCCACGATGCGCACGCGGATACCGAGCTTTAAGAGAACCGGCTTTAAAAGCGCAGCTGTTTTCGTTCCTTTGATCTGATATAAGAGTACGGTTTCCATGAGAAAAATCCTTTCCACGGGCAGATTTCCGGATCAAATGCGCGGATGCCCAGAACTATGATATAAGAAATGTTTTGGAAAAACAATACTTTTATGGTATCATAGGAACGTACAATTCAGAACACGATAAATTTTGAGATAAAAGAGAAAGGAAACCAATAAAATGTGGATAGCAGATGGATGGAAAGATTATGAAGTGCTGGATACGTCCGGCGGAGAAAAACTGGAGCGGTGGGGAGATTACCTTCTGGTAAGACCAGACCCGCAGGTCATCTGGAACACGAAAAAAGAAAATCCGGGCTGGAAAAAGAAAAACGGCCATTATCACAGAAGCAGCAAGGGCGGCGGAGAATGGGAGTTTTTCCATCTGCCGGAGCAGTGGGAGATCAACTATAAAGAACTGACCTTCCGCCTGAAACCGTTCAGCTTCAAACACACCGGCCTTTTCCCGGAGCAGGCAACGAACTGGGACTGGTTCGGCGATCTGATCCGCCGTGCCAACCGCCCGATTAAAGTGCTGAACCTGTTCGCCTACACGGGAGGCGCAACGCTCGCAGCGGCCGCAGCAGGCGCAGGCGTCACACATGTCGATGCATCCAAAGGCATGGTCAACTGGGCAAAAGAGAACGCTGCCGTGTCCGGCCTTTCGGACAAGCCGATCCGCTGGCTTGTGGATGACTGCACCAAATTTGTCGAGCGCGAGATCCGCAGAGGCAACCACTACGACGCGATCATCATGGACCCGCCGTCCTACGGAAGAGGACCAAAGGGCGAGATCTGGAAAATCGAGGAGTCAATTCATCCGTTCATCAGGCTCTGCACGCAGCTCTTAAGCGATGACCCGCTGTTCTTCCTTGTGAATTCTTACACGACAGGACTTGCACCGGCTGTCCTGACGTACATGATTTCCCTGGAATTAAAACAGTACAAAGGCCACGTAGAAGCACAGGAAATCGGCCTTCCGGTCAAGTCGACCGGCCTTGTTCTGCCGTGCGGCGCATCGGGAAGATGGCAGTCTGACAACGTTTAAAACATCTTTTGGAAGCGGACGTATGTCCGTCATACGAAAAACATTTGGCTGAAATTGCAGGAAATGAAGTATAAAACTGCAAAAAGTGGGATAAAATGACTGAAAAGTGTATAAAACATGCAAGTTCTCCTTGACAGAAACTCATGATCTGGTAAAATGGTCTTTAGTTGAGCAAGAAACCTGAAAAACGGGTAAGGAAAGTACAAGGGAGGACGTTTCATGAAACCGTATATCGAATGGACCAAAGAAGAATTAGTTGCCGAGAAAGCCAGACTGGAGCAGGAATTTGCAGAGGTAAAAGCAAAAGGCCTCAATCTGAATATTTCCAGAGGAAAACCTGCAGCAGCCCAGTTAGATCTCACGGAAGGAATGCTTACCGTTCTCTCGAAAAATGAAGACACCTTCGCAGAAGATGGAACCGACTGCCGGAACTACGGCGTGCTGACCGGTATTCCGGAAGCAAGAAAACTGATCGGAGATATCTGTGAGGTTCCGGCGGAAAAACGTCATACGTTTACGGAAAACGCCAGCCTTACCATTATGTTTGATACCGTAGCACGTTCGTTCCTGAAAGGGCGTTGCAGGCTGCACTCCGTGGTAACAAGCTGGACAAAGTAAAATTCCTCTGTCCGGTACCGGGCTATGACCGTCACTTCGGTGTAACCGAGTACTTCGGCGTTGAGATGATCAATGTTCCGATGATGCCAGAAGGACCGGACATGGACATGGTAGAAAAACTCGTTGCAGAAGATGACGCCATCAAGGGAATCTGGTGTGTACCGAAATACTCCAACCCGCAGGGCTACACCTACTCCGATGAGACTGTCAGAAGATTTGCAAACCTGAAACCGGCAGCCAAAGACTTCCGTATTTTCTGGGATAATGCTTATATCATCCATCACCTGTATGATGACAGACAGGATCACCTGCTGAACATCATCGAGGAGTGCGAGAAAGCCGGAAATCCGGATATGGTCTATGAGTTCGTATCCACCTCGAAAGTAAGCTATCCGGGAGCCGGAATTGCAGCTCTCATTTCTTCTGAGGCAAACATCAAAGAGGCACAGGAGTACATGAACTTCCAGATCATCGGTCATGATAAACTGAATCAGCTGCGCCATGTAAAATTCTTCCAGAACCTGGACGGCGTGATGAATCAGATGAAAAAGCATGCTGAGATCTTAAGACCGAAATTCGAGGCAATTCTGCAGGTAATGGATCAGGAGCTGAGCGGCCTTGGCATCGCTTCCTGGACAAAACCGAACGGCGGATACTTCATCTCCTTCGATGCGATGGAGGGATGCGCAAAGAAGATCGTTGCAAAGGCAAAAGAGGCCGGTCTTACCATGACAGGCGCGGGCGCAACGTATCCATATCACAACGATCCGCAGGATTCCAACATCCGTATTGCACCGTCCTTCCCGACACCGGAAGAGCTGGAAATCGCAGGTCAGGTATTCGTGCTGAGTGTCAAACTGGTCAGCGTGGATAAGATTCTGGAAAGCAAATAACAGGATAAGTAAAAATACAAAAGCCGGATTCTCCCGGGGGACACAGTTTTTGTGAACTCTGGTGTGGGAGTTCCGGCTTTTTTCTATATAGAAAGTTAAAAAGAAATTTTCTATGGGACAGAAAGGAAAACATGAAAAAGAAAGGAAAGTGAATAATGTCTAGAGGGAAAAAATTGAAAAGAAAAGTGACATCGCTTGCGTTGACAACGGCGATGGCGGTTTCAATGCTTGGTGTTTTACCGGAGTCGACGGTCGAAGCAGCTGCATCAGACGATGACTCGATTTCCAATGGAAGTCTTACTGCTGCAATTGGCGATCTGGGTGAAATATCAAGATTGACAATTGACAATAACCGCAAAAACAGTAGTGGAAAAGATGTGAATTTTGTGCTTCCGAATGATACCAATCAGCAGAATAACGAAGCACATCAGTGGATGGGAGAGATGATCTTTTCCTACCGAAGCAGCAAAGACGGAAACTTCCCGGAAGATAACAGTGGATTTCAGGAAGTAGATACGAATAAGACACTGGCTGCAGGTGGTTCAACAACTTACAGCAATGCATCAGCAAACTTAAAGAACAACCCATATATTGAAAAGAAGTAAGCAAAGATAAGGTTGAGGTCACCTTCAAAGGACAGGATGAAGATTCGACAGACAGCCGTACGATGAAAGGCTTTAATGCAAAGTCTGTATACGATATGGATACAGATGACGGATCCCTGCTTTGGTCGATCACACTGGAAAATACGAGTGGAAATTATCTGGAATTCGGGGATGTAGGACTTCCGATGCCTTGGAATAATAAGTACGCAAGTATTGATGATACTTACAACAACCGTACAACTGTGCATACATTTGCGGGAGCAGACAGTGGTTATGCATATGCGATCAGATGCAGCGGTGAAGGAAACTATGTAATGTTCACACCTGTTACGGACACCGGTGCAAGAATTGAATATATTGATAACTGGACCGGTAATATTAACGGGGTAAAAGGAACACGTTCCGGAAGTACTTATCAGAATTGGACAAGTGATACCGGTGGATGGTTCCCGGGACTTCAGGTGTATTACATTCATTCCAAAGATATTCAGAAAACGGGCGTGGTTATTACACAGATGCTACAAGTC
>ENA-OQKJ01000069-OQKJ01000069.1-human-gut-metagenome-genome-assembly--contig:-NODE-69-length-26933-cov-4.966276_pt1 | contig 26933 bp, 18 predicted proteins | sample MGYA00242647_ERZ504795 | MGnify/ENA primary metagenome ERZ504795 (study PRJEB26092, sample SAMD00036398) | human gut metagenome | host: Homo sapiens | study: EMG produced TPA metagenomics assembly of...
AATATTGCCATCAAATAATCTTTTATTATTTTTAAATTTGTAAGAAACAACCTGAGTATCTATAAATTCCATGATCTTAATCTCCTCTTCCATACAATACCTTATAATAAATCCCTATAATTTTCAACAAAAATGGCCCTGCCACATAAGTAGCAAGACCATTTCCATTGAAAATTACTTCTTCTTCCTTTCCATCTCTTCTTCCACTGCCCTCTGTTGCTGTGGTTGTCCTTTGCCCTGACTGGCTATCTTTTGCTGATGCTTGCGAAGTCGTTTCAACACTGATCTCCGGGGAGCATTTTTATCTTTTTTCTTTGGAGTATTGTTCATCAGTCCGTCGATCATATTGTAGTTGGCTTCTTCTGCCATCTCTGCACTGCGAAGATATTCTCCGTTGTCCATGACCTTCTGCCAGTTTGCCAGCTCTGGTTTCTTTTTCTGCGACTCTGATGACTGCTGTATCTGATTCGGTTGCATTTGCGATTGCACCTGCTGTTGTTTTTGCCGTTCCTGTTCTTTTGCTATCTGCTGTTGCATAAAATTCTGAATGTTCCGTCTTGCTTCTTCGTCAAAGCCATTGTAGCAGTCATTCATAACTACTGCACCATCTTCACTGAGAATCACATAGGCGGCTCTCGTCCCATACTCTTCATGTTCCATCAAGAACCATTTTTTCTCATTCATCAAAATATAGTCCTGAGCAAGCCATGTCCCTTTCTTTCCTTCGATTTCATATCCCGTTGTATCAATGGAAAGTTTAGTATCAGAGGAATTTTTTGATTGTGAGAAATTCTGGAACAATGATGAATCCATCTTTATTAATATAGTAAGCTGTAGTTTTTCCCTCATCCGTGATTACCAGAACATCACTGCACCCGATGGAATGACCTTTGAAATTCTTCGGTCGCTGTTTCTGCAGGCGTGTTTTTATATCCGCCGGAGTTTCCCCCGGCCGGATTCTTCCAATATACACCTGCTGATAGTTCTCAATGCTGACGCTCTTTCCCTCGCTTCTCAGCTTTTCATAAGAACGGAAACGAACATCCCGGTACTCTGGTGTTTCTTTTACCTGATATACTGCACACTGACTTGTACTCATTCCTCGTCCTCCTCTTCCAGTTCCGCTTTATAATCTTCCAGATCCATAAGAAAAATCTCATAGCCTTCATCGCTCATGCAGAACAGCTTTCTTATGGTATTGCAGACAAGCCCGATCATATCCGCATCCCCTTTCAGAAATGGAATAATATTGTCGATGGCTTCCATCGTATCATTTCGGTTGCCTTTATCAAACATTGCGGTCACTAAACATTCGTCTGTATCAAAGTTTATTGCCAGATCCATCATAATTCTACATCCCCCTTCTTACGTGCTTTGGATTTTTCAGTTGTCATTTCTTTCTCCTGTGCTTTTGCTCTTGCCTGGAACTCTTTTAACGACTGCAGCACAGATTTTTTCAGTTCCCCTTTTTCACCCTTTGCAGGCTCTCTCTTTTGTGTCTGGTTCGGTTCTACTGATACGGATTCTTTCTTGACTGGTGCTTCTGGAACTTCCTGTTTCACTTCCACAGTCTGTTCTGCTTCCTGCACTTTTCCATGTTTCTCATTCAGATATTTTTCCATATCATTGATTGCTTTCTGTACCAATGGGCTTTCCTTATAATGCGGAATCATATCTATCAGTTCCCTGTCTACTCTGTCCCAACTCATCAGTTCGTATTCTCCGGAATAATCTTCATCCCCATCCTGCAGGTCAAATCCAATCCCTTTGCCTCCATGCAGTCGATCTGGCGGAATACTTTCATAAATCTTAATCGCTTCTTCCAGAGTAAGATTATTATGGTATTCTCCCATGACCGGAAACTCCATACACTCTGCTACATAAAAAGTAATCGTAGCTTCTGGCTGTTCCTGTTCTGGTTGTCTGGTAAAGATAGAAAAGTTTTCTGCATTTTCCAGACGGGAAAGTAATGACCGGGCAGTTATCACATCACTGTCTATATCAGATTCTTCCGATACTTCAACCAGCCAGTCCTTTAAACACCCTGTTTTCTTATTCAAAATGTCCTCTGTGATTTTCTCCACTTGTTCTTCCCTGTTCTCAACGGTATCTTTATATTCGTAAGTGTCATATTCATAGCTGAAATTATCTAAATCCACCGCAAGCTTTTCGATTTCCTTCTTATCAAGATAGGCTTCTGACTCTTTCATATATTCTGCCAGAGTGATTCTTTCTTCTGCGATAGGATTGATGTCCACCTTAATACCTGCCATTGCTATACCATGAGCATTTAATTCATTGAAGAAACTGTCCTCCCGGATATTTCCACGATAAGAAATCACCACATCAAGGTCAGAATCATCTCTGTAAAGTTCCTCTCTGCTTCTGGAACCATGCACCCTTGCTGCAAGCAGCTCTACTTCATTTTCTAATCCCATATCTTCCAGAATACCCTGTGCGTGATACAAGACACCTCGTTCCACTTCTGCCCTGCTAAGACCATTTAATGCAACCTCATCTCTTCCAATCTCAGAAGTCGCACGAAGTTCACCTGCCTGCAGTAAGTCTTTGGAATGTTGGATGGTCATTGCTTCAAATTCCCTGTAATCCACTTTGACGCACTCCATGTCATCCATTCTTTCATTTTTCAGGATTTCATAAGTAGCGTTCTGAACAGATACTTTTGGATCGTCATAATCATTGGAATGGATTTCGTGCAGGTCAGAATCATAAAAAATATAAAAATAGCCTTCTTCCGTTGCCTGTACGGTCAGATACCCTTTGCTCTTGGTAAACTGCATTGCAATTCCCTCACAGGTATCCACTGCTCTTTCCCGGTCATAGTCCTCAAAAATACTTGGAGGACAATTCTTTAATAACTGTGCCAGCTGCATCTGCCGTTCGCCTGCTTCTTCCACTTCTGCCATCAAATCCTCATAATCAACGGGAACTGCATTTTCCAGGGACATATCTTCATCTTCCAGAATATCTTCCATTGCCTGCCGCATAGAAATATCAGGATTGTCATAAGCACCACCGTCGATCTCATCGTAATCCAAAGCATAAAAGGTATAATCATAGCCTTCCTCTGTTCTCTGGATTGCAAAATACCTATCGTCAATCTTATATGCCAGCTCATCCGGTTCCAGTTCCGGCATAAGTTCTTCCACAGAAATTCCTTTCTCCTGCAGATACTCTGAAATGGCTTCCAATGCTCCGGCATCATACCCATTCCAGAGATCTTCGGCTACAAGCTGACCATGTTCCGATACGATAATCCCTGCCACATCTGAACCATACTCATCATGTTCCATGAAGAAAAACTTCTCCCCTGCATACTCTCTTTCATCCACCGTATGCCAGGTTCCCGCATGTCCATCTGCTTCAAATCCTCTGGTATCTTCTGTAATGGTGACTTCCGCTTCATCCAATGCCTGTTCAATCTTCTGCATACGGATCTCTGCCCTTGCCATATCAATAAATCCATCTAACACCGCCGGGTGGCTTTCTATCACATAATCCTGATTCAGATTCTTTCCCTGATTGATATTTTCCGGGATTTCGATATGCTCTGCCCAGTCTTTGTTCTGTCTGGAAAATCTGCCATCATAAGAAAGTTCCCGAAGCGTATTTGCCATAACAAACGTCATACGTTCTTCTCCAAACTGTTCCAGCACTTGTGTTGCGGCATCTTCCTTTAAATGCAGTCCATCAAAATTTAATGCGATTGCTTCCTCGATTGCTTTCTTACAATCAATGTTTAACTTTCTGGAATCCAGATAAGCATCTACATCCCGTTCTTCCATTGCCTGAGCAAGTGTTCCTTTATAGACTGGCGGGTAGGCTCTGGTATGATTATTTTCCAGTATCTCCATTCTCTGCTGTACAAAGTCCGGAAGTTCCTCAAAGCCGAAAGAATCCACATAATAAGCCTTTGTTTCCGCCGTCCGGTTTATAACTATGACATCGCTTACCGATAAGGAATGTCCATGAAAATCGTTTGGGCGGTTGATATTAAATCTCTCAAAAATATCATCTAATGTGATCGTTGGTGTCCATGGAGCCGCATACACCATCCTGTAGTCTTTTCCATCAATGCTATAGCCTAATTTTTGAGCCGATTCAACCCCCATAAACTGATAAGTATGCTCTCCACCTGTATCCATCTGATAGATTGCAAAACGACCGCTTTCTCCATGAAGAAGTAAGGTTTCATCAATCTTTTCTGCACTATCCTGTTCCAGTTTTTCCTGTCTGGCTATCGCTGCTTCTCTTTCTTTATGTACTTCCCATTCCGTTTCCGTAATACCAAAGATACCGTCATGCCCCAAGATTGCATTTTCTGTTTCTGCAAGAATCTGTCCTGCCTGTTCTGGATGATCTGGGTTTCCATGTAAGATAAAAACTTCTGCACCTTCACGATACAATTCTACTGCCCTGTTTTTTTCAAGAGGATACATGTGTTCCAGTTGGATTCCTGCTTCGTGCATTTCTGTAAAACCGATCCTTCCATCTGGAAAGTTATCAATCTGTGTCTCTGTCTCATGCACAAGACTTCTCATAACTTCACTTCGGTCACCCCGATTCGCTGTCAGCATACGGTTTACCAGTCCCAAAACTTCGTCTCGGTCATCCATCTTATAAGCAAAATTTACAATAAGGTTTCTTTGTGACTCTGTAAAATTCTCATGGCTGGCGGTTTCTGCAGCTTCAATCAGTCTATGGGCATACTGCATGGTACTTTCCCTTTCTTCTGGAAGCTCTGTGGTTGGAAAGTTCGCTCTTGCTGCCTGGATCACTTCATGTACTAAGTTTGTACCGGCTTCCTCATAAGATTCCCGCATATCCCAGACCAAATCATTCAGTCTTTCTACCTGTCCAGGAAAGGTTTCTGCGTATTCCGTTACAAATGCTTTTTCTTCTTCTGTAAAAATTGTTCTCGGAAATTCCGCTTTTTCCACCAGCATCTCTGCCTGTTCTTTCGGTGTCAGCTCTGAAAAATAAGCAATGCCTGTATCAGCATCATACGCTACATCAAAGAAGTCAATCGGATAATTCTCTCCCACTCCATCACTTGCATACAATACTGTGATTGCTGCACCTCTGTCCTCCAAAAATTCTTCCAGTAGTTTCTCATCCTCTGAAAGTTCTTTCTGTTCCAGTAAAGTGACATATTCCCTTACATTCTCCTGCACCTGTTCTGCTGTCATATTCTCTACCAGATTATAACTATATTCCGAACCCATACTGCCTGAAAGATGCAGGATTACATCCTCTCTATGAAATGTTTCTCTGATTGGTCTTTCCATCTCAATTTCATGCATCTGCTCCTCAATGTTCCCGATGATCTCTGCCGATGTTTTTCGGATGGTATCCATTGATGCTTTCAAAGCCTTCATATCCCTTCTCTCACACCAGCTGGCGATATAGGTAAACGAATATTCTGAAGTATCCAGACCAAAATGGTTGCAGACTATGTAAGCGATACTTTCTGCTTCCACTTCCTTTGTTGTCTGGTCTTTTAAGACGCCTTCCGCATCCATTACTTCCCGGTCATGCAGCAATGCGTGGCTCACTTCATGGACTCCGGTTTTCATGGTCTGGACATTACTCATATCTTCCTTTATCGCAATATATTTTTCTGTCTGGTGATAATAGCCTTTTGCTTCCCCTTCCACATTCATCATGCGGATCGGTACAGGAGAAATATTCTGCAATGCCTGCATGAACGTATCATAAAACTGTACACTTCCAGTAAGCTCCGGCACCTCCAGTTCTGCGATTGGTTCTCCCTCTGTCTGGCTGACATCAAACACTGTCGTTACACGGAATCTCGGTATCACCATCTCCACAATCTCTGTTTCCGGCTGTCCATCCTCCCCAATCACAGGCTCTTTTGTTACCGGGTCGATCTTTTCAATCTCCTGTTTCTCCCGGATCGGTGCTGGTGCGATGATCTGGATTCCTTTCTCTCCACGTTTTACATGGCGGTTAAATTTCTTCTGCCATGCCTGATACCCTGCCACCAGTGTTGCTTCTGGTTTCTGCATGGTGATCAACAGCGTGTTATTAAAGCTGTAATTATGGAACTTGGACATGGTATTCAGATATTCGGTATATCGCTCCGATGTAAAGATTTCCTTTACCCCCTGCTCCAGCCGTTCCGATATTTCCTTTAACTGTTTCTCTATATTATTTGCCATAAACAAACCCTCCATTTTATGTCCCCGCCAGAGAAAACTCTGACGGGAAATCTTTTATAACTCCTGTTCGTGTTTTTTCTTTGCAGTTTTCTGTGTAACGGTCGGTTCCGCTGTATTCTGCTGTGCCTTCTCCTGCTTTAATCGTTCCAGAATAGATGGCTTATGGATTCTATCTGCTGTTTCCGGAAGTTCTTTTTCTTCTATGGCATCCCTGCTGTCTGTGTTGCTTCCTTCTCTGCCAATATCCTCATCTGCCATAATCGTCTCATTGCCCTTTTCATCCATGTTCAGCAAGGCATTTAACTCGGATAACCGTTCCATCTTTTCATTCAATTCTGTTTCTTTCGGGAATGGCTTCTTTACCTCTTCCTGTGCAGTAGCAAGCTGCTGTTGTACGGTTTCTAACTTCTGCTCACTTTCCGTCAGCTTCCTGCCGATAGAAGAAAGCGTGTTATGGATACGCTGCATATTTCCTACCGGGTCTTTTCCGATTTCCAGCTTATAAGAGCATTTTCCTTTGATCGTCAGTTCAAACGCATTGGAGAACATATTGTAGGAAGCAGATAACGTGAACCCATGATATTCTCCGACCTTTCCGCCGGTGCTGACAGTTTTTAACCCTGCACAGGCAGCGATCAATGCCTCGCCTGCTTCTTTCTTATCTTCATAAAGGACATTCCCTACTGTCATGGTAAACGTGTCATTATCCTGTAAATCCACACTTTTTACTACCTGCGAATCCACCTGCATCCCGGCAATCCGTTCTTTCAATGCACTGATCTGTACCGGGAAATTTTTTGCAATATCGGATTCCAGACGGTAAATCTGACTGGTATGGTTTGCCTTTAAGAGTTTTAGCTTACTCACCTGCACATCCAAATCCATTTTTTCCTTAATGTACGGATTGCCTGTGGCAAGTGCCTTGATCTCTGCATAGGACAGTGCCGTATCATCCACATCTTCACAAGCCCTGACCGGGGATTTGCTAGTCATGATCTGACTGATGAACTTCTGCTTATTCTCCAAAATCTGGTCGAGTAGGTCAGCGGTATTACTACCGCTTTCCCCTCTAAGAACCGTGCGTGAGAGTTTCCCCTCACACGGCTCAAGCACTTATAAGCCCTGCGTTAGCAGAACCAGTTCATCAACATTTTTCGAGTAATGAAGTTCTCTGTGGCAATCAGCATGTAATAAGACATTCTTTTCTTTAAAATCTGCTCCCACTTCCGTATGGATTCGGAATCCCCGTTCCGCTGTGATGGGTTCACCACAATGCGGACAAATGCCTTTCTGCATTTTGTACAGTGCATTTAATTTCTTCCTTCCATTGATTTCTCGAAGCATTCTCTTTGTGTCTCTGTCCTCAAAATATTCTGTGAAACGCTCATCAAATGGTGTCGCTTCTGATTTTGTTTTCAGCCACCTTACTATTTTAGTATCAGTAGCATATATCAGATGTAATTCAAATGAGTCTGCCATATTTACACTGAATGTCCAGTTCCTTGTGCCGACTCTCCTGAAATATTTCTTTGCTATCCATTTGTGGCTTTTCTTCGGATGCCTACGTTTACACCATCTCCACAGACATCTCCATACATCGAAATCAAACCTGTCAAACGCCTGCGAGGAGACATTATACTTTTGGAAATTTACCCATCCTCTGATGACCGGATTTAACTTTCTTATCAAATCTTCCTGCTTCATAGATGGATTTTGCTTTATAATCCCCCGTATCTTATTCACAATGGCTTTATAATTCTTTTTGGATGGTTTTGTAAGAAGCTTTTCTTTATACCACCGTATATTACATCCGAGAAAATCAAAACCATCTTCGATATGGGTAATCACTGTCTTTTCTTCTGACAGTTCCAATCCTCTCTCTGATAAAAATTCCCGGATAATCGGGAGAACACCTGCTTCCAAAAGCTCTCTACTTTCGCCTGTGACGATGAAATCGTCAGCATAACGTATAAAGTTCACTTTTGGAAAATATGCTTTTCCATCCCTTTTAGTTTTGTGGTATTTCTTCCTAATCTGGACTTCCAGACCATCCAACACCATGTTGCAGATAGTTGGTGAGATAGCCGAACCCTGTGGGCTGCCGAGGTCTGTTGGAAATAATCTTCCGGTCTCGATATACCCGCTTTTTAACCATTTTCGCAGAATATCTCTGTCCATTGGGATATGGTTCAGTATCCATTCGTGACTGATGTTATCAAAACAGCCCTTAATGTCTCCTTCCAGCACCCATTTAGGGGATTTTGCTTTATTCAGACAGGTAAAGCACTGTTCGATTGCATCCTGTACACATCTCTTTGCTCTAAATCCATAGGAGTTAGGGTCAGCAGTGATTTCCGCAATCGGTTCCAGTGCAAATTTGTACAATGTCTGCATCGCTCTATCCTTCATACATGGGATACTGAGCGGCCTCATTTTTCCGTTCTTTTTCGGGATATATACCCGCTTTAACGGTAATGGTTTATAGCCTCTGCGTTTTAAGCTGAGAATTGCTTCATATTTCAGTTTGGGAGTAGACCATAAGATTTTGTCTACACCTGCTGTCTTTTTGCCTTTATTACTCGTTACTCTTTTTACAGCTAAAGCACGTCCGTAGAAAGAGTGTGTAAGCAGCCATTGCAAAGACTTTACTTTGCCGGTTCTGCCCTGTTGATGAGCCTTTACGATACGCATTTGCAGTTTTTTAACGTATGCATTCGCTTTGTTCCAGTCGATGCTGTCCCATGCCTTAGCAACGTCAGAAGTCGCACACATTTTCATGTTCATTTGCCTTACTCCTTTCAAAAATTCTATAAACTCTCTCGTAATTAAGCACCATGCGGAATTCTGCTCCCCTTTCGGGTGGGGCAAATTTTGAACCTCTGTCCGTCCTCATTACAAGGTCGGCATTCGCTTCCTCCGCAATCCTTTACCCGCATTCCCAACGGCTTCCCTTATGGTCCACTTGCCTTTGCAGGCGAGAATACGGGCTTGACACGTTCCACTTAATCAACAATCATTGATAGTTTAGGTTCCACCTCTACTCCGGCAGTTTTATGTCCGTGTATTCCTATCGTGGAGAGGAATATCCAACTGCACACCTTTTGGTTCAAGCCTGTCAGCTACTTTGGCTTGTTCAGCCTTAACGAAGCTTACGGTGATTCAGTTAATTAACCATGCTATCAGAAAGCCTGCACCCTAACCGCCTTGTAGCTGGCAGTTTTGCTTCTCCCTCACGGGATTTGCTCCAAATAGGGTTCCATTTATACCCGCTTCCGAACAATGCCATTACTGGCAAAGCCGGGGATATTGGCTTCATCCAACGGAATGGATGGTTTGGTCGGAATTACCGCCAAACAGTTAAATTAAGCGACTTCGTGTCGCACCCACATATACGCATCAAAAGTATTCTCCGTCACATACCGGAATATCTTTACTTTGTCATTCTGGTTTCCCTGTCTTAAGATACGTCCTTCCTGCTGTTCCAGATCAGACGGCTTCCACGGGCAGTCAAGATGATGGAGGGCAATAAGCCTGTCCTGTACGTTGGTACCAGCACCAAGTTTTGGAGTGGAACCCATGAGGATTCTCACCTGTCCGGCCCGTACCTTTGCAAACAGCTCCGCTTTCTTTGCCTCCGTGTTGTATTCATGGATAAAAGCAATCTCTTCTTTCGGGATTCCTTTTTCTGTCAGTTTGTTTCGGACATCATCATATACATTGAATGTCCCGTCTCCTTTTGGTGTAGATAAATCACAGAAGATCAGCTGGGTTGTCCGGTCTGCTTTTCCTTCCTCCCATACATGGAAAGCATTTTCCACACAGGTATTGACCTTACTTTTTTCGGCATCCGGAAGGAGTTCATTCAAAAGCCTTTGGTCTAACGCACACTTTCTTCCGTCGTTGGTAATCTTGAGCATGTTGTCCACCGTTGGATTCACAAGACCAGCTCTTACATCTTCCGCACGTTCGGAAAAGGCACTGACCATTTCCTGCTGTTCTTCACTTGGCTTCAAGACTTCATTGATAAACTCTGCTTCCGGTACGGGAAGATTTAACATATCAGAAGTCTGAATATCTGCAGCTTCCTTAAAAATAGAAATCAGCTCCGGAAGATTGAAAAAACGGGCAAACCGTGTTTTTGCACGATAGCCCGTTCCTTCCGGTGATAATTCGATTGCGGTTACTGTCTCCCCGAACGTTGCCGCCCAGGAATCAAAGTGTCCCATACCCATACGCATGAGTGTGTCATACTGGAGATAACGCATGATAGTATAAAGCTCGGTCATACTGTTCGATACGGGAGTACCTGTAGCAAAGGTGATCCCTCTGCCGCCTGTCAGTTCATCCATGTACCGGCATTTCATAAACATATCCGAACTTTTCTGTGCATCCGTCTGTGAGATACCCGCCACATTCCGCATTTTTGTATATAAAAAAAGGTTCTTAAAACTATGGCTCTCATCCACAAACAGCCGGTCTACACCCAACTGTTCAAAAGTTACTACATCATCCTTTCTGGTCTGGTCATTGAGTTTTTTCATCCTCGCCTGCAGGCTTTTCTTTGTTTTTTCCAACTGCTTGATGGTATAATTCTGCCCTGCCTGATGTGCTGCTTCTTCAATGGAGAACGTAATATCTGCGATCTGATCTTCCAACATGGCAATCTGCCGTTCCCTTGAAAGAGGGATTTTCTCAAACTGTGTATGTCCGATAATCACGGCATCATAATCCCCTGTCGCAATGCGGGAACAGAAACGTTTTCTGTTTGCCGGCTCAAAGTCTTTCTTCGTTGCCACCAGGATATTTGCTCCCGGATAGAGACGTAGGAAATCACTGCCCCACTGCTCGGTCAGATGGTTTGGCACGACATAAAGATTCTTCTGTGAGAGTCCCAGCCGTTTTGATTCCATACCGGCTGCAATCATCTGGAACGTCTTCCCTGCTCCTACGCAATGAGCCAGTAACGTATTATTTCCATACAGCACATGAGCCACTGCGTTTTTCTGGTGCGGCATCAGGGTGATCTCCGGGTTCATACCGACAAACTGAATATGGCTTCCATCATATTCCCGTGGACGTATGCTGTTAAATCGTTCATTATAGATCTTACAGAGATCTTCCCGCCGGTGCAGGTCTTTAAATATCCACTCCTTAAATTCCTCCTTGATCAGCTCCTGCTTCTGCTGTGCCAGCATCGTTTCCTTCCGGTTTAACTCCCGGTGTTCCCCCTCGGCATCCTGTACCGTGTCATAGATCTTGGTATCCCGGAGGTTTAAGGCATCTTCCAAAAGACGGTAAGCATTGGCTCTCTGTGTTCCATAAGTGGAAGTAACAAGAGCATTTCCGTAACTGTCCACGCTTTTTCCCATGACATTCCACTGCCCGGTCACTTCTGCATACTGGACTTTAATTTTGTCCCCTACATAATATCTTGGAGTGTGGAATGTCTCTGCCATAAACCGTGTAATGTAATCCTCGGAGATCCAGGTTGCCCCAAGTCTTGCTTCAATCTCTGATGCATCCAGATCTTTTGGCTGTACCTGCTCCAAATACTGCACATTCACCTGATATTCCGGGTGATCTTCTGCAAACTGTTTGGCGATCTGCAGTTTCTCTCTCACATTTCCAGAAAGATATTCGTCCGATGGCTCCCATTTTTCACCGATCGGATTCTTAAAGATCACCCCTGCCAGTTCTTCGGTAAGCTCCTCTTCTGTTTTCCCGGAAAGCTGTGCCATATAGGAAAGGTCAACGCCTGCCCTCTCACCAATGGAAACCGCAAGTGCTTCACTGGCAGTATCCACGGAAGTTACCGTTTCTGCCCTGCGGATTGTCCTTTTGGTAAAAATATCCGCTTTCCGTTTCAGTTCTCCCTTATCATCCAGAAATTCCAGAGAAGTCAAAAGACAATAGCTGCTGTCCTGGCTGAATGCCCGCTTATTGGCATTGCTGCTGATAAGACCATATTTTGCTGTAAAGGTATCGTATTCTTCATTGAGTTTTCCCTGCAGCTTTGTGATCTGCTCATCGCTTCCCTCTTCCATCTGACACTGGATCAGTTCATTCGTAACATCACGAATCTTCACCATCCCTTTGACACGTTCCGCTGTCATTGCCGGAAGCTCCATGCGGTTCATCACAGAATTTTCCCGGTAATAGACTTCATCATACACTACGGTAAAACTGAAATTCTTTACATCCGGGTCTGCTGGGATAGAGACAACATCCTCCTCCAGCTCTGTATCCGAAAGTTCCAGTTCCGTGATCGTGCCATGGATATTCCTGATAGCTTCTTTTAACTGTTCTTCTAAGGTAATGCCTTCTTTTGGTTTTACGGTCACTTCCTGCTTTCCGTACTGGGTACTTTCTGTAGTAAACTCACCAAGCACCATTTCCGGATGCTCTGCAAAATAAGCATTGACCGAATAACCTTCCGGTATTTCCTTTAAATTTAACCATTCCGGTTCCTCAATGGATGCCCTGTCCCTTTTCTGAAAGAACAAAATATCAGAAACAACGTTGGTATTGGCATTTCTCTGGAACGCATTATTCGGTAATCGGATGGCTCCAAGCAGTTCTGCCCGGTTTGCGATATACTGTCTCACCGCCGGATTCTGCTTATCCATCGTTCCACTGGAAGTTACCACAGCCACTACGCCACCGGGACGCACCAGATCAAGGGATTTTGCAATAAAATAATCATGGATCATAAAATGATGCCGGTCATATCTGCGGTCACTGACCTGATATGCTCCAAACGGAACATTGCCTATCACACAGTCAAAAAAGCTGTCCGGATAACTGGTTTCCTCAAATCCCTGCACGGCAATCTTGTTTTTCTGATAAAGCTGTTTTGCAATCCTGCCCGAAACCGGGTCAAGTTCCACACCATACATATTGGCTTTGCCCATACTCTCCGGGATCAGTCCCATAAAGTTACCGACACCACAGGACGGCTCCAGGATATTTCCCTGTTTCAGTCCCATATTTTCCAGTGCTTCATACATACTTCGGATTACTATCGGGGACGTATAAAAAGCATTTAAGGTCGATGCCCTTGCTGCATTGTATTCTTCCGGTGATAAGGTATTCTTTAATTCCAGATACTCATTCGCCCAGCTGCTGTTACTCTCCTCAAATGCCTGTGGGATACCACCCCAGCCAACATAACGGGATAAGATTTCCTGCTCTTCAGGGGTTGCCAGACGCTCTTCTTTCTCCAACGTCTGTAACAAATGGATGGCTTCCATATTTGCCTTATACTTTGCTTTCGGTCCGCCTGCACCAAGGTCATTATCCTGGATACGGAAGTTGTGCGGTTCTGTTACAATCTTTTCTGTTTCCGGTTTTAAATATGGCTGGAATTCTCCCTCATATCCAAACAGTTCATTTTCTCCGGGAATATAATTGCGTCCGGTTTCCAGACACCGGAACACATCGGCAGTTGGTGCATTGCTGACTGCATAAAAATCATCATAGGAATATTTAGGGAAATCTTCTGTATGGTAGGTTGATAAATGCAGTTCTGTATTGGAACGGGTCTGTGCAACCAGATCTTTTCCTTCTATTCCTTCCGGCAATACCCCTACTGCTTCAAAATGATACCCCTGATACGCAAAAACACCTTCATCCCAGGACTCCGCTAGTTCTTCTGCTGTTTTAGCTGTTGCCTCTTCTTCTGGTTTTTTCTGTTCCTCAGAAGTTTCTATTATTTCCCTCTCCTGACTCTCTGAAATAGATTCTTCGGCAGTAACCTCTTCCTCTTCTATTTCCTCTACATCTGACATATCTACTACGGTCGGTTCTGCCACTGCCTTCGTATCCAAGAAATCAAACATGGTCATCTGGTGCCCGGATGGTTCCACAAAAGACGATTCTACTTCCGGTGTCGGGAATATCGTATAGGTTCCTTCTGCATACTGGTGGAGTTCGGAAAGAAGTTCTGTTTTCTGCTGGTAGTTTGTCCCATACGCTTCAAAATCCAATGGCAAAGCTGCCAATGCTGCATCCATCTTCTGTAACAGTTCTTCTGTCTGCTCTGGATTCTCTAAAACTGCCACCATTTCTTTTCCTGGTTTTTCCCAGAAGAAGTCCTCCGTAAATGGTCTGTCCACCTCTTCCGGAAGACGGTCATAAAAACGGAGTACCTTATTTGCTATCTGCTCCCGTTCATATTCCGGCATACGAGCATAATCTTCTGCCTGCAGGAACTGGTCATTCTTTATCAGATAAGCTACTCTGTTTGCAACTTTATTCCAGGATAATAAAACTGACGTATATGGATTCCCATAAGCACCTCTTGCAAGAAACAATCCTTTTCCATCATAGTTTGCATGTGAATCATCGGCACCGGACAGTGCATGACTGCTTCCACCGATCCCATACTGTTCCTTGATAAAACCTGTCCTCGATCTTTCATCTTCATGCAACAGATAAAAAGAATACGTCCTGAGTCTGCCCTGCGAATACGCTCCACCTCCTGCAAGATAAAGCATCAATCTCATCCTGTGTAATGAACATCGGATGTTCTTTCCAGGCAAACCCGTCCCTTGCCTGATACGGGATGACCTCATCCGCAAACTTCTGAAACTGCTTTGAGATATTTACAGGATTATAATGATGGAAACGCATAATGGAATGATTTTCTTCATAGGCTTCTGCCAATGCTTCCAGTCTTTCATTTAGTTCCGAAAGCCACTGGGAATCTTCCAGCTTTTCTTCCAGATAATCCGTGATCTCCGGATAGATACTGCGAAGATGTGGTAAGTCCTCTTCGTCAAAAACAATCTCGGCTACTCCTTCTGCCATATCCCCTTTCATATAGGCAAGAGCCTGGGCATGTTCTTTTACTGCATTACTTCTTGCCGCATCCAATACAGACTGTGGTGCATATTCACCCTGATCTAAAAGCTGATGGATACGTCCGCTGACATCTTCCCATGATAAAAATGCCTTATCTAAGATATGGTCTGTAACTGTATGCCCTACTGCGATTTGCATCCCGGCTTCATCAAACCAGACTGAATATTCATTTCCATCAATCTGAAAGCCTTTTCCCCCTTTGCGGTATTCACGCTTCACAAACTCCGTATATTCCTCCGGTGTCTGTACACTCATGAAATTATAGATGATCCGGAGCTGGCTGGCTTTCCGGTTTCCTCCTGTCCGTAAGATCTCATCAACAACTTCCTCTGGAATCGGGATTTCTCCGGCATAAAGAGCAGCTGCCCTTTCCTCGATCTGCCGTCTTTGTTCATTTGCGGTTGGATATTCGGGCAAAGATAAAGCAGAGGCGATCTCTTCCTCTGCTTTACTCAATCCATTTTCTCTTGTATCTTCGACTAACTGTATACCAATTCCGTCAAGATGCTCTCTTCCGCTGTTGCCATCAGTGCGTTCATGTGTGCTGTCCATGCCATCGAATCTGCTCCTTGTCCGGTGCCGGATTCTTCTCCAGCAGTTTCTCCATCTGGCTGTCCATTCTCTCCTGTGCTGCTTTCTCGATCTGTTCCAGATGGCTGTTCAGCTTCCCGGTCAGGAACAGGCTCTGATAAAGGCTGTTCTTGTGTTCCTTCAGAAATGTCCTCCGCAGCATCCCGTATTTCCCGATCGTCACTTCTTCCTCTTCGACGGTCAGATTCGGAAACAGGTAATCTCCCTTGCGATGATATGTCAGTTCCATAATCGGTTCCTCCTTCATTTTCAATATTTTCTTGTTTTTTCGTTTCTGCATCCCGGTTTTTAGTTTCACGCATTAACGTGGTAAAGTTATTATAATTCCTTTCATTGGAATTTTCAACCTCTTTTCTCGCTTCTTCCAGAGAAATTTTATGTACGGTCTTTCCAATATCAATCAGAATACTCTCACTGAGCTGGCTTGCCGTATTTCCAAGAAAGGTGAGAACTGACAGACGGTTATAATCTGTGATATGCATGAAGTCCTCTTCTTCCAGAAGTTCCATCGGATCAAGCCCGCACCGCCTGGAAAGCAGATAGTAAACACTGTCTGTTGCCAACTGACGGAAATCACTGCGGATCGTCACCTCGTCCAGATCTTCCAGATAAGTACCTTCTACAGCATATTCCAATCCGTCTAGGTATTCCTCCAGATTATCACTGACCATTTCCCTTGCGACTGTCATCAATGCATCCTGCAAAGTTGCTGTATCCTTTTCTTCCAGAGCATAGACCTCTGCCAGATGGGTGAGGATCTCTTCTCTCTGGTGTTCCTGCATCTGCCAAAGATACGGGCTTCTGCCCCCGGCTACCATGTGGGTATCCGAAATATCAAACACATAACGGAGTCTGGTATGCTGCCCTGTTTCATCAAGCAGGGCGATTCCCCTTGCACCACGGTTCACCCATCGGAACATCTTTTCATTCCATAATTCCAGTGATGCACAGGCCGTTGCTTCCGGATGCTGTGCATGGATCAGAAGCTGGTCTGAAAAAGAATAACGATATAACCTTGATGCTGTGTCCATATAATCCATCCAGTCTCTGGGGGAACCGCTCACTGATACCGCATGTTCCTGTGCCAGATCCCGGATGTCCTGTAATTTCGACATATCGCTTTACCTCCTTGCCTTATTTCTTTTTCTTCTTTGGGAATTCCAGATGGAATCTCGGCTTGCCATCCTCCAGTGTGAGTAACAGATCTGCATCAAATTTCATATCTTTCTTTTTAGAATACAGACCTTTTACATGGGTACAAGCCTTATCAAGAAGTTCTCTTGCCATCTTTTTATCCAGATTTTTCTCCATGCTTCCCAAGAAACGGTTTTCTTTCCAAAGGGCAAAATCACACTGACGGTTTGAGCAGTAAAAATTACTGTTTGCCCTCGAAAACATCACAACCACAGACCGGACATTTGCCGATCACTTCCCTTGCAGTCTGGAATCTCCTGCGTTCCTCTTCCGGTATCTCCCTGCATACCTCTAAAATCTTACGGACAAGAGAAGTAATCTCTCCCATGAACTGAGTATCTGTAATCTGTCCCTTTTCCATCATCAACAGCTGGTTCTCCCATTCCGCTGTCATTACTGCTGATTTCAGATACGCTGGCATGACCTTTACCAATTCCTTTCCCTCGGTACTTGGCAATATCTGCTTACCCTTTCTCTGTGCATAACCGGAAGAAACCAATTTTTCAATGATACTTGCCCTTGTTGCCGGAGTCCCCAGCCCTTTCTTTTCTGTTTCAGAATCAAACTCCTTATTACCGGCTGTTTCCATTGCAGCAAGGAGCGTATCTTCATTGAATGGTTTCGGCGGAGAGGTATAATGTGTGGTTTTCTCTGCTTTTACTGGAAAAATCCTCATTCCTTCTTCATACCCAGCAGGAATCGAAGTCTCTTTTTCCTTTTCCTCCACTGGTTCCGCTTTGACACACAGCTGTTTAAATGCCTTTTCTACTTCCTTAAATCCCATCTGTACTGGAATCTTCCCTCTGGCTTTAAAATCATGTTCCTGGCACTTTACCGTAATATCTGTCTGCTCATACAGATATTCTTCTCCAGTTGCCTGTACCAGCTGCTGACAGATCAGCATCATCAGATTCTTTTTATCTGCCGGTAAATCAGCAATTCCTTTCTCCACAACTTCTTTTGTCGGAAGAATCGCATGGTGATCAGATACCTTTGCATTGTTGATTACCCTTTTTATGCCATGCCCCAACTGTCCATAATCTACAAACGAAAGTAATACTGGCATTTTTTCTACCAGTTCCTCTACCGAATCTTTCATATCCTCCGTTACAAACTGACTGTCTGTTCTTGGATAAGTAAGCAGCTTTTCTTCATATAATTCCTGTAGCATATCCAGTGTACGTTTCGCTGTATATCCAAAGTAACGGTTGGCCTCTCTCTGCAGGCTTGTCAGATCATAAAGTTTCGGTGGAAATGATTTCTTACGTTCTTTCTTCATCTGTGTGACCACAGCGGTCGAACCATTACATAACGCTGCAAGCAGCTCCGCAGCTTCTTCATTTGCAATGTTCTCGGAAACTACTGTAAGTTTTCCATCTGTCAGTGCTACCTTATAAAACGCTTCTTTTTGAAAATGCTCGATCCTCTCCTGCCGTTCTGCAAGCATGGCAAGGGTTGGGGTCTGTACCCTGCCCACAACCAATCGTTTAAAATATCTCGTGGTGTATGCTCTGGTTCCATTCATTCCAATCAGCCAGTCAGCCTGTGCCCTGCACACCGCAGCCATACAGAGATTCTTATATTCTTCCTCACTTTTCATTGTCTGAAAACCTTTCTGAATGGCGGCATCTTCCATCGAGCTGATCCACAGACGTTTCACTGGTTTCCTGCATCCGGCAAGCACATACACCCTTTGAAAGATCAGTTCTCCTTCTCTTCCTGCATCACAGCCATTGACCAGATACTCCACATCACTTCGATTCATCAGAGTTTTTATGACTTCAAACTGCTTCTTTTTATCCTTGGAAACTTTCAGCTTCCATGCTTCTGGAAGGATTGGCAGATCATCAAACTGCCATTTTTCATATTTCGGGTCATATTCCTCTGGCTGTGCGTATTCTGCCAGATGTCCTAAGCACCAGCTGACAATACAGCTTTCTCCCTCCAGATAACCGTCCTCCCTCTTATAAGCGGACAGATTTTTCGCATAACTTTGTGCTACACTTGGCTTCTCTGCGATCACTAAAAATTTAGACATAATCCTTTCCTTTCTACCAAAAAAGGCAGCCAAGATTTCTGGCTGCCCCTGTCCTTATTACTGTTTCCATCTTTTAAAAACGCTTATTCTTCTTTTTCATCGTCCTCTTCATTTACATACGGACCGTCTGAAAATTCAAGCTGTTCACTTACATAATCTTCGTCCTTACTGCGTCCATGTTTCTTATAGACTGCGATTCCTGCAAAGCCTAAGATTGCTGCAACTACGATAGCTGCAAGACCTTTCACATTCATTCCGCTTTTCTCTTCTTTCTTCACTTTGGTTTCCTCCTCTGCTGCTGGTGTAGTCTCCGGTGTGGTTTCCGGAATCACTACGGTTGATTCTTCAGTTTCCTTCTCTTTTTCTGTTTCATCCAGAAATTCTGCCAGATCATTCTCATCGACCAGAGACATCATATACACATTCTCTGTATTACTGGAACGGTCAATGACCATGTAAAAAGTATTCCCCTTTTTCGTCTGGATAGTAAGGAACTGTTTTGTATCATCATTTTCCTTATCATCTACAAGCTGGGCATTTCCCGGTGTAGAAAAAGCGGAATTGTTACTCTCTCCACTCACCCTTCCGGTATCCTCTTTCTTCTCCGTATCTTCAGTTGTTTCCGTAGAAGTCTCCTGCACTACTTCTGTCGTTGTCTCTTCTGCCGGTGGATTTGCATTTGCATAAACAGTAGCAAGGGATGTTCCCGAAATCATTGTTACCGCCATAGCAATCATCAGAAGTTTCTTTACCACTTTATTCCTCATCGTCTAAAACCTCTCTTTCTGCCACCTGCCCCACAGGTGGTCTGTTATCGCTTTCTTTTTGGGGTGTCTCCTTGGTATCTTCCACTGTGATACCGCCGTCCTCATTCATCTGAATCGTAACGGTTCCTTTCTGAATCCCGTCAAGCAGTACCAGCAGCTCCCGACTGTCCAGCTTCATAGAACGAAATGATTTGATAATCTCCATATCTTCCATCTGTTGTTTTAAAGTATTCTGCCGTTTCAGATGTTCCTGAAGCTCTGCAATCTTATCCTCTGTTTTCTGAATATCATCCAGAATCTTTTTCAATTTCATGTTCATCTGCCTGTCACCTCCTCTAATGCAGACGACCAAATGCCATAAAGTGTTCCTGCCAGTAGGCACTTGCGATACTGGTATATTGCACCGGTTTACCACAATGAATCATCATGTTATTGCCGACATAGATTCCAACATGACTCGCTCCACTTGTGTTATAGGTTCCCTGGAAGAAGATCAAGTCTCCCGGTTTTGCTTCCGATGGAGATACCTGCGAACAGTGAGAACGAAGTCCATCGGCAGTACATCTTCCAATATTCCATCCATTTCCACAATTATTGATAACCCAGCTTACAAATCCGGAACAATCAAATCCACTTGGGGAATAACCACCCCAGACATAAGGGACTCCCAGATATTTCTCTGCTTCCCGGATCATCTTTGCAAACTGTGGATCAGATAAAGCATCTGTCGGTATGGTATAACCAAATCCACCACTTCCGGTGGGTATGCTGTTTAAGTCAAACAGGTAATCACGATTTCCATAATATCGGTTATATGCATCGTATCTTTCCTGTTCTTCTTCCGTCATGCGGCTTCTCAATATGGTATCCAGATTACGGTTTGTCATCGTCACATCCAGACGGTTTACTTCTTTCGTTGTCGTAACCTGCACTTCCTGGCTTCCATTGCTGTCTGCTATGTATGCCTCCCATGTCTGGTGCCCGTGTGCGGAAGCTGCTGCATGGTTATCATAATAAACATCAAACTGAACACCATATCTTGCAAAAGCTCCGGTATCTTCTACTACATATTCCACACCATTCATAACGACATGGGTTCCCATCGGTACAAAAGGATTCGATGCATCTACAGCGATCGTATGATTGGCTGTCGGCATCGCACCGCTGGCTGTCGGTCCTCCACTCCACTGCCCACAGCAGATGGAGCAGTTACAATACCCACTGGTGACAACCTGTCCCAGTGATTCTCCTACCCGGACTGTCTTTGTTTCGGTAACTGTCTCCCTGGTAGAATCTGTCGTAATCCCATACTGCTGACGGAAAATTGACTCTATCTCCTCTGCTACTTCATCATAAGTAAAACCACCGTATTTAACTGTCAGATAAGAGATCAGCTGGTATGGATTATGTCCGATCTCATCAATCTGGTACCGGTATTCATCGTAATCCGGATGCGTGGATTCCATCTGATTGATCTGCGTATTTAAGGCTTCTTCTAATGCCCGGTATGCATTTTCAGCGGCATAAATGTCCTCATCTGTACTGGAATAACTGGTGGAAATAATGGCAGACGAAGCTCCCTGCAGGGATGCACTGCAGCTGGTAAAACTTGCTGCAATCAATACAAAGATCAATCCAAAGATAGCAACTGTAGCAAAAATCCCACGGTTTTGTGCCGCAATCATTTTGACTGCATCTTTTGCTTTCTCTGTAAATTTCTGTGCTGAAGTAATCGCCGCATCCTTTGCCTTTTTGCTCTGCTTTGCTGCCTGATACTGTTTCTGATAACGTTTCTTTTGGAACAGCTTTTGCAATGCAGATTTTCTTTTCTGCTCCGCTTCCTTCTTCACCATCTTTTTTGCTTCATTTCCATAAACAGATTCAAACATCAGCCTGCTTTTTTCTGCTTCATCAAGAACGCTTTCTTTCAGTCTTTTTGACTGTTCCCTCCTTTGCTTTAAGCGTTCCCTTGTATAAATGGATTTTCTTGCAAGGCTTTCTCCTGCAAGCTCTGCCCGGTGTGCCCCTTCTACCGCAGCATTATCATCTTCTGCCTCATGGGTTTTCCAATGAGCCGCTGTAGCCGCAGCATCTTTCACGGCAGATGCAGAACTTCGGATACCGATACCGGCTCCATGTACCATGCCATCACTTTCATCGCCAAACGATAATCTGGTACTCTTTTTCCGCTGTTCTTTCAGCACACGTTCCCGCTTCGATTTGCCTTTGATCTCCTCCGAAAATCCATCCAGAGACTCTTCTGCCACTTCTGAAGTTTCCCTGTACCGGGCAGCTTCTTTCTTTGCCGTCTTGCTTTCTTCGGAAGCCTCCTTTTCCTTCCGTCTTTCTTTTGACGCATAATCTCTGACCATCTTTTTCTTACGGAGATCCCGGCTGTCTGCAACCGTTTCCAGATAAGCCCGTTCTCCCCTTGGCTGTCCACGGATGCTTTCACTGCGAAATGCGGATTTCGTTGCAGCTGTACTTTCATCGGCTACTTGTTCCCCATCCAGTTCTCCATCTATATCTTGTTCTGACTCCTCATCCAGTACAGATTCTCTACTATATCTGGTTTTTGGGGAACTCTGCTCCGGATGTTCTGTTTCCCTTTTTTCATTGATATGCTCACGCCTTCTCTTACTGAAATCCAGTTCATTCCTTTTTTTCACTACGGGAAACCTCTGTATCCATGTCCCGTCCAGTGATCCTTTTTTCTTCTTTATTCCGAAGATTCTCTTCTCTAAGACCATCACGGCTCATCTTCTGGACGGTTTTATCTCTCGCCTTATACTCATGCTCCTGCAAATCTCACCATCCCCTTTACTGTTTACCTGTTATTCTGCTTTATCCTGATAGCTCTCCCATTTTTCCAGCACCTCATCTGCCAGTCCTGCAATGGAATCTGTCAGCTTATCTGTAAGTCTTTCACTCAATGTTCTTCTTGCAGCCAAGCAGGAAGTAATCCCCATAAAGTCAATCAGTTCCGCTAAATACAGCAGATCATCTAACATCTCGCCAAACACCTCCTCCCCGTTACTGTCCTTTCCTTTTTCTAAAAGTTCTTTATAATTGTCTGCACAGATCCTCTCTGCAAATACACAGCAAGGTTCCCCATTGCATCTCTCAAAATTCGTATAATCTCTCATGTAGTGATCCTCCATTTCATTCTTGGGCAGAAAAAAGGCCGGAAATCTTTTCCCGGCTCATCCCCTGCTTTTGTTCTATTTTGTTTTTTATATTTTTTAATCGTCTCTTTCTCCGATACCAAGTTTTTTACGCTTCTCCACCTCATCCGGCTTAGAAGTCATCAACGCATACAGCATCAGGGAATTATCAAATTTATCCTTAAACGGAATAATGGTACTGCCATAAAAGACCAGTCCCTCACCTTCCCCACTGTTGGTAACATAAGAAAGCTGATGTGGTGAAATGTTCAGCTGCTTTGCAAGAATCTGCCTGTCACCGGATGCCTGGTTTAACATCAGGATAAAGTCAGAATTTTCAAAGATATTTTCTATCTCACGGCTGGCAAGCAGGTCTTTTACGTTCTGTGTGATACCCGTCGGAATACCGCCCCATTTACGGAATCTCTTCCAGATCTCCACACTGTACGCAGCTGTCTGCTCTTCTTTTAAAAGCAGATGGAACTCATCAATATAGTATCTGGTACTCTTATTCGCTGAACGGTTAATCGTCACCCTGTTCCATACCTGATCCTGTACGATCAGCATCCCAAGCTTTTTCAGCTGTTTTCCCAAGTCTTTGATGTCAAAACATACCATGCGGTTATTCAATTCCACGTTGGTTCTGTGGTTGAATACTCTCAAAGAACCATTAACGTAGATTTCCAGTGCAGTCGCAAGACGCTGTGCCTCCTGTTCCTTCTGCTCACGGAGAAGATTATATAAATCCTCTAAGATCGGCATCTTTTCCGGTACTGGGTCAGAAAGAAAGTCCTGATACACCAGACGCACACAACGGTCAATAACTGTTTTTTCTACCGGCTCCAGTCCATTCTTCCCACCAACTACCAGCTCACAAAGAGACAGGATAAAATCGGACTTTAAGGAAAGTGGGTCATCATCATCTGCGTAATCCAGATTGATGTCCATCGGATTGATATAATCATGGCTGGTTGGTGAAATGCGGATAACCTGTCCATGAAATGCCCGGAACAATGGATAATACTCTCCTTCCGGATCACACACGATAATGTCATCTTTTGTCACGATAAATGCGTTGGTGATCTCACGCTTTGCCGCAAATGACTTACCGGCACCCGGTGTACCCAAAATCAAACCATTCGGGTTTTTCAGTTTCTTTCTGTCTGCCATGATCAGATTATTGGACAGGGCATTTAAACCATAGTAAATGGATTCCCCACCCATAAACAATTCCTGTGTGGTAAACGGAACAAAGATTGCCGTAGATGTTGTGGTAAGTGCCCTTTTGATCGGCACAAGATTCATGGCAAGCGGCAGGCAGCTCATAAGCCCCGGCTCCTGCTGATAATCCAGACGTTTCAATGCACAGTTATATTTCTGTGCAATACCGGCAGTCTGGAATACGACATTTTCAAGCTCCTGCTTTGTCCCTGCCGTATTTAAAAACAGTGCCGTTACAAGGAACATCCTCTCATTCCTGGACTGTAAATCTTCCAGAAGTCTCTTGGCTTCCCCACCATATGTATTTAAGTCTGATGGGATAATGTCCATGTCATATCCGGCACGAACTGCCTTTTTCTGCTCCTCAATCTTCATCCGGTTAATATCGGTCACCTTGCTCTTTACCAGCTTGATCGCTTTCATCTGGTCAATGGACTGGATATGGAAGTTCACCATAAGGTTACTGTCCATCTCCAAAAACTCTGCCAGCATCTTGTCCGTAAGCTCCGGTGCGAGAATCTGAAGATAAGAAACGGCTCCTATCGTTCCACCCATCTGAAAATCTTTTCCATTCTTAAATACGAAGCTGGTCGGTGCGATATAATCCTTTGTGCTAAGACCTGTCCGAAGTACCTCATCATAGGAAAAATGAAAAGGGACTTTACTATCCTGATTGAATGTCTCGTACATGATCTGCAGCCTTTCCGTTCCATTCAGCGGATAAGCTGTCACACCAAGGATCTTGAAATTATTCATAATATCCGACTCGATACGTTCCAGTTTCGGTCGTGCTTCCCGGATACTCTCTGCTTCGATACCAAAGGTGATATACTTGGTACGCATCAGACCATTATTTCCTTTTGCCAGCTGATTATTAAGCATCTGTGCAAACTCCATACGCAGATCATCAAACTCATCCTCCTGCGGATTGATATGGATAACCTTTTCATACTCCGCCATGTTGCTGTGCTGATTGATAAAGGAAAGCTGAAAATGAATCGTGCTGTCAAAATAATTTAAGAAGTCGCACCAATTTTTCAAAGATCGCATTTTTTATCCTCATTCTGAGCTAACTGGTAGTTGATGTCATAAAACGGATGGTCTTGGAATAAAATCTATCCTGCACACGGCAGATACCATCTCTCCCCATCTCATGATAAGGAATGGACTGCTGTGCTGTGATCCGTTTATCTTTGGCAGTATTTGCTACTTTCTTTTCTGTGGTACCACCTTTTCCGCCCGAAACCTTCTTCCCTTCCGGCTGCTGTCTCGGCGGTACTGTAGCTGAACTGCTCTTTTTCTTCTTTGCACTTTTCTTTGCTTCACGCATCGCCTGTTTCTCTGCTTTTGCCGCAAGCTTCGCTTCTTTCTTCGCATTTTTCTTATCCGCTTTTTCATGCTCTTTATGAAGTTTCGCTTCATATTTCTGCGCCCTTTTCAAAGCCTTCTTTTCCCTGCGGGTCAGCTTTCTGTTTGGTCGGCGTACCCCTCTCTGTCTTTCCAATGCTTCATAGCCTGTTACCATTGGCTCGCTGTGCAGTCTGCCGCTTACCGGCTTACTGCTGACCGCCGGATCTGGAATATCTTCTCCACCATCCTCTTCATCCAGCCAGTAATCATTTGGATAACATTCTTCTTCCAATCTCTGCGGTGGCTGTCTATCGTTTTTTCTTTTAACACTCTTCTGTCCTCCCTTCTTTTTTCTGACCATGATAAATTTCTTCTCATACAGATTTTCCATCTGATACTTCCGTACCGGAGGACGGATAAATTTCACGGTGATCATATTTTTCAAAACCTTTTCTAACGGAAGTCCATCCTTTTCATACATGGCAAATAAAAATGCCGGAAGCATCAAAAGGCACATCCCGGTGGCTGCGTTACTGGAACCGATGATCCCTCTGGTAAGGAAATAAAACGGAACTCCTACTGCCGCCGCAATCCCAAAACAGATCAGCTGCCGTTTGGTCAGGTTGAAGATGATCTTATTTTTAACCTTGGTTAAGTCTTTAGGCACTGATACAAATGCCATTGCCAGTTCCTCCTTTCTAGTGAGCGTTGAAGATACTACGGGCAAAGTTTCCTGTTTTCATCAAACTGAAACAAAGGATCACCGTGTATGCCATCACGCCGAACAATGCAGAATGAATGTTATCTGACATCTGGATATTCGCTACTAAGACTGCGTAAATTCCCACGCAGACCATCATAAAGAATCCCTGAAATGCCAGTGCAAACAATCCACGAAGATAGTTGTTTCCAATCTGCCCCCATTCCCGGTTAGACATAGTTGCAAATGGAATAGCTCCAACGGACGAATAGAGATAGATTTCAATCATACGCCCATACAAAATCACTGTAATAAAGACTGAGATAACCTTCATACACAGGCTCACAAGCATCGTTTCCAGTGCCAGTATGACAAGTTCACCGATTTCCATAGATTCCATTGCCGTTTCCATCGTGGTAATCATCGTATCTATATTGATCGCTGTATCGGAACTGATGACACCAGCGGCCCGGCTCACTACTGACTGCCCGACATCAAATACCGCCATGGTAATCGTGAATGTATGGCTGACGATCCAGACTGCCACCCACATCTTGAAAAAATATTTAAAGAACATCCATGTATCAATGTCATGCATATTGTTCTTTTCTGTTAACATGGAAATCAGCTCATAACAAAGCACAAAGGTAATAATCATACCAGCAATCGGCACAATGACCGAATCGGAAAGATTTTGTATCATGCTGTAAATGTTCCCATTCCAGCCCTGCGGTGTCTGCCCAACCTGAGCAGCAATCTGACCGGTCTTTTCATTGACATCGGTATACATTGTTGTCAGGTTGGAACTTACCATGCCTGTCAGAAGATTCCTCATCCATTCTT
>ENA-OQKJ01000070-OQKJ01000070.1-human-gut-metagenome-genome-assembly--contig:-NODE-70-length-26871-cov-3.471395_pt1 | contig 26871 bp, 21 predicted proteins | sample MGYA00242647_ERZ504795 | MGnify/ENA primary metagenome ERZ504795 (study PRJEB26092, sample SAMD00036398) | human gut metagenome | host: Homo sapiens | study: EMG produced TPA metagenomics assembly of...
TCTGGGCGTATGGCGGAAATTCGCTTCAACCGACTGTTCGATGGGCTCGCGTTATATCGGCCTCCACCAAAATCAAGCGCCGCATACCCGGCGTCGAAACGCGAAATCTCCAACAAATCGGCGAGCATTTCCTGAAATCTGCGGATCTGGCCATCCAGCAATTCCACCGTTCTCTTTGTGGTGGCATCGTATTCGTCTTTGTGCATCGACAGCATGTCGGAGGCCATACGCATGGTCGTCACCGGTGTTCTCAATTCATGGCTGACGTCCGAAACGAAGCTGCGTTGCATATCCCCGGCTTTTTCCAGCTCTTCGATCTGATTCTCCAACGATTCGGCCATTTCATTGAACGATTTCTGCAGCACGCCTATCTCATCGGCCCTGTCCACCGCCACGCGGGCGTCGAAAGTTCCCGATGCCATGATTTCCGTAGCCAAGGCGACCCGCCGTACCGGAGTGATAACCGAACGCATGACCAGAAAAATGATCATCCCGATCAACACGCTCAACGCCACGCACACCATCAGCATGTTGATCTGGATCTGACTCAGCGCCTGCTGCTGCGATTGGTAGGAGTACAGTGCGAACACTTCCAATGAGACCATGTTATTCGACGAAATCACCGATCCCAAAACCGCGCCGGGCGTACCTCCGGAAGTTCTCGGAATACGTACCGGCTGATAGTAGATCAATCCGGACGTATCGGCACGCATGCGGTTGCGCATAGATGACGACACCAGATTTGAATATTCCGGCTCCGTCGATACCGGCACGAATCCACGCTCCGCAGAATCCGCTGCATCACGTTCCATCAGGTACACGCCGACCAGATTGCTCGAACCATTGCTTTGCAATTCGGACGCCAGATTGCTCACTAACTGCTGGTATTGGTCCGTTCCAGTTAGATTCGAGGCATTCAGATGCTTCTGGACGCGCACAATCTGCGATGAGAAATCGCTGCGCGAGTCATCCGTCGCCTGCTTCAGCACGGATCCCCTGATGACGTACATGGAAAACAAAGACAGCAACGCGGCCGTCAGCAACACCACCAGCATCGACACGGCCACCGTTCTCGCCTGCAATGATCGGCGCACCTGCTGTCTGTCACGATGCCAGATACACCACACTCGATGGGTTCTCATCAGCATGGTTCGCTTATACCGTCGGGGCTACGAACTTGTATCCGATCCCGCGCACGGTCTGCACGATCCGCGGATTCTCCGGATCGGTCTCCACCTTCATGCGCAGCCGTTGCACATGCACGTTGACCAATCTGGTATCTCCGCCACTTTCGTATCCCCAAACACGTTTCAGCAAGTTCGCACGGCTCAGGGCTTCACCCGCGTGAGCCGCCAGCACGTACAGCAATTCAAACTCCGTCGGCGTCAGCTGCAGATCCACACCATCTTTGGTGGCGGTATGCTCAGCCCTATCCATTACGAGCGTGCCGCATTGCAATCGTTCAGTCAGGTCGCCCTCATCCTTGCCTGCAGGCGCGTTTACCTTGGGCATGCGCAGCCGAGCCCTGATTCTGGCCATAAGCTCCACCACCTCGAACGGTTTGGACACATAATCATCCGCCCCCGCTTCCAGGCCTTTCACCACATCGGTGGTGTCGGATTTGGCGGTAAGCATGATGATCGGCGTATTCGAGTTCTGCCGTATGCGTTGCGCCACCTGGACGCCATCCAAACCGGGGAGCATCACATCAAGCAACATCAAATCCGGCTGCAATGTCGGGAACATTTCCACCGCACGCCACCCATCCAAGCAGGTCACGGTTTTAAATCCTTCGCTCTCCAATACGATGGATAGCATCTCGCCCAAAGCCTGATCGTCGTCGACGATCATGATCAATCGTTGATTAGACTCATCCTGCATATTTCGCATTGCTTCGTCATTCCCTTCAACACTGCGTCCAAGTTTGCCCAGACTCGCCCTCCACGTTGAGCACGAACGTATGTTAACGTTCACTAGGTCAGCATTGTACACGGATATGGGTGAACTCGTCAGCGGCGGGAAGAAACGATCAGCCCCTATCACCGTTCTTCTCATGCAGGATTTTGCGAATTTTCTCCAGTCTCGGTTTGATCTCATGCTCGTAGCCGCGATCGTTCGGATGGTAGTATTCCCGCCCTGCCAGCTCGTCCGGCATGTATTGCTGCGGAGCCACGGCTCCCGGCCAATCATGAGCGTACCGATACCCCTCATGATTGCCCCAACTTTTCATCAGGGCGGTCGGCGCATTCCTTAGGTGCAAGGGTACCTGACCGATCAATCCCGCGTCCACATCGGCGAGCGCGCTGTTGATGGCGTTGTAGCCGGCGTTCGATTTTGGCGCGGTGGCAACGGCGAGCGCGGCTTCCGCGAGAATGATGCGCGCCTCGGGCATGCCGATCATGGACACGGCTTGTGCCGCCGCGACGGTGACCTGCAGTATCTGCGGAGCCGCCATACCGACTTCCTCGGAAGCTGCGATCATAATGCGCCGTGCGATGAATCGCGGATCCTCGCCGGCGCGCAACATCCGTGCCAAGTAGTGCATGGTGGCGTCCGGGTCGGATCCACGCATGGATTTGATGAATGCGGAAATCACATCGTAATGGTCGTCGCCGTCTTTGTCATAGCGCACGGTGGCCACGTCCATGACCTGCGATACCACGTCGGGAGTGATGATTGGCCGTTTCGTACTTTTTTTTGCGTGCTTGGTCTCCGGTAAGCGCCCCCGCGGCGGCTTCAAGGATCGTCAGTGTTTTTCGCGCGTCGCCTCCGGCCATACGCACGATTTCGTCAACGGCTTCGTCGTTGATTTTGACTTCGTTTTTAAGTCCACGCTCGCTTTCGATGGCCCTGTTGATGAGCGTTTTCAGGTCGTCGGGTTCCAGCGATTCGAGTTTGACGACCACGGATCGGCTTAACAACGGTTTGATGATGGAAAAGCTCGGATTTTCCGTGGTGGCCGCAATGAAAGTGACGTCACGGTTTTCCACGCTTGGCAGCAATGCATCCTGCTGCGATTTGGAGAATCGGTGCACTTCGTCGATGAACAGTACCGTTTCCTTGCCCTCCGCGACAAGACGATCATGGGCGCGTCTGAGTACATCTCGCACGTCCTTGACGCCGGAGGTGACTGCGGAAAGCTCTTCGAAGACTCGACCGGACTGTTTGGCCACAATATAGGCAAGCGTAGTCTTGCCGACGCCGGGAGGTCCAAACAGAATAATGGAGCTCGGCGCGGTCAGCGAGCCTTTGGACGCCGGATTGGCGAGTCTGCGCAGAGGAGAGCCCTGTCCCAGCACCCGCGATTGGCCCACCACTTCGTCCACGCTCGACGGACGCATGCGCACGGCCAGCGGGCGTGTCATATCTTCGGGAGCGTCCATCGCACCAAACAAATCCTCAGTCATAATTTCTACTGTACCGCAACATACGCAATAATTCGAACACACGTTCGACATTTGAGTTCATGCCAGCCGCTAGACTGGCAATCATGGCTGACGATACGAATTACGGTTCTTTGGGCGCCTTGGCGCCGAATTGGAGCGATGGCGAGCGCAACATCGACACGGACGAGATCTACGAACGCTTTTTCGAGTGGGTGGCGGACGTCAAAGGTGTTGAGCCGTGGCCCCATCAGGAAGAGGCCATCATGGACCTGCTCGCGGGCGATCATGTCATTTTGAACACGCCCACCGGCTCCGGCAAATCACTGGTGGCGTTGGGTATGCATTTCGCTGCGTTGTGCACGGGCCGTCGCTCGTATTACACGGCTCCGATTAAGGCGTTGGTGTCTGAGAAGTTCTTTGATTTGGTGGAGGTGTTCGGTCGCGAGAACGTCGGAATGATCACCGGAGACACGCACATCAACGCCGACGCTCCGATCATCTGCTGCACTGCGGAGATTCTCGCGAACCAGGCATTGCGTGAAGGCCGTCATGCCGATGTCGGCTGTGTGGCAATGGATGAATTCCATTATTATGGCGATTCGGAGCGTGGCTGGGCTTGGCAGGTTCCGCTGCTGACATTGCCGAACACGCAGTTTTTGCTGATGAGCGCCACATTGGGCAACGTCGATGCGATCGCCGACAAATTGGAGGATATGACGGACACGGACGTCGACATCATCGCCGATGCGCCGCGTCCGGTACCGTTGACGTACGAGTACACGCTTGACCCGTTGGAGAAAACCGTCGAACTGGCCTTCGGCAGAGGGGAAACGCCGATCTATGTGGTGCATTTCTCTCAGGATGCCGCATTGGAGACGGCGAACGCTCTGGCGAGCACGGGAGTGTCCAGCAAGGAGCAACGTGCGGCCATTGCGGAGGCGATCAAGGGCACGAAGTTCACCACGGCGTTCGGTAAGATTCTGCAGCGTCTGCTGCGTACCGGCGTGGGTATCCACCATGCGGGCATGCTTCCCCGCTATCGCCGTCTGGTCGAGCAACTCGCCCAGCAGGGTCTTCTTCCGGTGATCTGCGGCACTGACACGTTGGGTGTCGGCATCAACGTGCCCATCCATTCCGTGGTGCTGACCGCATTGACCAAGTTCGACGGCACGAAAATGCGCAAACTGCGTGCCCGCGAATTCCATCAGATCGCAGGGCGTGCGGGACGTATGGGCTTCGACACGGAAGGCCTGGTTATCGCCGAAGGACCAGAATTCGAAATCGAGAACGCCAAGGCCCTCGCCAAGGCAGGCAACGACCCCAAGAAGCTCAAGAAAGTCAAGCGCAAGAAAGCACCTGAGGGCTTCGTCACGTGGAATGAGAACACGTTCGATAAGCTGATCGACGCGGACCCTGAAACTTTGGTGCCACATATGAAGGTCACGCATTCCATGGTGTTGAACGAAGTGGCGCAGGGCGGCGACGCACGCTACCGCATCAATCGCCTGATCGACGATTCTGCGCAGACTCCAGAACAGAAGGAGCGTCTTCATGATCGTGCCGACGAGATCTTCCAGACCTTGTTCGACACGAATGTGATCGAAACGGAAGACCGCGATGATGGTGGCAAGGACTATTTCATGACCGTCGACATGCCGGATGATTTCGCGCTTGACCAGCCGTTGAGCCCGTTCCTGCTGGCTGCGTTGGAACTGCTTGATCCGGAATCGGAAAGTTACGCGCTTGACGTGATTTCCATGGTGGAAGCCACGTTGGAGGATCCGAAGCAGGTGTTGCGTGCACAGGAACGTCAAGCCCGCGATGCGGCGATGATCCGGATGAAGGAAGATGGACTCGACTATGACGAGCGCATGGACCGCTTGCAGGAAATCACCTATCCGAAACCGCTGGAAGACATGCTTCAGACGGCGTTCGACGAGTACCGCCATGATGTGCCTTGGGCGAATGATTATTGGTTGAGCCCGAAATCGGTGATCCGGGACATGGTCGAAACGGCCTCCGATTTCACCGGTTACATCGCGCGCTACAATATCGCCCGCTCCGAAGGCACGCTGCTGCGCTATCTGTCTGACGCATATCGCGCGCTGGCGCGTACCGTTCCTTTGGAGAAGCGCAACGAACAGTTGCGGGACATCATCTCCTGGCTGCGTGTGGTAGTTCGGTCCATCGACTCCTCGCTGGTCGACGAATGGGAGAACGCGGGAGCCGGCACCGACGCTTCCGAAGCCGCCGCGAACCTGGCCGCACCAGGTACAAAGCAGGCCGTGGTGGAGGATCGTCGAGGCCTCACCGTGCTCGTACGCAATGCCATGTTCCGTCGTGTGCAGCTTATGGATCTCGACAAGCCCGACGAGCTCGGCGCGCTCGACAAAGACTGGGGCTATGGCGTGCACGAATGGGAAGATGCGCTCGACGACTTCTACGATGAGCACGAATACGTCAACACGGATGCGAAAGCCCGTAGCGGCGAACTGTTCATTCTGGATGATTCCAAGGAGAACAGCGAACACAGCTGGAAAGTGCGTCAGATCATCGACGATTCCGATGGCGACCATGATTGGGCCATCACCGGAACCGTCGATTTGGACACCACACAGTCGAGCGGCGAAGTCGTGTTCTTCGACTACAGCGTTTCCAACTGACGCCGCATTTCATCGGCATTGACTTCCAAGGGCGGCCAGGTCATATTCATGTTCTTCAACGTGTTGCGAAGAAGTTCAGACACGACCGCCCTTGAATACCAACGATTGTCGGCAGGCACCAAGTACCAGGGTGCCTGCTCGGTGCTCGTACGCACGAACACGCCCTGCCATGCTGCCATGTAGTCATCCCAACGGGCACGCGCTTCAAGGTCACTCGGGTCGAACTTCCAATATTTGGTCGGATCTTCCAGCCTGCTAAGAAAATGCTCCTTCTGCTCTTCTTTGCTCACCACAAGGAATATTTTGATGATGGAACATCCGTCCGCAACCAATTGCGATTCGAATCGGTTGATTTCGTCATATCGCGCCTGCCATACTTCTTCTGGATATGTTTTATAAATGCGCGGCATGACGATATCTTCATATTGCGATCTATCGAAAATGGAGATCCAACCATTCTGCGGCAGTTCGCGTTTGATACGCCACAAATAATCGTGGTCTTTTTCCTCGCCTTTGGGAGCACCGAAACCGTGATAATGCATGCCCATCGGATCACCTTGGCTGAATACGTGACGTACGATGCCGCCCTTGCCGGAAGCATCCATGCCCTGCAGAATAATCAGCAGACGACGGCGAGACCCTTTCACGCCATTGGCGTACATCAGCCGCTGATATCGTGCGATTTCGGAAGAACTGATCGCAATGAACCGTTCCGCATCGTCTTTGTTGCCGTCAAAGCCCGGCGTGGAATCGCCGTCGATTTCGGCAACCCTCGTATCGTGATGGAATCGTAGCAGCTGGCCGGGAGGCAATGTCCATACGGAGCTGAGCAATTCGCTTGCCTTGGCAACATTCGCAAGCCCTTCGGCAACGGAACTGCAGTTCTCCCCCTTCTCAAGCCTGTCCTCAACCTTGTTCAACGTCTTCGCAATGGACGACGTCTTCGCATCCTTGTCTTTGTCTGACATGTCAAGCCTCCTCGCTTGTCCCCTATGATAGACGATGCGGCGATTGAACCGTGGCATCGCCGCACCCAATCGCCGCATCCCGCTTTTCTGACGTTTTGTCTGACTTCTTTCACGCAATAGGGCGCCGATTCCTCGCTCTTTGCAAGAAACCAGCGCCCTATCGGTCTTCTCAGATCAAATGACGTCACTGCTTGGGCTTATCACCCTTTGATTTGTCTGACTTCGGCTTGTCGAATCTCAGCTTGTCCTGCTTGGACGTATCTTTGATCGGCCTGCCGTTCTTATCGAACTCGACTTGGCTTTCCGGATGCGTCTCATCGAATCCCTGAACATAGCGGGTCTGACGCCAATGGCGAATCGACGCGTTGGAACCACGATGGTGCACATGGTACAGGCGCTGGGCACCGCCAAGCGGCACACCTTCCCTAGCCACGGCGATCTGGTTCACGTTCGACGGATCCATAATGGCGATCGGAGCGACCGGTTCCGGTTCGGCAGGTGCCGCAGTGTGCTTCTGCATGCGTTCCGGCAGCCATTCCGCAAGACGGCTCAGCAGCCAGCATGCGATGAAGTAGATGACGGCAGCCACAACCAATGTCTGCAGAATATTGAAGTACATCGAACCAAGTCGACGCGATTCCTGCAGCAAATCGGTGTACAGGATGATCGAGCCGAGAGCGGTATCCTTCAGTACCACCACCAACTGCGTCACGGCGGCAGGAAGCATGGCGTAGATGGCCTGTGGCACTTCGATTTCCATCAGCGACTGCGTGCGGGTCAAGCCCAAGGCGAGCGACGCCTCACGCTGGCCGTTCGGCAGGTTGCCGACACCGGAACGAACCAGCTCGGCCACCACGGAACCGTTGTAGATCACCAATGCGAGCACCACAGCCCAGTATGCGGGGCTTGACATGCCTGCGAAAGCGAACCAACGCCAGAAGAAGATCATCAGCAGCAGCACAGGGACCGCACGTGCGAACTCAACGATGGCGCCGGAAACCGCACGAATCACGATATTCGGCAGCAGACGGCCGATACCGAAAATCAGACCGAACAGCACTGCGCCGATCACTGCCAACACGGAAGCTCGAATCGTGGCCCACAATCCGGGCAGATAGAAATCGGTCCATGCTTCAGCGTCAAGCGCCGGCTTCCACAACTCCCAGCTCAGCTGGTTCTCGCCATCCGGCGGATTGTGAAGCCTCATGAGAATGAGCACAACTACGATTGCGAAGACAATGCCGGCAATCCAGTTGACGATACGAATGGTTTTACGGGTCTTAGGACCGGGCTGGTCGAACAGCACCGCGCTTTCATCGCTTGCCATGGTGCGTCACCTCCTCACCGCGAGCTTGTTGGACAGATACGTGGTCAGCATGCCGATCGGAATGATCAGAATCACATAACCGAATGCGAAGATCAGGAAGATCGGAACAATCACGTCGGAACGGTATTCGATCATTTCGCTCATCAACGACGAGGTTTCGGTGGCGACGGAAGCCGCGGCCGCAACCGTGGAATTCTTCAGCAATGCGATCAACGTGTTGCCCAGCGGTGCCACGGAGCCACGGAACGCCTGAGGCAGAATGATCTGGGTGGCGGACTGCATGAAGTTCAATCCCAGCGCACGGCAGGCTTCAGCCTGGCCAAGCGGCACGGTGTTGATGCCGGATCGCAGCGATTCGCACACGAAGGCCGCCGTATACAGGCTCAAACCGGTGACGGCAAGCCAGAAGAAGTTGGTGGCGAACGTGTCGGAGAAGCTGAGCTTCAGCTGCGCGTAGGCACCCAGCACCATGAACACCATGATGATGGTCAACGGCAGGTTCTTGAACAGCTCGACGTAAGCACCCGAGACCATACGCAGCGACGCGACCGGCGAGATGCGCATCATCACGAGGATGACGCCAAGAATCGTGGAGAACAACGCCGACCACAGGGTCAGTTCAATGTTCACCAAGAACGCAGCCGGCACATTGTACTGGCTGAACAATGAGATGAACGCTTCCATTATCTCTCCCCCTCAGTCGGCTCCGGCGGATTGTACTTCGCGTTCGGCGTGTATGCGGTGCCCTTCGTGTTGTCGGAAATGGCACGCTGCCAAGAACCATCCTGGATCATATCGGCGATGGCGTTGTTGATCTGGGTGGCCAGCTTCGTATCGCCCTTCTTGATGCCGACGCCGTAATACTCCTGGGTGAACGGCTTGCCGACCACGCGCAGACGGCCGCGGGACGCGGAGGCAAGACCAGCCAAAATAATGTCGTCGGTGGTCACCGCATCAACAATGCCAGAGAACAGTGCGGTAGCGCACTCCGCGTAACCAGGCTGCTCCATGAGCTGCACTTCGTTGGCGAACTTCTCCTTGACGGTGACCGCGGAAGTGGAACCGGTCACGGAGCACAGACGCTTGCCATTAAGATCCTCCGGACCATTGATGGAGGTTTCATCCTTACGCACGAGCAGATCCTGACCCGCAACGAAGTACGGTCCGGCGAAGGAGACGACCTTCTTGCGTTCGTCGGTGATGGAGTACGTGGCGACGATGTAATCGACATCGCCATTCTGCAGCATGGCCTCACGCTGCTTCGACGGTGCCTCCTTCCATACGATCTGGTCTTCGGAATAGCCGAGTTTCTTCGCAATGTACTTGGCCACATCCACATCGAAGCCGACATAGGTGCCGGACTTCTTGAATCCCAAACCAGGCTGGTCGAACTTGATACCGACGCGAATCTTGCCATCGGCGTCGTCCGCGCCACAGGCGGACACTGCGAACACGCATGCGCATGCGCAGAAGGTCGCTATAACCCTGCGTAGCATACGCTTCGCCCTCATAGAAAGTCTCATATCGAAAATCCTTCTTCTGTCTTATTCCCGTCAGTCATTTCAGTGGGTAAGAATCTTCGACAGGAAGTCCTTGGCACGATCGGTCTTCGGATTTTCAAAGAAGTCCTCCGGCGTGCTCTGCTCAAGAATCTGGCCGTCGGACATGAACACGACCTTGTCGGCCACCTTGCGCGCGAAGCCCATTTCGTGGGTCACGCACAGCATGGTCATGCCTTCGTGAGCCAGCTCCACCATGACGTCAAGCACTTCATTGACCATTTCCGGATCAAGCGCGGACGTCGGTTCGTCGAACAACATGACCTTCGGCTGCATGGCAAGCGCTCGGGCGATGGCGACACGCTGCTGCTGACCGCCGGAAAGCTGCGATGGCATCTTGGAAGCCTGCGAAGCCACTCCCACTCGGGAGAGCAGGTCCATGGCGAGATCCTCGGCCGCCTTCTTATCCATGTGGCGCACCTTGATCGGCGCAAGCGTCACATTCTCAAGAATTGTCTTGTTGGCGAACAGGTTGAACGACTGGAACACCATGCCGACCTCGGCACGCAGGCTGGCGAGCTCCTTGCCTTCCTGGGGCAATGGCTTGCCATCAATGCGAATATCACCGGAATCAATGGTTTCCAAACGGTTGATGGTGCGGCACATCGTGGACTTGCCGGAACCGGATGGACCGACGATGACCAGCACCTCGCCCTTCTTGACGGTGAGGTTGATGTCCTTGAGCACATGCAAGTCACCGTAGTGCTTTTCAACGTGGGTCAATTCGACCAGCGGGCGGTCGCTGTCTTCCGTACCCGGCATGATCGGGCGCGTCTCTTGCGTTTCTTTGATATCTGTCATACGGATAGTATATGAAAGCCATGTTTCCGCGGCCGTCACCACCCCCTGACGTGCTCGAAATATGAGACAACGTTGTCCCAAAATGCATCATAGCGCGTTATCGACCGCAATACCGATATCTTGAGCGCCGTACGTGGCAGCTACCACCATCGTGGCAATTCGATAGCCAGCACCGCTATTACGAACAATACAACCACCGCACCGAACACCACTCGTTCGGGCACCTTGGATTTGAAACCATCCACAACGCGACGCCACGTATCACCAATGCTCATGCATACCAACGTAGGAACGCCAAGCAACGAGAAAGAGCCGAACAGGCGAACGCAAGATGAATTTCACCCTACATTCGCCTGTCTTTTACATGCAGATTCGTATGACCATCCGTCACACGATCGCAGCATTTCATCCGCGATCAGCGATTAAGCAATCGCCGGGGCCAAGAGAGCACTCAGAGCACTTTGGAAAGGAACGTCTTCAATCGTTCGCTCTTTGGATGGTTGAAGATCTCGTCCGGAGTGCCTTCCTCCTCGATCACGCCGGCGTCGGTGAAGATCACGCGGGTGGCCACTTCGCGGGCGAAACCCATCTCGTGGGTCACCAGCACCATGGTCATGCCGTCTTCGGCCAGCTCACGAATGACTTCGAGCACATCACCGACCATCTCCGGGTCAAGCGCCGACGTGGCCTCGTCGAACAGCATGACCTTCGGACGCATGGCCAAGGATCGTGCGATGGCAACACGCTGCTTTTGACCGCCAGACAACGAGCGAGGCATGGCATCGGCCTTTTCGGCCAATCCCACGGTTTTCAGCAATGCCATCGCATGTTCACGCGCCTGCTCGTCGGTTTCCTTGTGCACCAGTTTCGGCGCAAGCGTGATGTTGTCAATCACGCTCATGTTGTTGAACAGGTTGAAATGCTGGAACACCATGCCAACCTGCTCTCGAACCTGGTCGATGTTCACATGCGGATCACCCAGATCATGACCGTTGACCACGATCTGGCCGCTGGATGCCTGTTCAAGTCCGTTCAGGCAACGCAACATGGTGGATTTGCCGGCACCAGACGGTCCGATGATACAGATCACCTCGCCCTTGCGTACCGTAAGATCGACGCCTTTGATGACTTCCATATGACCATAGTTTTTATGCAGATTCTTGACGTCGATGATCACTTCGCCATCATTGTTGCCGTGATTGCAGTTCTCGCTCATCGATTCACCTTCCTGTCAACGATATTGGCCAGCCATGTGAGGATGGTGATGGCCACGAAGTACATCACACCGACGATCAGCAACGTTTCGGTGACGCGGAAGTTCGCCGCATACAATTGCTGCGCCTGATACAGCAATTCACCAAAGCCGATGGCCAGCAGCAGCGAGGAATCCTTGATCATAATGACCAGCTGGTTGATGATCGACGGCATGGCGATTGCAGTGGCCTGAGGCATGATCACGCGCGCCATGGCCTGATGATGGTTGAGGCCAAGCGAGCGTGCTCCCTCCATCTGACCAGAGTCAACGGACTGCACGGCGCCACGCACGATCTCCGCCAGATATGCGCCGGAATTGAGCGACAACGTCAACGCACCTGCAACCCAAATGTTCACACTGTGTCCGATAAGCTGCGGCACACCGAAATAGAAGAAGAACGCCCACACCAGAATCGGCGTACCACGAAACACTGCAATGTAAACCTTGGCTATGCCTTCCAGAATCTTGTTTTCAGATACCTTCATCAAACCAAAAGCGACACCCAGAACCAGCGCGATCGCAAACGACAGCAAGGTGATCAGCAACGTGTTCTTCAGACCGGTCAGCAAAGCCGGCATCGACTGCTTGACAAGCCCCAAGAAACCGACCTTCTTCTGAGCCGCATCATCGGCACCATTATCGGTGACCTTGCCGGAAATCGCCTCGACCTGTCCCTTCGCGCCGGCTTCGCCCAAATACTGCGCAACGATCGTCTCATATTCGCCCGAAGCGATGAGCTTGTTCAAACCATCGTCGATGGCGGCCAGCAGATCGGCATTCTTGCCTTTATTCACGGCCATACCATATTCGCCGTGCGGCACCTTCGGCGTCACGATCTTCAAACCGTTATTTTGGGAAACACCGTAGGCAAGCACCGGATAGTCGTCAAATACCGCGTCCGCATTGCCGGATTTGACCATCTCGTACATGGTTGACGACTGGTCCACAGAAGTCACGGTGTAGCCATACTCGCTCGCATGCTGCTTGGCGTAGGATTCACCTTCCGAACCGGTTTTTGCAACAACGGTTTTACCGTCAAGATCCTTGTAGCTGGTAATACTATCGTTGTTTTCAGCGATGGCCATTTGAATGCCGGACTGGAAGTAAGGATTGGAAAAATCGTAGGTCGCCTTGCGTTCGTCGGTGATTGACATGCCTGCGATCACCACATCCACCTGATTGGAGCTCAAAGCCTGCAATGCCGCATTGAAACCCAATGATTGGATGGTGACTTCGAATCCTTCTTCTTGGGCGACGGCACGGATCAGTTCCATATCGATACCGGTCATCTTGCCGTTCTCCCGATATTCGAACGGTGCGAACGTGGTATCAGTACCAACCGCGTAGGTTTTGCCCTTGACTGCGGAGGGATCTCCGACTTCGGCGGCGTTAGCACTAACTGGGTATGCGATGAGTGCACTCACTGCCACAATCAGTATCATCGCCAACGCGAGAAGTCGCATCCAGACACCATGAAAATCATGTTTTTCCAACGATTGCTTCAAATTCATACTACAGATTCAGTTCTTTCTCATAATATTTCAGATACTCATCTTCGCTCCACCATACCGGTAGCAAGAGAAAATAGACAACGTAAACAATAAAAACAGGCTGTCCTTGCACGGTCTCTCATGCAAAGACAGCCTGTTATCTCAAAGCGAAAACACTATCAGTCTTCGTCTTCTTCCGGATCATAATCAACGCCGGTTTCCGCACGCTGTTCGTCGGAAATCGGAGCCGGAGCGCCGGTCAGCGGATCACGACCGCCGCCAGCCTTCGGGAAAGCGATGACGTCACGGATGGAGTCGGCGCCAGCCAGGATAGCGGCGGTACGATCCCAACCGAGAGCGATGCCAGCGTGCGGCGGAGCGCCGTACTTGAAGGCTTCAAGCAGGAAGCCGAACTTGTCGGCAGCCTCTTCAGGGGTGATGCCGAGCACATCAAGCACACGATCCTGAATGTCATCACGGTGGATACGCACGGAACCGCCGCCCATTTCGTTACCGTTGCACACGATGTCGTAGGAATCAGACATGGCGTGTTCCGGATCCTTGTCGAAGGTGTCGATCCAATCCTTGGACGGCATGGTGAACGGGTGGTGCATGGAAGTCCACTTGGAGTGGCCGACTGCCACATCGTCATCATCCGGATCGTCGGTGGGCTTGAACAGCGGGAAGTCCACAACCCAAGTGAAAGCGAAATCGTCGGGCTTAAGCAGACCGGCACGATCGGCGAGCTCCACACGCACGGCACCCAGCAGCTCCTGAGCGGAGGTGCGACGGCCTGCTGCGAAGAACACGGCATCGCCGTCTTCCGCGCCAACGGCTTCCTTCAGGCCAGCGCGCTCCTCTTCAGACAGGTTCTTAGCAACAGGTCCCTTGAGCTCGCCGTTCTCAGCGAACACCACGTAAGCGAGGCCCTTGGCGCCGCGCTGCTTGGCCCAATCCTGCCAAGCGTCGAACTGGCGGCGAGGCGTGGCTGCACCACCCTTGAAGAGCACCGCACCAACGTACGGAGCCTGGAACACGCGGAACGGAGTGTTCTTGAAGTAGTCAGTCAGCTCGATCAGCGGATTGCCAAAACGCAGATCCGGCTTGTCGGAACCGTACTTATCCATGGCTTCCTGCCAAGTGATGCGCTGAATCGGCAGCTGGATTTCATAACCTGCGGACTTCCAGATGGCGGCGATGACCTTTTCGGCCATGGCCATCACATCTTCCTGATCCACGAATGCCATTTCCATATCGAGCTGGGTGAACTCCGGCTGGCGGTCGGCACGGAAGTCCTCATCACGGTAGCAACGTGCCAGCTGGTAGTAGCGTTCCACGCCAGAAACCATGAGCAGCTGCTTGAGCAACTGCGGGGACTGCGGCAGAGCATACCAGGAACCCGGCACCAAACGGGCCGGCACCACGAAATCGCGGGCACCCTCCGGCGTGGACTTGATCATGGTCGGAGTTTCGATCTCTTCGAAGCCCATCTCCTCCAGAGCGTGGCGTGCGGCCTTCGACATCTGGGAACGCAGCTTCAGATTGCGCTGCATAGACGGACGACGCAGATCGAGATAACGGTACTTGAGACGAACTTCCTCACCCGGCAGCTTGTTCTCGGACTCGTTCTCCAAAGCGGTGGACACCTGGAACGGCAGCGCATCGGACTTGGCAAGCACCTCGATGCTTTCGGCAACGACCTCGATCTTGCCGGTGGCCAGATGATCATTCTCGTTACCGTCCGGACGCAGGCGGACCTCGCCCACCACCTGAATCACAAACTCGGAGCGCAGCGGACGTGCCATGTCTTCGTCGTAGATAACTACCTGCACAAGACCGGTGTTGTCACGAAGATCGATGAAGGCCACGCCACCGTGGTCACGACGACGATCGACCCAACCGGAGAGCGTCACCTTCTGGACCGACGAGTTCCTCGGTCACTTCGGTTGCATGATGTGTTCTATAAGCCGTCTGGCTCATGCTTCCCCTATTCCTTGTTCTCTAATGATTGAAGTCTTGCGATTTCAGGCTTCTACGGTAACGGTTTGCTGGGCATACACAGTATCCGGCTCCCAAGACTGTGCGTCGGCCGGCTGCTGGTCTCCTGTGATAATGTTCTTGACCTCGTCCGAAGCGTCTTGCGCGGAATCGTCTGCGGGGAACCACACATACGGAATGCCGAGCTTGTCGGCATACTTGATCTGCTTGCCGAGCTTGGCCGCGGTCGGAGCCACGTCAGCGGCGATGCCACGGGCACGCAGCTGGTTGGCAATCAGGTTGGACGCAGAACGGTCCTCCTCGTTCCACACGGCCACGAGCACGGAAGCCGGAGACACACGATTCGCGTGGGCACCGGCGGTGTGCAGCATGTAGGAAACCAAGCGGGACAGGCCGATGGACAGGCCCACACCCGGGTACTTCTTGCTGCCTTGCGATGCGAGGTTGTCGTAACGACCTCCGGAGCAGATGGATCCGAGCGAGGCTGCACCGTCAAGGAACGTCTCATACACGGAACCGGTGTAATAATCCAAGCCGCGGGCGATCTTCAGATCCGCAATCACGGAGCCCGGGCGAATACGAGCGGCCTCGTCAACAATCATCGCCAACGTGTCAAGACCCTGACGTGCGAGCGCATACGCCTCGGAATCATTAGCGATGTCGTGCCTCTCACACAACGCGTCGAACTTGCTGGACAGCTCCGCACCATCGGCGGCGGTAAGCTCCGCGAGCTCAAGGCACGCACGGAGCCTGATTCTCGTCGGCTCCGCAACCTTCCACCAGCAGCTTGGCCACTTCGTCGGCACCGATTTTGTCGAGCTTGTCGATCTCACGAAGCACGCCTTCGATGTCGTTCAGGCCCAAACCACGGTAGAAACCTTCGGAGAGCTTGCGGTTGTTCGCATGCACGGTGGCCTTCGGCAGACCGAACTCGCGCAGACGTTCCAAAGCCGATACCATGACCAGCGGCAACTCAACCTCATAATGATCCGGTAGATCACCATTGCCGATCACATCGATATCGGCCTGTACGAACTCGCGGAAACGACCTTCCTGAGGACGTTCGCCACGCCAGACCTTCTGAATCTGCCAACGCTTAAACGGAAACGCCAAATCACCCGAATGCTCAACGACATAACGGCTCAGCGGAACAGTCAAATCAAAATGCAGACCAAGGCGATCTTCAATCGGAGTGTCGGACTCATGACCGACCTCCTGAAGACGGCTCAGCAAGTAAATCTCCTTGCTGGTTTCGCCTTTTTTAAGCAGGCTCGAACCCTGCTCAACCGCACGAGTTTCAATGCCTATGAAGCCATTGAGCTCGAAAACTTCACGGAGCGTGTCGATAACACGCTGCTCCACAACACGTTCAGAGGGGAGCCACTCTGGAAATCCTGAAATAGATGCGCCTTTTGCCACGATTCCCTATAATAAATGAGGTTGCGGAAAATGCAGCGCGTTTTTCAGGCTTTGAAAGCACGTTCGCACGATCCGCATCCCCTGCACTACATGAAGCTTACTTAAAGGAGCTGGCCATGGCCGACGAGAATGTCACCGCGTCCGAGAACACCAATGAAACCACCGAGCAGGCAACGACGCCCGCAGTCAAGGCCAGCAAACCGGCCGTTCCGAGCCCGGCTTCGATGAAGCCCCATGCTCCGAGCCCCGCGGCCTTCGCCAAGAAGGCTCCGCAGCACACCGCCCCGGCTGCAGCGTCCACCGGATTCTCCGATGCTGACGTGAAGGCCGCCGAAGCGTTCGGCCGTGTCGCCGATGATGGCACCGTGTTCGTCAAGGACGGTGAAGGAGAACGTGAGGTCGGCCAGTTCCCTGACGCCTCCAAGGAAGAGGCGCTGGCCCTGTATGCCCGCCGTTACCTTGATCTGAAGGCCAAGCTGGACCTGTTCGCCAACAAGCTCAAGGCGAATAATGTGAAGTCCCGCGAAATTGACGAAACCAATCAAGGCGTTGTCCACGGAAACCGAACAGCCGGCAGTGGTGGGCGATCTGGCCGCTCTCAAGGCCCAGTTCGAGGCACTGAAGGAGGAAGGCGCGGCCAAGAAAGCCGCGTTGACCGAGGCACGCAAGGCCGCCATCGCTAAGGCTCTTGAGGAGCGTACCGCCATTGTGGAGAAGGCCGAGGCATTGGCTGATTCCCTTGACGAAAACACCAACTGGCGTTCCACTGCCGACAAATTCCGTTCACTTTTCCAGCAGTGGCAGGAACACCAGCGCAACAACGTCCGTATCGACAAGGAAGACGCAGACGCCCTGTGGTCCCGCTTCTCCGCAGCCCGCACCAAGTTTAATTTCGCCCGCCGCAAGTGGGTGCAGAGCCGTGACGAAGAACGTAATTCCGCCAAGGCTGCCAAGGAAGCCATCATCGCGGAGGCCGAGGCGCTTCAGGATTCCACCGCTTGGGTTGAGACCTCCCGCAAGTTCACCGAGCTGATGGATCGTTGGAAGAAGGCCGGTCGCGCCGGTCGTCGTGATGATGACGCCATGTGGGAGCGTTTCCGCGCCGCCGCAGATGCATTCTTCAACGCGCGTCAGGCCGATCGCGATCAGATCAGCTCCTCTGAGAAGGAGAATCTCACCAAGAAGGAAGCGCTGCTGGTCAAGGCCGAGGCGCTTGTTCCCGTCAAGGATGAGGAAAGCGCCAAGCAGGCTCGTCAGGCCCTCGCCGCCATTCAGGAGGAGTGGGATCAGATCGGCTATGTACCACGCGACGAAGTACGCCGCATCGAGGGTCGCCTCGACGCCGTCGACAAGCAGATTAAGGCTGTCGAGGATGCCGCGTGGAAGCAGTCCGATCCGGAAGCCGACGCCCGCAAGTCCTCCTTCGAGGAGCAGCTCAACGCGCAGCTCGCCGAGCTTGACGCGAAGATCGCAGCCGAATCCGATCCGAAGAAAAAGGCCAAGCTTGAATCCGAGAAGGCCACCAAGGAGCAGTGGCTGAACGCCATTAAGTAAGTCGCAAATCCTGATATTTGGTTGTACCACAGAGATGCGGTCAAATATCAGCTGGACTTCATTCAGGCATAATCAAGAAGGCTGGTATGTAACGACATCCGTTACATACCAGCCTTCTTCGTATGATCGCACGTGTTCTCACATGCGCAATCACCATACAGAATATTCAACTATCATTCACCAAATTCGGTAGTACAAATATCGGCCATCGCATCAATGCAGGCATCGACGATGAGCTTGCCTCGTTCGGCGCTGGAACCTGCAGGAGTGGCCAGTCCGCCGTAATCCGGAACGTCGCCCTTGCGCACCGGGTAGCGCACGTAAGCCTTCGGTGTAGCATTGCCGTCGTCGATCACACGGTCCATATGCACCAATTCCGGCTCGTAATGCATCATCAATGAGGTTTCCGTCACTGCGGCATGTTCCAACGCCCAACCGGGGAACACGAGTCCGTCGAACACCTGCTCGACCACGTTCTCCGGCAGCGGATCCCACCAGTTGGTTTCGACGATGGTGGACACTCCCCCGGTTTCGCGGGTGATCAAATCGATTGCCTCGATAATGAATGCCTCGTTTTCGAAATGCGCGTTCATCACCACGATTTTGGTGAAACCGTCCGCGATCAGCTCGCTAAGCACATCATGCATTTGATTAATCACCGTCACACCGTTCATGTCGATGGTGCCGGGGAACAATGGGCCGCCCCCGGAAAGCGGCTTCGACTTGTACCCGTAGTTCATGGTCGGTGCCACGATGCCGTCGATGCGTTCGGCGAGGTCTTCAGACACATGGCTGGCGATCATGGCGTCCACACCAAGGGGAAGATGCTGGCTATGCTGTTCGGTGGAGCCGATTGGCACAATAACCGGTTTTGATTTCGATGCTTCGATTTCCGGCCAGGTCATATGGTCCATCCGACGGCTGCTGCTCATGATTGCTCCTTTATGTGCTGTTGTTGGTTTGCGTTTCAACAATTAATAATGATTGCGTTGATGCCGTCCCCGCGAATCGATGTTGCAATCGATGTTTCAGGGACGGCGTTTATTGTTTCGAGGAATTGTTTCGTAAAAACCGTTTCTTCTCAGATGCGGCTCAGATCCTTATCCGTGTTTTCGTGAGAGAGGATCATGGCGACCAGTGCCACGGCGGACACCGCCACCATGTACCAGGCCGGAGCGATGCTCGAACCGGTGGTGTAGATCAGCCAGGTTGCGATGAACGGTGCGGTTCCACCGAAGATGGCGTTGGCAAGGTTGAAGCTGAATGCGAAGCCGGTGAAACGAACCGATGTCGGGAAGGTTTCAGTCAGGTAGCTCGAAAGCGTACCGTCGTTGGCGGTCAGGGTGGCGCACATGGCGAGCTCAACGATCAGCACCGGCCAGAACTGTGCGGTGTTCAGCGCCATGAAGGCCGGAACGGTGAGCACGATGAAGGTCCACGCATGCAACCAATCAGCACCTTCTTGCGTCCGAACGTGTCGGAGATGTGACCCATGCCGAACACCAAAGCCACATACAGTACCAGGCAGATGGTGGTGATGGTGGACGACTGTGCGGCAGCCATGCCAACCGTGTCGCTCAGATAGGTCGGCAGGTAGGTGAGCACCGTGTAGAAGCCGACCGCGTTGAGCACGCAGGCACCGAAGCTGATGACCAAAGTCTTGAAGTGGTTCTGGAACAGCTCGCGCAGCGGGGAGACGCTCTTAGTGGTGGAAGCGAACTGCTGCTTGTCGTCCAAAGCTTCGGTCATGGAAGCATACACCGGCGAATCAGCGAGCTTGGTACGGATGAAATGCACGATCAGACCAAGCGGGCCGGCCATGAGGAACGGAATACGCCATCCCCAAGAGGTCAGTGCATCAGAGCTCAGCGAAGCGGTCATCACGGTAGCAAGCGTGGAGCCTACGAGCAGACCGATGGCGGTGGATGCCGGAATCAGCGAGCAGTAGATGCCACGCTTCTTGGTCGGCGCGTATTCGCCAAGGAAGGTTGCAGCGCCGGCATATTCACCGGAAGCGGAGAAGCCCTGCACCATACGAAGCAGCAGCAACAGCGCTGGGGCGAAAATGCCGATCGCAGCATATGACGGCAGGCAGCCAATCAAGAACGATGCACCCGACATGAACATGATGGAAATCGCAAGAGCGCCCTTGCGTCCCTTCTTATCGCCGAAATTACCCCAAAACAGTGCACCGATCGGACGAAGCACGAATGACAGTGCAAACACGCCGAACGTCTGCAGCATGGCGACCGTGTGATTGCCGGACGGGAAAAACACCAGAGCGATGGTGGTCGCGAAGTAGGAATAGGAAGCGTAGTCGAACCATTCAATGAAGTTGCCGAGGAAAGACGAGACGGCCACTTTCTTGACCATCTTCTGCTCTTCGGACTGTTCAGACACGGAAGCCCTGTTGGCGGTTGCGATTGTTGCACTGGCACTCATCATGTCACCTGCTTTCTTCTGCTGAATCTGTCTGTACGTTCGCGTTTTCTTCATACCCGGCGAACGTTGTGACTCTGACTATCGCCCGAAGTATTTGCGCCAAAGTGAACTGATTGTTAAACCGCAACCGTTTGTTTTTGACGTTTTGCCAAGTTCCCCTTGCTTACAGCGCCGAAGTGGAAGATATGGTGTGATTATGTTGCGATTTCGCCATTTTCGCACCTAAAAGCAGCATTGACCAGCTGATTTTATCGGTAGGCGCTATGCCTACGATCTGTGTCACTTTGTCCAATCGGTTGTACAACGTCTGCCGTTGGATACCTAATTGCTCGCATGCGCCGGTCTTGTTGTCGAGATTGTCGAAACAGGCGCACAACGTGTCGATCAGCATGGCGTTATGCATAAGCTCATGCCCAACCGTCTGCGTGATCACCATGCGCACGGCCTCATCGGTACGTTCCATTCCCAACATGCGTTCCAGCAACGAGGAATCCACACATTCGAGGGTTCCATACGGGCATTCCGCATCGTTCGAAATGCATGTTCGAATCACACTGCGCAACGCACCGAACGCGTCCATCAATGAAATCGTGTCCAACGCTGCGCGTCCATGCACGGTATATACGTATTCGTTTGCAGCGACTTGCGTCAACGCATGCAAACACCGATCTGAAAATACCGACACATCGCCGCCGCTGTCTTGCGCCGCGAGAAAACCGATCATTAAATCGCCTTCCAACAAACAGATCGATTCGCAACCGCCGTTGGATTCGAAATCGTCGATCATCGACACGATTGCCGGCATGGCGTTGGCCACCGACTTGAGTTTCATGGCAAATGGCATATACACGCCCGAAGCGGCGAATCCCAACGCATCAAGCATGGCATGGCCCTCACGCGCTTCCATCGGCGAAACATGCACGCCATCTTCCGGCCCCGCAATCAGATGCGCCACCATGCCGACGCGCGCTCCCCCATCGAGATACAGTGTCAAAACCGGAGCGGCAATCTGTTCGATCCTTCTGCACATCGCTTCATCGAACACCGTATTGCGCTGGCTGATCTCCAAAGCGCCCAAAGGCCGTTTCTGTTCCTCCAGTGCAAGTACAATGCCGCAATCTGTAGCGGTATTGATGTTCTGTCCGGCTCGGGCGACTTCAAGACCGTCCACGTCGAATATGACCACATCCTCGCCGAACAGGTTCGCAATGCCATCGGCAACGGCTTTGGGATTGGACGCTTGAGCAAGCTCAGAACGCAACGAAGTTGACATAACGTCCACTTGCATCTGCATACGCATCTGATCACGCACAATCATGGTATTGACGCTCTGGCAGATATCGACGAAAGGAATGCGACGGCGCAATCCAATAATCGTAAGTCCTTCATGCTTGGCTGCCTTCACCAACATTTTCGGCAGTTGGGTGACTTCTTCAACCAATTCGACCATCAATGCCGCAATATCAGCATTCACGAGGCTTTTCACATATTCGTCCGCACGTTTTTCACGACCGTCCGCAACTAAAGATCGCCCCTCCACCACCAGAAGCTCGCCTCCTGCCAGAAATGAGGCGACGTCCTCACGTTCGTTGGTGAACACCCAACGCACCGGATTATCCAAGCTATCGCCAGCAACTTCAACCTGTGGTTCCGCCGTCGCAACCAAGGCATCATCGAGCACTTCCCTCACCGTAACAGCCATACAAACCGTCCAATCCGAAGTAATACACATGTCACATCAAGTAACGTGACCGCAAAGCAATACGCCGACAATAACCATCAACGATTACGTCAAAGGTTCCCTTCCGTAACCCAATGGACATATGACAAAACGTCTGCCGGAACCCGAAAACTCGCATGAAAACTCGTATTGGAAGGAGTGATTATGAGCACGCAACTGTTCATCAACGCACACATCGCCACCGGCATGCCGGGCAGCACCGCAGCAGAGACAGCGGCAATCCAAGATATTCTCGTCGAAGACGGCAAGTTCATCAGCATTGCACCCCATCTCAAAGCAACACTCGAAGCACAAGGCAAAGATATGGCGAGCGTGGAAGTCGTCGATTTGGGCGGAAAGCTGGTCTGTCCACCATTCTGCGACACCCATCTGCATCTTGATTACGTCTTTACCGCACGCAAGCCCGGCGCGGTGAACGAGTCAGGCACCCTGTTCGAAGGCATTCAGCGTTGGAGTGAAACCAAGGCAGATCTCACTGTCGACGAGATCAAGGAACGCGCGAAAATCGGCATTGCCAAGGAAATGCGTCATGGCGTGCAGTTCATTCGTTCGCACGCCGATGTGACCGACCCGAATCTTACCTCGCTCAAAGCTCTGCTGGAGCTTAAGGAGGAACTGAAAGATACTGTCACGCTGCAGATCGTCTCCTTCCCGCAGGAGGGCATGTACTCCTATGAAGGTCCTCATGGCGAATCCGGCGCGGATTTGGTTGAGGAAGGCCTGAAAATGGGTGCTGATTGCGTCGGTGGCATTCCGCATTTCGAGCAGTGCCGTGAGTTCGGCGAACGTTCCATGCACACCGTGGTCGAACTGGCTTCGAAGTACGACAAGCTCATCGACGTGCATTGCGACGAAACCGACGATCCAAACTCACGTTATCTTGAACTGCTGTCCGCACTCGCCTATCGCGCCGGTATCGGTTCGAAGACCACGGCAAGCCACACTTGCTCCTTGGGATCGGCCGACAATGCCTATTTCTTCCATCTGACCAAGCTGTTGAAGGCCGCACATATCAATTTCGCCTGCGCACCTACGGAAAATCTGTATCTGCAGGGGCGTCAAGACACGTTCCCGAAGCGTCGTGGCATCACGCGAGTCAAGGAGCTCACCGAAGCTGGGGTGAATGTGTCGCTTGGTCAGGATTCCATGCAAGATCCCTGGTATCCGGTCGGTAACGGCAATATGATGCTGATTCTCGATTATGTGCTGCATTTGGCGCAGATGATGAGTTTTGAAGAGATCGATGATGCGTTGAAGTTCCTGACAGTCAACGGCGCAACCACGCTCGGCATGCGCGATTCGTATGGTCTTGAGGCAGGCAAGCCCGCAAACTTCATTGTGCTTGATGCTTCCAGCGTGTTCGACGCCGTATACGAGCGTTGCGAAGTGCTTCGCTCGGTACGAGAGGGTCGCACACTGTTCACCCGTAACACGTCAATCACTGCCGATCTCGATCTGCTGACACTGTAATTCGTCAAGTTTCGAAATACTTTCGGCATACGAAAGGCCTTGAAATCATTACATACGATTTCAAGGCCTTTCGTGTGTCGCGTTACTTACGCACCGATTGCTTATTCAACAGATTCTGCGGATTCCGTAAGTTCTGTCGATTCCGTCGATTCGGCAGGTGCCTCGGTTTCAGCTGCGACTTCACCTTCAGCAGGCTCCGTATTTGGCTCTTCGAACGCCTCACCGGTAAAGGTGAACTCGCCCAGGATGCCTTCGCCTTCCGCATCGACCTTCACGCGCTGGCCATCTTCGAGTTCGCCCATCAGGATCTTCTCCGAAATGGCGTCTTCGACGTCGCGCTGAATCACGCGACGCAACGGACGCGCGCCCAGCAGCGGGTCGAAGCCCTTCTGCGCGAGCAGATCCTTGGCAGCGTCGGTAAGCTCGAGGGACATGTGGCGATCGAACAAGCGATCATTGAGCTGCTTGACGTCAAGATCGACGATCTGACGCACTTGCGGCTCGGTGAGCTGCTTGAACACGATGATGTCGTCCAGACGGTTCAGGAATTCCGGACGGAACTGCTGCTTCAGCTCCGCGGAAACCTGATCCTTCATGCGCTGGTAGCTCGACTCGGTGTTGGCACCCAAGTTGAAGCCGGTGTTGGCGGCCTTGGCGATGTCTCGCGTACCGAGGTTGGTGGTCAGGATGATGATGGTGTTCTTAAAGTCCACCTTGCGGCCCTGACCGTCGGTCAGGTGGCCGTCATCGAGCACCTGCAGCAGCGTGTTGAAGATGTCCGGATGAGCTTTTTCGATCTCGTCGAACAGCACCACGGAGAACGGCTTGCGGCGCACCTTTTCGGTGAGCTCGCCGCCTTCCTCGTAGCCGACGTATCCCGGAGGCGCACCGAAGAGTCGCGAAGCCGCGTACTTCTCGGAGAACTCGGACATATCCACGCGAATCAGCGCGTCCTCATCGTCGAACAGGAATTCGGCGAGCGTCTTGGCCAGCTCGGTCTTGCCGACGCCGGTGGGGCCGGCGAAGATGAACGAACCGGACGGGCGCTTCGGGTCCTTCAGACCCACGCGAGTACGGCGGATAGAGCGGGACAGGGCGGAAACCGCCTCGTCCTGGCCGATGATGCGCTTGTGCAGTTCGGCTTCCATGTTGAGCAGTTTCTTGGACTCGGCCTGAGTCAGCTTGAACACCGGGATACCGGTGGTGGAGCTGATGACCTCGGCGATCACGTCCTCGTCCACGACCATCTTGACGTCGGACTCGCCTTCGCGCCAGGAGTCTTCCTTCTGCTTGCGATCGGCTTCCAGCTTCTCCTGCTTGTCGCGCAGTTCGGCGGCCTTCTCGAAGTCCTGGCCCTTGATGGCCTCGTCCTTGTCGGCGGCGATCTTGGCGATCTTCTCGTCGAGTTCCTTGAGCTCAGGCGGGGCGGTCAGGCGCTTGATGCGCAGGCGTGCACCGGCCTCATCGATCAGGTCGATGGCCTTGTCAGGCAGGTTACGGTCCTGGATGTACCGGCTGGACAGCTCTGCGGCAGACTGCAGCGCGCCATCGGTGATGGTCACGTGGTGGTGGTTCTCGTAACGGGAACGCAGGCCCTTCAGGATCTCGATGGTCTCGGCGATGGTCGGCTCGTGCACCTGAATCGGCTGGAAACGGCGTTCCAGAGCCGCGTCCTTCTCGATGTACTTGCGGTACTCGTCGGTGGTGGTGGCACCAATGGTCTGGAGCTCGCCACGGGCCAGCATCGGCTTCAACATGTCGGAGGCACCCAGCGCGCCGTCAGCCGAGCCGGCGCCCACGATGGTGTGAATCTCGTCGATGAACAGCACGATGTCGCCACGAGTCTTGATTTCCTTCAGCACCTTCTTCAGGCGCTCCTCGAAATCACCACGGTAGCGGGAGCCGGCCACCATGGAACCGAGGTCCAGCGAGTAGACCTGCTTGCCCTTCAGGGTTTCCGGCACGTCGCCGGCTTGGATCTTCTGGGCCAAGCCTTCGACCACAGCGGTCTTGCCCACGCCGGGCTCGCCGATCAGCACCGGATTGTTCTTGGTGCGGCGGGAAAGCACGACCATAACGCGCTCAATCTCGTTGGTACGGCCGATGACCGGGTCCAGCTTGCCTTCAGCGGCTTCGGCGGTCAGGTTGTGGCCGAACTGATCGAGGATGGCGGAACCGGACTTGTTCTGCTTGTCCGTCACGCCGCCGGCGTTGGCCAAGTCGCCCTTGCCGTCACCGGTGCCGGTGCCGGAGTTGCCGCGAATCATATCGATGGTCGCGCTACGCAACTCGCCCAGATCGACGTCCATCTTGATGAGCACCTGGGTGCCCACGCCTTCGCCTTCGCGAATCAGGCCGAGCAGGATGTGCTCGGTGCCGATGTAGCTGTGGCCCAGCTGCAGGCTCACGCAGCGAAAACTCCAACACCTGCTTGGCGTGCGGAGTAAAGGGGATCGTGCCCGTTCGGAGCCGCGTTGCCCTTGCCGATCATTTCTTCAACCTGCTTGCGGGTGGCATCCAGCTCCACGCCCTTCGAGGCGAGTGCCTTGGCGGCTACACCCTCACCTTCGCGGATCAGGCCGAGCAGCAGGTGTTCGGTGCCGATGTAGTTGTGCTGAAGGGCCCTCGCCTCTTCCTGCGCCAGCACGATCACGCGCCGCGCACGGTCGGTAAACCGTTCGAACATGCTTGTCCTTCCTCAATTGACATTCCGTCCTACTCTACCGATTCACGATGACGTTTATTCATGAGATTCCACGAATTGCGCCGTGAGAGGAGAAGAAAACGATATGCTGGTT
>ENA-OQKJ01000072-OQKJ01000072.1-human-gut-metagenome-genome-assembly--contig:-NODE-72-length-26684-cov-3.830553_pt1 | contig 26684 bp, 20 predicted proteins | sample MGYA00242647_ERZ504795 | MGnify/ENA primary metagenome ERZ504795 (study PRJEB26092, sample SAMD00036398) | human gut metagenome | host: Homo sapiens | study: EMG produced TPA metagenomics assembly of...
GGAAGAGAAGATACCGAACTGTGGTATGAAGAAGTGGATTTCTCTGATACCGAGATCCTGATCATCGAGTGGACACACGGAAACAGTGACAATTACAAGGGTGTAGATATTCCGGTTCTGTTAAACAGTACTCCACAGGAGACTATGGCACACAGAAAAGCAAGAAACCGTGACGGTGCTGTAGACAGCCCATTTACCACCATGGTACTGGAACTGGAACAGGATATGCTGGAGAGCCAGGCTCATAAAGCGAAAGTGATCGTATCCAAAGCAGGAAAACTGTTATCCTATGACGAATACAAAGAGATTATGGATCAGGGAAGAATATAAGGAGAGAGAAGCATGAGTAAAATGACCGTTACAGCAGATGCAAAACCGATGTTAAATGCATATCCGGACAGCGTAGGCGGAACCCTCAGTGATATCACCGGATTTTTACAGAAACCGGAATTAAAGGATGTATTTTCTTCCTTTTATATTCTGCCCAGCGTATTTAATACAGATCTTGACCGCGGGTTCTCTGTAATCGATTACACATTGAATGAAGAACTGGCAGATAAAAAAGATCTGGAAGCACTGGAAGAACTGGGAATTAATCTGAAACTGGATTTTATCCTGAACCATGCTTCTGTATTATCCAGACAGTTTCAGGATATCCTGAAAAACGGCGGTCTGCTGCTGAACCGAAACACCAAAGAACTCCTGGTGGACGGCGAACCTGTCCGCCTGACCGCAACCGAGTACAAAATTATGGAGCTTTTGATGGAGCATCCCGGCTATGTATTCTCAGCCGAAGAAATCTACAGCCAGGTCTGGCAGGAGGATGCTTACAGCGTAGAAAATACCGTCATGGTTCATATCCGGCGCATTCGTGAGAAAATCGAAATTACGCCGAAAAATCCAAAATATTTAAAGGTGGTGTGGGGAATTGGATACAAAATTGAAAAAATTAACGGAGACTGAAAAACGCATCCTGCTGTGGATGCTTCTCGATCTTTCTATGGTACTGATTTTGTGCGGAAAGCTTCTGCGGAAATGGGCCAGTGAATTCGAATGGGGAATGTGGCGCAACATCGAATGGGGTATCGGCATTGGAGTGACGGTAGTCGGCGTTTTGGGCATAGCCGCAGCCTTGTATCTGGTATGGAAATTCCGAAAAAATACCGGGAACTCGAAAATGACTGCTTTTGCCGGCAGTGAACCGGAAAAGCGGGAAAAACAGCAAAAAGCAGCGAAGGGGCAGCCGCAGATAAGTCCGAGACAGATGAAATAGAAAAATCCCGGCAGATGCAGTTTGAGGCAAGAGCCGCTGCGGAAGCAGAGAAAGAGCAGCTGTTTCTGAAAAAATCCGAAAAGGTGCCAAATGAGCTTCTGGTTCTTGTCGGAGGATTTGCTTTTTTCGGATGGCTTCAGCCGCTCCGGCACAGCTATGCCAGATACCGCATTGTTGCCGAATGGGGTACTGTAATAGAGTGTGTGCAGACAGGTCTTCTGTTTTTTGGAATCTGTGGCGTTTTCCTTCTCAGTGCCGGCATTCTTGTCTGTCGCTATGAAAAGAAACAACTGAGAGAAATGTCCTTTTTTTGCAGAGAAAGGAAGCGTTACAGAGATCGGACCAGCCTGGAACGGCAGCTTGCCGGTCAGAGTAAATGGCCGTTCCGTGTGGCACTGATTGCGGAACTTCTAATCGTGATTACCATGATCACCGGACTGATAAACGGAATGGATGGCGAGGTACTGTTTGTCATTCTTCTTGGGCTGACCACGCTGATTTTAATTCTGTTTGCCTGGAAAACATACCGCAGTCGCCTGAACCGGGAGATGGGCCTTTTGATGGAACAGATCCATACGATGGCAGAAGGCAGCATGGAAAGCCGGATCCATGAAATATCCGAAAAATCCCTGCTGTATCCGGCGTTTGCAGAGCTGGAAAATATTGAGAGCGCTATGCAGAAGAGCGTAGAAAAACAGATGCAGGCGGAGCGTCTCAAAATTGACCTGATTACCAATGTATCGCACGATCTGAAAACACCGCTCACCTCGATGGTCGGCTATACGGATCTTCTGAAAAAAGAGGATCTGACACCGGCGGCACAGGATTACGTCGAAGTGATTTCTGTGAAACAGGAACAGCTAAAGGAGATGATCCAAAGCCTCTTCGAGCTCTCCAAATCGACAAGCGGAACCGAAAAATTCCAGATGGAAAAAATGGATATGAAACGGTTGATCGAGCAGACCCTCGCCGATATGGACGATGCGATTGCGCAGAGCAATCTGTCGTTCCGCACGGCGCTCGGAGAAGAGCCGCTGCCGTTCCTTGGGGATAATGGGAAAATGTACCGCGTGATACAGAATCTCGTGGAAAATATCCTGAAATACAGCCTGGGCGGAACGAGAGTTTACATTGACGCAGGGAAGGAAAACGGGGAGATTTTCGTGACGATGAAAAACATTTCCGCCTATGAGATGAATTTTGAAGCGGAGGAAATGATGGAACGCTTTGTGCGCGGCGACGAATCACGGACGAGCGAGGGTCACGGCCTTGGCCTTGCGATTGCATCAAGCTACACGGCCAACATGGGCGGCCGCATGGAGCTTGCGGCAGACGGCGATCTGTTTAAAGTCATCCTGCGTTTCCCGGAGGCAGGCGAGGATTCTGCAGCGGGAGAAACAGCCACAAAAACCTGACTTGCATAAGAATGAGACAGAAGCGGGATTGCAGCAGGAAGGATCTGAAGAAGGATTCTGAGAGAGTATGTAATCCCCGGGAGGAAAAAATGGAGACAATCAGTATTATCATACCATGCTACAACGAAGAGGAAGCAATTCCGGTTTACTACGAGACGATGGTACGTCAGATGAATGAGATGGAAGAACAGCAGAAGGTTCAGTTCGAGCTGATCTTTGTTGACGACGGCTCAAGGGATCACAGTCTGTTTGAGATGCGCCGGCTTGCGCAGAAGGATATGCGTTGCCGTTACCTCTCGTTTTCGAGAAATTTCGGAAAAGAGGCAGCCATGTACGCCGGACTGCAGGCGGCTAAAGGTGATTATGTAACGGTGATGGATGTCGACCTTCAGGATCCGCCGTCCCTTCTTCCGAAAATGTACGCGATGCTGCAGAGCGGCACTTGTGACTGTGTAGCGGCACGCCGCAGTTCGCGGGAGGGCGAGGGAAAAATCAAATCCTTCTTATCAAATGCTTTCTACAGTGTGATCAACCGCCTTTCCAAAACAGAGATCGTAAGCGGTGCAAGGGACTACCGCCTGATGAGCCGCAAAATGGTGGATGCCGTGCTGGAAATGAGTGAGTACAACCGCTTTTCCAAAGGGATTTTCGGATGGGTCGGCTTTCACACAGAATGGCTGGAATTTGAGCATGAGGATCGCTGCGCCGGAACATCAAAGTGGCCACTTCGAAAGCTCCTTGCGTACTCAATCGACGGCATCACAGGTTTTTCCGTAGCCCCGCTGTCACTCGCATCCGTCATGGGCGTGCTCTTTTTCCTGATTTCGATGATTCTGATCGTGTTCATTATCGTAAGAACGTTGCTGTTCGGCGATCCCGTTGCGGGCTGGCCGTCGATGGCATGCATCCTTTTTTTGGTGAGCGGTGTACAGCTTTTCTGCACGGGCATTGTAGGCATTTATCTTTCCAAGACATATCTTGAAACAAAGCACCGTCCGATCTATCTTTTAAAGGAGACGAGTGAAGAGACGGTCAAGATGCACAGTGTGCAGCCGGTGAAAAAGCAGGAGAGTGCTGCAAAGAGAAGAAAAGATGCCCATACGGCAGAAAAGAAAAATGTGTATTTTCCAGAGTATGCCGACAAACGCCATGCTTCTGAAAGAGGAGAAATCCGGGCATGAAAAAGGAAATCTTAAAGGAAATAAGAGAGCCGGGGAAATCACGGAAAAAGAAAGGCCAGCCGAAAGGACGGCGGAACGGCTTTTTGGAAGGTCTTACCGGAAAGGATTTTACGGCGGCTGGTCTGTTTTTCTTTTCTTTGCTTTTGTGCCGGCTGTTCGTCCTGCAATACGGCGTATTCGGCTCCTCGATTGACTGGATCAGCCAGCACAGCACCCTTGCCGATTACTTCCGAAAGCGGTTTTACGCGACCGGAAACCTCTTCCCGGATTTCGCATGGAATCTGGGAGGAGGTCAGAATATTTACCATTTTGCCTACTACGGACTGCTGAGTCCGACCATGCTGTTATCCTACCTTTTCCCGTTCATCCCGATGGACCTGTGGGTGATGGGTTCCTCCGCGCTGCTGTATGCGGCGGATGCAGTGCTTTTTTATCGATGGATCAGCAAAAAGGGTCTGCATTACGGCAACTGTCTTTTTACATCACTTTTCTTTACGTGTTCTACCGCACTTCTATATCATTCCTATAATCAGCTTATGTTTGTCAATTATATGCCGTTTCTGCTGCTGGCTCTGCTGGGCGTGGATCGCCATTTTCAGAAGAGAAAGAGCGGTCTGCTGATTCTTTCCGTTCTTGGGATGATTCTGACCAGCTTTATTTTCGGTCGGCGGGCTGCTTGCGCTCACGGCGTATGCAGTGACGGAGTATTTGAAATGCGGTACAGAAAATGCTGCGTATGAAGCGGAACAGGAGAATCGAAAAGTGTCGCGGAATCAAAAGGCCGGGGCAGAGAAAAAGCAGAGGGCAGGTGAAAAGTCTGCCGGAACGGGTGAAACCTTGGTGGGTTTGCGGAGCTTTTTTGGCGCAGCAATCCGCTTTGCGCTTCCGGTCCTCGCAGGAATCCTTCTTTCCGGTATTCTGCTGATCCCATCGGCTGCCGCCTTGTTCGGCGGCAGCGGCGAGGGCGGACGCGGCACCGCAGCGGGCGGCATCGCAGGACTTTTTACCGATCCGGCGATGTGGAAACCGCAGTTTCTGATCCTGCGTCTCTGCTACACGCCGTATGGCATTGGCCTCTCCGCATTTGCGGGGGTGGCGCTTTTGGGCAGAGTGATCGGAAAGAGCCGGTTGCGTGAGAAACTGTTGTCCTTCCTTTTGCTGGTATTCTTTTGTATTCCCCTGTTCGGCTATCTGCTGAACGGCGGCCTGTACAGCAAAGATAAAGTATTCATCCCGTTTCTTCCGGTCCTCTGTGCAGAAGTCGGGCTTTATGTGGAAAACCAGCTTGTCCGGAAGCGGGAGTGTGGAAAAAATCGAAGCACCGGGAATTTTAAGCGCAAAGTCATGACAGAGCTGCGAGAATTGCTTCCGTACCTCATAGTTCTGATTCTGATGTGGAATGCAAAGCAAGAGACATACTTTGAACCATACTGGCATCTCGGCATACTGGATGTGATTTGTGTGACTGCGTGCTATCTGGCATGGCGGTGGTTTCCGGCAAAAAAACGGCTGCGGGGCAGAGAGCTTCCGTTTCTGCCGCTCGTCTTTAGTGCTGTGATTCTTGCATTTGCCGGAAAAGCAATCAATCAGGAAAAGCATGTGATGATCCCGCGCAAAACGTATGAAGCTCTGACGGACAGCAAGATTGCAGCGGCAATCCGTGAGATCCGCGCGGAGGATCCCGGCTGGTACCGTATGGAGCAGTATGGAGACGGCGGACAGAACCTTGCGAACGTCAACCGGATATGGGATATTGGACAGAATGTTTCGACGATTTATTCCTCGGCATACAATGCAGAATATAAGAAATTCCGGGACGAGACGTATGGGATTAATGAAGCCTTCCGCAACCGCATGATGCAGACGGTTTCCGATGATCCGCTGTTCTGGCAGCTCATGGGCGTGAAGTACATTCTGGCAGAAACACGGCCGGAAGGGTATGAACTGTACCGGGATTACGGGGACTTTCAGGTTTATCGTGCCATATCCGCAGCGCCGGTTGCCTACGTGACAGACCAGGTGGTTTCCGAGACGGAATACAAATCATTACCTTATCCGCAGAACCAGGAAATACTGGAGACGGCAGCCGTGATCCCGGATCAGGAAATGCGGAAGACAACAGCGGCAATCACGGATCAGGAAAAATCGGCGAAATCTGTGGATAATTTCAGAGCCGCTGCAGATTCAGATACAAAGAATGGTTCTGTAGGACCCCTGTTTCACAGTTGTTTTCAGAAAGTAAACCTTGAAATTCCAGAGACCGATCAGGAAGATCTGCGCATTCAGAAGACAGCGGACGGATATGAGATTGAGACGAAAAAATCCGTGACCGTCTCAGCAACGCTGCCGGGTGCCGCAGAGGGAGCGACGCTGCTCGCCGTTTCTTTCGAGGTGGAGAATCAGAAAGCGAGTCATGATATGTTTATCCGCATCAACGGCCAGACCAACCGCCTGACCGGCATCAACCATACGTATGCCAATGGGAATACACAGTTTAACTATCTTGTAACGATGAAAGAAGATGGAACCGTATTCATTCGGATGGGAAAAGGCCATTATATCCTGAAAAATTTTGAGACATGGACTGGTATGGCACAGCCGTTGGAAAAAACGGAGCAGCTGTACAGTCAGGCGGTTACCCTGATTGGCGGAACAACAGCAACATACGGCGGCGACGGCATCACAGGCGTGGTTTCCGCGGAAAGAGACGGATACCTCATCACCAGCATTCCATACGATGAAAATTTTGTGCTGAAAGTGGATGGGAAAGAAACACTGCTGTTCCGCGCAAACACGGCATTTCTCGGCGCAAAAATCCCATCAGGCGAGCACAAAATTGTTCTTGTGTACCATGCGCCCGGACGGACGGCTGGCAGTTGGTGCAGCCTGATGGGAGGAATGCTGGCACTCATCCTTGTGATCTGTGAAAAAAAGAAACAGCAAAACGGCAGCGAACGGGCAGGAGAGAGCAAAATGTTGCAAAAATAGCGGAAATATTATATCATCAGAGTGTAAAAATAGTTGTAGTGACACTTGGTGGAATGGAGCATATCTTTACAGCCGCAGGAAGAACTGGCAGCGTTTGCCCGTTTTGGAAACGCCGTTGCAAGCCTTTGTGTGGAGAAAAAAGGTGCTAGAGCGTGTCTGAAAAATCATTTCCGCAATCTGCAAGCCCCACTTTGCGGTATATTTTACCCTCATTCGGTTGCCGTAGCCCGCTACGCCGCCCTTATTCGGATAAAATCTCCCACGAACTGGGACTCGCAGTTCACGAAAAGCCTTTTTCAGACACGCTCTATTCCGGCCATGCCGGATCTGGCACAGGTAGAAAAAAGACTGGGGGATAAGAACTGGAATTAAGAGAGCAGTTAAATGGAATCCAGCATGTCGGTATTCCGACCAACGATATTGAGATGACGATTGCGTTTTATGAAAAGCTTGGATTTGAAATTGCATTCCGCACCGTAAATGAGGCGGCGGATGAGAAAGTGGCATTCTTAAAGCTTGGAACACTTGCGATCGAAACGTACGAAAACAAAGCTGCAGCACTGAAACCCGGAGCAATCGACCATGTGGCGATTGACGTAAAGAATATTGAAAAGGTTCACGAAATGATTACCGGGGCCGGTCTGAATACGACGCAGGATGAAGTACATTTCCTTCCGTTCTGGGAAAATGGCGTCCGTTTCTTCACGATCGAAGGACCAAATAAAGAAAAAGTGGAATTCAGCCAGTATTTGTAACGATTCCAAGCCATGCGAAATGGAAGAAAAATCGCGAATTATGCTTGCATGAATATCCGTTTGACCAGCAAAGCCTCTGCCGGGAAGCAAAATTTTTGCCCGGCAGAGGCTTTTTTACTTACTCTGAAACAAATACTACCGGATAGTCAAAAAAGCGCAAATTATCCCTATAGAGTAAAGGAGATGCAAAATTTATCTGCAGTTACAAAAACGGGGTGGAGTTTTTATGGAAACAGGGCAGGAAATCATTGTGCTTTCTGCACGTGAGTGGTAAAATAGAATAGATAATATATAATCTGTTTTGAATAAAAACAGGATATTTTAGATAACATATAATCTGTAACAAGAAGGGGAAAAAATGGAACAATTTATATGGGAAACTCCGGAAGAACTGGATCAAAAACTTGCGCAGCGAGTGAGAAAAATCAGAAAGAGACGTTCAATTACGCAGGAAAAATTAGCATCTATAAGCGGAGTGAGTTACGGCTCAATCAAAAGATTCGAAACGACAGGACAAATTTCCCTGTTATCTTTAACGAAAATTGCAATCGCACTGGATCTTGCAGATGAGCTCAGAAATATTTTCACGCAGGTACCGTATAAAGATATTCAGGAGGTTATCAATGAAACAAGATAAAGTACTGCAGGTGTGTTATGAGGATCAAACGGTGGGAACATTAGCTATGACGGCAGACCACAAAGTGGCATTTCAGTACAGTGATGAATGGCTGGAAACCGGATTTTCGATCAACCCATTTTCATTGCCTTTGCAAAAACAGGTATTTGTTCCAGTTAAGGATCATTTTGAAGGATTATTTGGGGTTTTTGCGGACAGTCTTCCAGATCATTGGGGCAGATTACTGTTGGATCGCCTGTTACGGGCACATAAACAAAATCCGGATGAACTGACCGTACTGGATCGTCTGGCGATTGTGGGCACATCGGGGATGGGAGCGTTGACATATCACCCGGAAAAGAATTTTCCAGAGGAGCAGAGCAGTGCAGATCTGGACAAACTAGCGGAAGAGTGTCAAAAGATACTGAATACAGAGTATTCGGATAAACTGGACGAATTGTATCTGCTGGGAGGTACCATCGGCGGAGCAAGACCTAAAATCATGACACCCATTGATAATGAAGAATGGATTATCAAATTTCCAGCGCATGTGGACGGAAAAGATGCAGGAAAAATGGAATATGACTATTCCTGCTGTGCCAAGGCCTGCGGAATTATGATGAGTGAAACGAGATTGTTTCCATCAGAAAAATGTAAAGGATATTTTGGAACTAAAAGGTTTGACAGGAGAAACTGTTTGAAAGGGAAAAAGAAAGTGCACATGTTGACGACAGCTGCAATTCTGGAATTGGATTTTGAGCAGCCAAGTCTGGACTATCATGGATTAATGAAACTGACAAAAATCATGACACGCAATTGCGATGAAGATGTTGAAAATATGTTCCGCCGAATGTGTTTCAATGTTTTTGCACATAACAGAGATGATCATTCGAAGAACTTCACGTATTTGTACGAAGCAGACGAAGATAAATGGCATTTAAGTCCGGCATATGATCTTACTTACAGTAATACGTATTATGGCGAACATACTACGTCAGTAGATGGAAATGGAAGAAATCCAGGCAGAAAAGAGTTACTGGCGGTAGGAACTGGTGCAGGGATGAAAAAGACAAGGTGTGAAGAGATCATAGACGAAATTGAGAAAAAAGTAAAGGAAATGTTGGAAGAATATCTTTTGGGTAAGTGATTCTCTTTGCATTCAAAAAATTTTAAACAGCAAGTTATTAACAGTTAAATAAAAAAGAGTTGCCAGACAAATGAACACTATAAGTACCTTGCTACGAGTTTTATTTTCGTAGCAAAGTACAAGATAGTACAGAGATAAAAATATGTCTCATTTGTCGTTTAACTCTTTACATTGCGCTTTTATTTCTTCTATCGAATCCTTCAATAACTTTAATCTGGCAGGCTACTTTCTAAACAAAGTCGTCCCCATCCCACCCGCCGGTTCGGGTATTCGCTCTCGGATGCGATGGGTTTTGCGCCTGCGATGAGATAAGCTTTCAGCTTTTCACCATATAAAAACGGGTCATTTCCGCGCAGAATACCCCATTCCATCATAAGAGCGGCGCTTCCCGATACAAAAGGCGTGGCAAACGAGGTGCCGGTGAAGGAAGCATAGCCGCCGCCGGAACGGGGAGCTGGGATATTGACACCCGGGGCGGCGAGATCAGGTTTAATTTCGTGGAGAATACGGGTATAGCCGCGGCCGGAGAAGCTGGCATAGGAGGAAAGGCGGGGATCGTAGGCACCGACCGTGATGGCGGAGCGGGCGGTGGAAGGGATGGTGAGTGTGGTGTCGGCAGCGGGAGAGAAGAAGCGGGTCTGTGGACCGATGGCATTTCCGCCGGGAAGCCAGAGGTCAAAGGAACCGGAGATCAGGCGGCCGGGGGTGAGACGCAAGGTCCAGATGCCGTTTTCGACGGACAGATGGTTTCCTGCGCCCTGAAAGGTCAGGTAAATTTCCTGCGCCTGGCTGTAGGGGGATGGCATGCCATAAAACAGGAGAAGTTCCGTCGGACCAAGCGTCAGACGCGCCGTGCCGAGGACAGGAGAGAGCGTGCCGGAGCGGATGCCGCCGGGGGAAATCAGTTCGATCGAGATTTCATCCCCATAAACCTTCCAGATCTGGAGACTGAACGAGGATTCATAAGCACCGACCTGAAATTCAACGGAGACAGCGCGGTCAGCCGTTGCCGAGACCGCAGACGTCGCAGCCGGATCAGATGTCGCACGGACTGTTTGCGTCTGACCGGACGACTTGCGATCCGACTTTAGGTTCCCGGCATAATGGCGTCCGGTATCCCCTTCATTTCCTGCCCCGATACAGATCACGTTCTGCCCTAAATTTGACACTGCATTCAAATACGTTTCAAGTAAGGAATCCCCGCTGTGCGAACCGTAATTATTCCCGAAGCTCAAATTAATCACAAGCGGCCGCTCCACCAGAAGTGCATATCTTACGCAGAAATCCACCGCCTGCAGCAATTGCGATGTCCGCGGCAGATCCGCCGGATCAGGATTCCCAAGCTTTACGACCACGAGTGTTGCTTCCGGTGCCACGCCCCGCATGGCCGCATCTGCCGAGGATCTCCCATTTCCCGCTGCGATTCCGAGCACCGCTGTCCCATGCCCCGTCACATCGCGGGACGGCACGAGTGCAAACCGTTCTTCCGGCGTAGAAGATGCAAGTGCCTCATTGATCTGCTGCCGTGTATATACCGATCCGAGTGCATACCCCGTCGGTGGCTTTCCTGGAATCGTCTGATCCCATAAAAGTGCAATCCGGCTTGTCCCGTCTGATGCACAGAAATCCGGATGCGCATAGTCTACGCCCGAGTCAATGCACGCGAGCAGCACCCCGTCCCCATACAGCCCGGAAATCTCCTCCTGTACCGGTGAAATACAGGACACGCTCCGGGCAAACGCATCCGACGAAAAAACAAAGGCTTCGGCTTCTCCAGATACGTAATCTGCGGCAGTTCCGTTACGTAATCCATCAGGGACTCCGGAACCAGAAGAATGGCATACGAAAACAGCAGCAGCGTCACACGAACTCCCTGCTCCTCCAGAAAAGCCAGGTCTCCCTGATACTGTACAATTACTTCCCATGTTTTGCTGTAAGAGTTATAACCTGCCGAAAGCTCCGGCACACGCCGCCGTTCGACTTCCGTTGCGGCCAGCGTCAAGGTTCAACTAGGTTTCCCTTTTTTGATCAATCATTACAAAAACTCCGTCCAAAATGTTGTTAAAATCTATTCCGCTTTTCCTGGAAATATGATATAATCGCCATCGTACAATAGGGGTACAGATCTGCTTTTTGGAGTGCATCGAAAAATGGTTTTACGATGCCGCCTGGCGGGTCTTTACTATTTTACGCGAAATGCTTTTGCATTGAAGGGAGAGAACATGAAAATTATCATTGTGGGCTGCGGAAAAGTCGGAGCCGCACTGACCGCCCAGCTGAGCCGCGAGGACAACCTTGTGACGGTCATCGACACAGACAGTATTGTCGTCCGCAACGTCTCCAACACCTACGACGTTATGGGAATTGTAGGAAACGGAGCAAGCTATCAGGTGCTTCAGGAGGCGGATATTGAGCATGCGGATCTGATGATTGCCGTAACCAAAAGTGATGAAATGAACCTGCTTTGTTGTGTCATCGCCAAACAGGCAGCAGACTGTCACACCATCGCCAGAGTCCGAAATCCGATGTATCGGGAGGAGAGAGAATTTATCCGTAAAAAGCTGGGTCTGTCCATGATCATCAACCCGGAGCACGCGGCCGCCATGGAAATGGCAAGACTGCTGCGGTTCCCATCTGCGATTGAGATCGACAGCTTTTCCCGCGGAAGAATCGAAATGCTGCGCTTTAAAGTGCCGGAAACATCGAAAATTGTCCATATGTCGCTGCGTGAGCTGGCCGGAGCGCTTCAGTACAGTCTGCTGGTCTGTGCTGTTGAGCGAAACGGCGAGGTTTACATACCGGATGGAAATTTTGTGATCCAGGCAAAAGACAGCCTTTCCATCATTACCACACCGCAGAACGCAGAGAGCCTGTTTAAGAAAATCGGTGTTCATACAAACAAGGTACACAATACGATGATCGTTGGCGGCGGTGAAATTACGTATTATCTCGCAAAATCACTGGCAAATATGAACGTCGATGTCAAGATTATCGAGAAAAATAAGGATCGCTGTGAGGTTTTAAGCGAAGCACTGCCGGATGCAACCGTTATTTACGGTGACGGAAGTGACCAGGAGCTCTTAAAAGAGGAGCGCATCCAGAATATGGATTCCTTTGTGGCCTGCACCGATATGGATGAGGAAAACATCATTCTGTCGCTGTATGCGAAAGAGAAGGTATCCTCAAAGGTTGTAACGAAAATCAACCATCTGGAATTTAATGATGTTATCCACAGCCTGAACCTGGACAGCCTGATCTACCCGAAACACATCACCGCAGAGTACATTTTGCAGTATGTCCGGGCAATGAAAAACTCCATCGGAAGCAACGTTGAGACGCTGTATAAGCTGATGGAAGACCGTGTGGAGGCTCTTGAGTTTATCGTGAACCAGAATTGCCGTATGATCGGCATCCGTCTGCAGGATATGAAAACACGGCCAAACCTTCTGGTAGCAGCGATTAACAGACAGGGAAAGGTCATCATTCCGGGTGGACAGGATTCCTTTGAGGCAGGAGATTCCGTCATTATCGTAACAACGGAAACCGGTCTTCAGGATATCCATGAGATTCTGGCAGAGTAACGGGGGAAGCGGATTATGAACTATAAAATGATTCGTTTTGTCATCAGCTGGGTGCTGAAAGTGGAAGGTATGCTGATGCTGTTTCCGGCGCTGGTCGGAGCCATGTATCAGGAAAAGACAGGCTTTGCGTATCTTATCTGGGGACTGCTCTGCATTGCGGCCGGTCTGATTCTCTGCTTCAGAAAACCGTCCAATATGGAAATCTATTCCCGCGACGGATTTGTCTGCGTTTCGTTAAGCTGGGTTGTCCTTGGTGTTTTCGGAGCGGTGCCGTTTGTAATTACGGGGGAAATTCCGTTTTATATCAATGCGCTGTTTGAGATCGTTTCCGGTTTTACAACGACAGGAGCCAGCATTTTGAGCGATGTGGAAGCACTTTCACACGCCAGCCTGTTCTGGAGAAGCTTTTCTCACTGGATTGGCGGTATGGGCGTTCTTGTGTTCATTCTTGCATTGCTTCCGATGAAGGGCGGTTCCGTCATGAACCTGATGAAGGCAGAGAGCCCGGGACCGACCGTTTCCAAATTTGTTCCGAGAGTGCGCGGAACCGCTAAAATTCTGTATCAGATTTATCTTGGCATGACACTTTTTACCATTGCTGCTCTGCTGCTTTCCGGCATGAAGACATTTGATTCTGTCACACTCGCCATGGGAGCTGCCGGAACAGGAGGCTTTGCCGTGTTGAACAGCGGTTGTGCAGTGTACACACCACTGCAGCAGTGGATTCTGACAATCGCCATGATTGCGTTCGGTGTGAATTTTAACTTTTATTATCTGATGCTTTGCAAAAAGGGAAAGGCCGCCATTTCGTCCCAGGAGGTAAGAGCGTATTTCCTGATTATCCTTCTGGCAGGAGGCGTGATTTCCTGGAATACCTATCCGATGTACCATTCCATCGGTGAGACAGTACGGACCGCCTTTTTCCAGGTCGGATCGATTATCACGACAACGGGTTATTCCACGACGGACTTTGACCTCTGGCCAGAGCTGTCAAAATGTATTCTGGTGATGCTGATGTTCATCGGAGCCTGCGCCGGTTCAACGGGAGGCGGAATCAAGGTTTCGCGAATCCTGATCCTCTTAAAAACCGTGAAAAAAGAGCTTGGTTCGATCGTACATCCGCGCAGTATCAAACGCATCCGTTTCGACGATCACCCGGTAGAGCATGAGGTTCTGCGGGCGATCAACGTATTTTTGATTGTTTATCTGGTGATCTACAGCTTTTCCATGCTGATCATCAGTGTGGATGGATTTTCCTTCGAGACAAACTTCACGGCAGTTGCCGCAACACTGAACAACATCGGACCGGGTCTTGACCTGGTAGGACCGACCAGTAACTTCTTTGGATACGGTCCGGTTTCCAAGCTGATTCTGATTTTTGATATGCTGGCAGGCCGTCTGGAACTGTTTCCGATGCTGATTCTTTTCTATCCGTCTACCTGGAAGAAGAGAGGATAAAGCGGTTCACCGGGAAGAAAAGGGACTTTGCGTCGGCGGGAAACTGCCGGGAGCAGAAGGAAAAGAAAAAATGGTTACGATTCACAGGGGTTTCCAAAAAAACAGAAAGACGGAATAAAGTCAGGGTGCATTTCCTGACCACAGGCAGAAAGGAAGGAACTTATGAGTAACTGGGAAAAGAATGTAAGAAAAGTTGTGCCGTATGTACCGGGCGAGCAGCCGCATGAGGCTGACATGATTAAGCTGAATACGAATGAGAATCCGTATCTGCCGTCACCAAAAGCCGCAGAGGCGATCAGACGGGTAGCAGAAGAGGATACCCTCCGTCTCTATCCGGATCCGACCGCGGCAGAACTGGTGCAGGCGATTGCGGATGTCTACCACGTAAGCACAAAGCAGGTTTTTGTCGGCGTTGGTTCGGATGATGTTCTGGCGATGGCGTTTATGACGTATTTTAACTCTGACAAACCGATTCTTTTCCCGGACATTACGTATTCCTTCTACGATGTCTGGGCGGAGGAATTCCGCATTCCGTACGAGCAGATCCCGCTCGATGAAAATTTCTGCATTGTGCCGGAGCAGTATTTTGCAGAGAATCATCCAAATGGCGGAATCGTGTTCCCGAACCCGAATGCACCGACGGGTGTGGAGCTTTCGCTTTCTGCGATCGAATCGATATTACAGAACAACCCGGATGTGGTTGTAATTGTGGATGAGGCATATGTGGATTTCGGAGCAGCCACTGCGCAGCCGCTGCTGGAAAAATATGAAAACCTGCTGGTTGTGCAGACAACATCAAAATCTCGTTCGCTTGCCGGCATGCGCATCGGCTATGCAATCGGAAATGAGAAGATGATTTCGTATCTGAATGATGTGAAATATTCCTTCAATTCGTATACCATGAATCAGACCACGATCGCAGCCGGAGCCGCAGCGATCCGCGATGTGGAATATTTCCGCAAGACGGTGAAAAAAGTGATAGAAACGAGAGAGTGGTCGAAGGAGGAGCTGAAAAAGCTGGGATTTTCTTTCGAAGATTCGAAATCGAACTTTATTTTCGCAACGCACAAAAGCGTACCGGCCGGGAAGATTTTTCAGGCACTCCGGGAACGCCATATTTATGTGCGGTATTTTGAGAAACCCCGCATTGACAATTATTTGCGTATTACGATTGGCACGCGGGAAGAAATGCAGACGCTGTTTGATTTTTTGAAAGATTACTTAACCGAATCAAGCAAGTAGCGAAGCGGATTGCAAATATCCGCTTGCCAAGAGGGATGAAGCAGCTGAAAATATAAAACAGAAGAAGAGTATCTGCAGAGGAGCAGAAGAAAATTTTAAAGGGGGACTGCCGTCGGAATCAGCCATGAGATCCGGCGGCAGTTTTAGAAGGTATTTGGGTATGAACAAAGAGAAGAAAGAAGTAGTAAAGGTAAATCAGATTACGGAAGGTGTTATCTGGCAGCAGATTCTGATCTTTTTCCTGCCGATTCTGTTCGGAACGTTTTTCCAACAGCTTTACAACACGGCAGATGCCATGATTGTCGGACACTTTCTCGGAAAACAGGCACTTGCGGCGGTCGGCGGAACGACAGGTACGCTGATCAATCTGCTGGTCGGATTTTTTGTCGGCCTTTCGAGTGGTGCGACGGTTGTTATTTCACAGCATTACGGAGCCAATAAAGAGGACAAGGTGCAGTGGGCAGTGCACACTTCCATTGCCTTTTCCATTCTCGGAGGTATTGTGCTGACGGTAGTCGGCATTGGCTGTTCGAGATGGATGCTCGATCTGATGAACACGCCGGATGATGTTGTAAATCATGCGCTGATTTATATGCGTGTTATTTTCTTGGAACCATCGGAAACCTGATTTACAACATGGGTTCCGGTATTCTGCGTGCGGTCGGCGATTCGAAACGTCCGCTGCTGTATCTGATCATCTGCTGTATGACCAATATCGCGCTTGACTTTTTATTTGTTGTCGGTTTGCAGATGGGTGTTATGGGCGCGGCGCTTGCGACCATTCTGTCTCAGATCATCAGTGCGGTTCTTGTTATGGGCTCTCTGATGCGGACCAGAGACATTTACCGGCTTCATCTGCGGAAAATCAGCATTGACTGGATTATGCTCAAACGGATTATCCGCATTGGTTTTCCGGCAGGCGTACAGTCAATTCTGTACTCGGTATCGAACGTGATTATTCAGTCTGCTGTCAACTCGCTGGGAACCAACAATGTGGCTGCGTGGGCGGCTTACGGAAAGGTGGACGGTCTTTTCTGGATGATGATCAATGCGCTCGGTATTGCGGCGACAACCTTTGTCGGTCAGAACTACGGTGCGAAAAAGATGGATCGTGTACACCGCGGTGTGCGCACCAGCATGATCATGGCATTCCTGATGACGGGTCTGATGGTTGTGTTTATGTGGTTTATCGGTGATACACTGATTTCTCTGTTTACCACAGATACGGCGGTGCGTGAAATCTGTCACGGACTGATCCATTTCCTGGTTCCGACCTTCTTTACCTACATTTCCATCGAAATCCTTTCCGGTGCACTCCGCGGTGTCGGAGATGCATGGATTCCGATGTTTATCACCGGAATAGGAATCTGTGGAGTACGTATCGTGTGGATGACGGCGGTTCTGCCGCATTTCCACTCCTTAAAAGGAGCTGCCTTCTGCTATCCGCTGTCGTGGGTAATCACAACGATTGCATACTTTATTTATTACCTGTTCTTCAGTCAGCTGAGTAAGAGGAAAGAATTGAGGAGTATCTAACAGAATGTTCAAACTGTATTAACAAAACTGTGCTATCATGAAAATATCAGTGTCAAAAGGTCAAAAAACCGATGCAGGAGGATTTTTGAACTCGGGACACGGCAAAAAATGAGTAAGTAGCCATTTTTCAAAGAAAAATGAGCGGATTACAAAGGAAAGACAGGTGGAACGTAAGATGGTAAGTGAAAAAGTAACGATTGTCAATCCGTCAGGTCTGCATCTTTTAAACGCGGTAAATTTGTCAAACAGTGTAAGCCGGTACAAATCTTCCATGTCGTTTACCTATGAAAACAACGGGATGCAGGGAACGGTTAATTTAAAGAGTATTTTGAGTATCGTAGCTGCAGGAATCAAGCAGGGAGAAACCATTGAGATCTGCAGCAGCGGGGAGGATGAAGAGGAGGCACTTCGGGCGGCTGTTGCCGCAATTAAAAGCGGGCTCGGAGAGACGCCGGAGTGAGGAGATAGGAACATAGAATAGAAATAAAGAAAAGGACCTCGCTTTTTGAAAAAACGGAATGGGAAACCGGACCGTATTTCAAAAAGCGAGGTTTTTGTGTGGCGGCAGATAAAAGATTCCTGCCTTCGGGGGGGATTTCGAAAGCAGGGATGAAAAGATAAGCTGCGAAGCAGCTCTTCGGCTATGAGCAAGCAGCGAAGCGGATTGCGAATATCCGTTTGACAACAGGAGGTATAAGGCCGGAAAAAAGTGTCTACACTCTGGATAAAGCAAAAATGCAGAGAAAAGGAGTGTAGAAAAAATGGCAAGGCAGAAGAAAATTGATCTGGAACATATGACGGAGAAGGAGAAAATGAAATACGAAATCGCAGGTGAGCTGGGGCTTTTAGAACGCGTGCTGAATGACGGCTGGCGATCACTCACGGCAAAAGAAACGGGACGGATCGGTGGCCTTGTGACACGGAGGAAGCGGCAGATGGCGGCGGAAGGAAAGAACGAAAACGAAGAAAAATAAGCGGTACCGCAATTTTTGCAATATCCTCAACAGTTTTGACCATAGATTTTTCCTGTGAAAGCGTTATAATAAAAACAAGGAATGGGTGGTGCCGCGCCAAAGTCCGTGTCTGCACGAGACCCGGCGACTGCCGCGATACCCTGAGAAACTCGCAGAGCGTGTTTCGGATCGTTTGGAGAAGTGAGGGAAAAGTTTATGGAAGCAAAAAAAGAGAAAAAGTATATGTCGGATATCCATCTCGAGGATTATACCGAACAGTACGAAACGGGATTTGCCACAGTGGACACGATGATATTTGAAGGGGGAAGAAGAGAGGAGCTGCTGAACGGCGGCTGGCATTATGCAGTCGATCAGTACGATACCTGTCTGCGCCAGAAATGGTACAAAGAGAGATACCGCGACGAAAAAGGCTTCACTGTGCCAATCGACTATTCCTTTGACGAGTGGCCGGTGATGCAGCTTCCGTGCAGCTGGAATACCATCGATCCGATGTATCTCCTGTATGAGGGAAGCATGATCTTTACGAGAAAAATTTCCTATATCGCAGAAAGAGAGGAAACAGTTTTTCTGAAGGTGGGCGCAGCCAATTATCTGTGCCGCGTTTTCTTAAACGGAAAATACGTCGGTATGCATCGCGGCGGATCGACACCGGCGTTCTGGAATATCACAGAATACCTGAAAGCGGAGAACCGCATCGTGCTTGCTGTTGACGGAACGAGACGGCCGGAGCAGGTGCCGACCGAGAATACCGACTGGTTCAACTACTGCGGCGTATACCGCGATATCGCACTGATCCGTGTTCCGAAATGCCATATCAAAACTTTTAAAATTGCGCTTGTGCCGGACGGAACATTTGGACATGTTATGGCGAAAGTGACACTGTCGGAAAAAATCACAGCCAAGGCAGAGCTTGTCATCGAGGAGCTTGGCGTGAGCCGGAAAATCCAGCTGGAAAACGGAGCCGGAGAAGTTGTTTTGATGCAAAACCGGAGCTTTGGACACCGGAAAACCGAAGCTGTATGATGTAAAAGTAACCTGTGGAACCGATACCGTCAGCGATCGGGTCGGCTTTCGTGAAATTCGCGTGAACGGCAGAGACATTCTGCTGAACGGAGAGCCCGTTTTCCTGCGTGGTATCAGTTGCCACGAAGACAGCGTGGAAAACGGAAAAGGCCTGACAAGAGAGGAACGGATCGAAAAATATCCGCATTGCGAAAGAACTGGGATGCAACTTCATGCGCCTTGCACATTACCCGCATAACGAAGAAATGGCAAAACTCGCCGACGAGCTTGGGCTTCTTTTGTGGGAGGAAATTCCGGTTTACTGGGCAATTCGTTTTGAACGTGAAAAAACATATGAGGATGCCCAGAATCAGCTCCGCGAACTCATCAACCGTGACTGGAACCGCGCGAGCGTGATCATCTGGTCTGTCGGAAATGAGAATGCCGATACGGATGAACGGCTGAAATTCATGAGCGTACTGGCAGAATGCGCGCATCGGGAGGATGAGACGCGAATGGTGTCTGCGGCCTGCCTGGTTAATGCTACGAAAAATAAGATTGAGGACCGTCTGATGGAATACCTTGACATCATCGGCATCAACGAGTACTGCGGCTGGTACACCCCGGATTTTGCGATGCTGCCGGCACTGATGGAAAACAGCCAGCCGGACAAGCCGGTTATCGTAACGGAGTTCGGCGCAGACGCGCTGCCGCATCACCATGGAACCATCTCGGACAAAGGAACCGAGGAGTGCCAGGCGGATGTGTACGAAAAACAGATTGCAACGCTGCGGAACATTGACTACATCAAGGGCATGACCCCCTGGATTCTCTACGACTTCCGCTGCCCGCGCAGAACAAGCCTGATCCAGAAATATTATAACCGGAAGGGGCTGCTCTCTGAGGACAAAAAGTACCGCAAACCGGCATTTTATGTGCTGCAGAAATTTTATGAAGAGCTGAAAAGAAAAGAACAGTAGGGGCAAGAGCTTTTCGAAAAGATCAGCCGACTTGCACGGTTGATGATATCAAACGGAACAGAGAAAAAAAGACAAGAACAGACAAAAACAGATGGTATGAAATCAGCTTTGAAGTCCGATTTCATACCATCTGTTTTTTTTTCACTGCAACAATCCGCCGTAGGCGGAGAATCCGGCAAGTGCTGTGTTATGCTTTTTTCTGTGCAGCCATCCACTCCAGAATCGGAGTCTCTTTTCCGTCCGTCATAACCGGTTTGCCGTCATAATCGAGGACACACTCATCGTTCAGCATCGGAATCCAGGACCAGTGGCCGATGTATTCGAATGGGGTGCCGTCTGCATTTTTCTGTGTTCCGGTGTGATCGAGTACCTTGTCCCAGTAGGTGAAGTGAGCATTCGGGTTGACCTTTGCCAGACGCTCATAGGTTGGAACGACAAAATCATCCGGAACGACAACGGGGTCGGTTTTTGCGTGTGTAAACCAGATCGGCAGATCTTTGAGCTTCAGAATATCTTCATCGGAGATAAATGCATCCGCCAGAGCCTCGCAGACCGGATATGCGGCAGCGTAGCGGGACGGGTTGAAAATGATCTGTTTCATGGTCATAAAGCCACCGTTGGAGCAGCCGCCGATGTAGATGCGGGAGCGGTCAATCTGCGGATGGGCATCCACGAAAGCACCGATCAGGGCATCGAGAACTTCGGTATATTTGGAAGAACCGTCTTTGGTATATTCGCCGGTTCCGTCATCCATCCACATGGTTGGAGCCTGTGGAGCGAGCAGATAGGTCTTGCCGCCGAAAATTTTCTGAACCTTTGGGGAAATCAGGTTTACAACTTTATTTCCGATTGCTGCAATCGGCGGTTCCTGTCCGCCCTCACCTGCGCCGTGCAGCCAGATGATCAGCGGGATTTTCTCATCCGCATCCATTTCCGGCTCGTAGTAAACGTAAGAGAGCGGAATCTGCGGATCCTCGTAGCGGTCTTCTTTGAGCCATTCACCGTAGATGACGCGGTTTCCGCCGTCTACGTCGAACGTCTGCGGAGAAATGGCATCATCGTCTGTTGCAATTTCAGAGACTTGTGTTACATCGTAAGCAACATTGACAAATACATTAAAATTACCGTTGAATTTGATGATGGAGCCGATTCCTTCCATGATGAAACACGGCAGCTCCAGCGTCAGACAGGTACCGTCCTCGCACGGTGCACCGGTTTTGTCAGAAACGTAAACGTTCGAAACGCGGCGTGTGCCGTCCATGGAATCATCCGGTTTGTCACCCATGAAATTCGGCCAGACAAAGTTCTCACCCTCGGTGGATGTACGGGTAACGTGTACCGTAAACTGCTCCGGAGATGGGGCCGCACCCTTCATGCTTTTGCCATAATCCAGAATTATTTTCGAAATATGCGGACCGAAATCAAAAACTTCGGTAATGGTATAATAAGTTCCGTTCATTTGTAAAAACCCTCCTTTGGTACGGAATGTACGCTCAGAGTCTTTCTGCACTTGCTTTTGCGACTGACAAAAATCATCTCACAAAATCAGGTACAGAAAAAGCTTGAGAGTACAGTTGTTTGCATGGGCAGAAAAGACGGTATTGGGAATGATAGATTTTTTCTGCCCTACAATACCAGTCTACTACAGACATTCCGAAAGAAAAAGTACAAATCAGAGATAAATTTGCACGGAGATGCTTTTTCTGTGTTTTTGTTTCCGGAACGGAAAAAGTCTGACCGAAACAGAAACCGCAGAAAAAGTGTCAAAAAAACAGCAGAATCGTTGTTTTTCGTATTGGAGCCGTATGGAATAATAAAATCATACAAGGAAAAAGGGAGGTTTTATGAGATGATTACAAGACTAGAGGAGATTTCGGTAACGAAAGAAAGCTATCCGTTTGCCAGTGCGGAGCGTTACCTGAAGCTGTCGGAGCGCGGCTATGTGGAGAAGGAATATTATATGTGTGGAACGGCCAACGTCTATGAGACTGCAGACGAGCGCGGCGGCGTCCGTGTGCGCACTGCGGATGCGCCGTATACAAACCGCATCATTGTCCGCGCACCGCAGGACACTGCAAAATGCAGCGGAAACGTTGTAGTGGAGATCATCAACCCAACGAGTTTTATGGAGATTGACCGCATGTGGATTCTCGGCTGGAAGAAATTTGTGCGGGACGGAGATATCTATGTGGGAATCACAAGCAAACCGAATACGATCGCAAAAATGGTAGAGTTTGATGAAAAGCGTTACGGCTGTCTTTCCTGGGCTAACCCGACGCCGGATGTGCCGTTCTCGGAGCGACTGCAGGTCACAGGCGGACTCGGCGATCTGAATCATGATTACGAAACGGGTCTTTTCTGGGATATGCTGACAGACCTGGCGTGGCTGCTGCGCGGCGATGAGGAGCAGAATCCGATTCGGGAATATAAGAGAGAATACGTCTATTTGACGGGCTGGTCACAGTCGGGTTCGTATCTGTTCCGCTATCTGAACAGCTTTGCGTATCGTCCGGAGGTGGCACGCGGTGCGTGTGTATTTAATGGTTACCTTTCCGGAGGAGGAGTCCATTCCCTTGGTATTCCGGTCAACCAGTATGAAACCATGACTCCGTACCATTACAGTCTGACACGTGTGGAAAAGGCGCGCGAGCCGTTTATCGCTGTACAGACGGAGAGTGAAAACGGAAGAATGGAAGCATGGCGCATTGCCCAGCAGGACAGCGATGATCCGGAGTTCCTGTTCCGCCAGTATGATGTGACGGGTGCAAGCCATGACACTTCCTATAGCTACGTGAATTACTATCAGAACGATCCGGATCTGGTGCGGATCAACCATCTGCCATTCTATATGGGAAAAAATGAGGAAGGAAACGACTATCCGTCCCAGATTCTTTTTGCGGCAGCATTTCGGAATCTCTTTACCTGGGTACGGACAGGCGCAGCTCCGGCGCACTGTGACCGGATTGCGGTTGACAGCGACGGAGAAAACAAAAAGGATGCGTTCGGAAATACGATCGGTGGACTGCGTACCTGCCTCCTTGACTACCCAACCGGAAGATACAGCAATACCAGCGACATTGAAAAAGGCCAGAATTTCCTGGATCCGGAATCGGAAAAGGAAGGATTGTTCGGTTATCAGCAGGCGTTTTCGAAAGAAATGATAAAAGAGCTGTACGGAACATTGGCACATTACCGGGAAATGGCGGAGAAAAACACGAAAGAGCAGGTAACGAAAGGCTTTGTCTGCCGCGAGGATGCGGCGGAGCTGGTTGAGATTGCCGTGCAGCTTGCAAAGAAACGCGGACTGGAATAAAAAACAATAAACAATAAACAGTTACGGTAAAATCAGATTCGAGGAGCGTGCCCGAAAAAAACCGGGCGCGCTCTGCGCAGATAAAGGAGAAAATAAAATGGGGATGAAAGCAGAACAGTGGCGACAAATTATTTTATCATTTGAGAGCAAGAAAACATACGACAATCCATTCCTCGATGTTTCCATTTGGAGTATTTTTACGGGACCGTCGGGAAGAAGGATCAGAAGAGAAGCATACTGGGACGGCGGAAATACCTATCGGATTGCCTTTGCGCCGACCGAAACCGGAATGTGGAGTTATAGGTTGGAAGCACCGGAGGAGACGGGACTTTCCGGAGTGCAGGGAACGATCGAATGTATTCCATACGAAGGAAATCTTGCTATCTATCAGCACGGATTTCTGAAAGTGCATCCATCAGGAAGATATCTGACGTATGCAGACGGAACACCGTTTTTCTGGCTCGGCGATACGCACTGGGAATTTGCCTTTGGTGAGCGGTGGGACGAGTCGAACCATCCACAGATGACGAGCATGTTCCGCGGCATGGCGGACCGCAGGAAGGAACAGGGTTATAACGTTTATCAGACGAACCTTCGAAGCGACAGCTGGAAGGAGCACAAGAGCCGTTACTGGAAAACGGATGCCACAGATGATGTGCCAGATGTGGCATTTTACCAGAACGAACTCGACCGCCGCATGCAGTATCTCGCTGACCTCGGCTTTATCAACGCGCTCGGTTTTGCCTGGTCCGGCTCGATCGAGCAGGGCGTGGAGCACCAGAAACATCTGGCACGCTATATCATTGCCCGCTATGGTGCCCTTCCGGTTGTGTGGACGCTGTCAGGCGAAGTGGCAGGCTACTTCCCGGGAAAGCCGCGGGAAACAGCCATCAAAGGCTGGCGCGAGGTCGCAAAGTATGTGGAAAAAATGGACGGATATGGAACACTGCAGACCGCACATTATACGAATGAGCGTCCGTTTGCAGATTACTATTATGACGAATCGTGGTTTGATTTTGTGCTGAATCAGGCCGGACACGGCGATTTCCCGATCAATCCGTCCTGGTACCGTGCCTATCGGAAGGAACACGGAACAAAACCATTCATCGAAGGCGAGTCCCTGTATGAATACTGTTCCACACTGGAAGAAAACGGAACCCGGCTCTGCACCGATGCAATGCTGCGCCGCGTGGCATATATGGCAGTCCAGACCGGCGGCTGCGGCTATACGTACGGTGCGCAGGGAATCTGGGATAATATCTGGGAGGTAAGTGACATCAACCCGGATTTTAATGCATTCAACAAATTTGGCATCACCTGGGCGAAAGCCATTGACGGCCCCGGAGGCGCACAGATGGGATATCTGAAACGTTTCTATGAAGAACATCATTTTGAGGAGATGGTGCCATATGAACCGGCAGAAATGGAAGAGAGTATCAGCCCGTTTGCCAATAAGCTTGCGGCTGCCACGATCAGCCGGGATAAAACGAGAGCACTGATTTATTACGGAGAGATGGATGGCATGAGTACACCGCTCGCGGGCCTTTGCGACGGAATCTATGCAATTTCCTGGTTTGATCCGAGAACGGGACAGACAGAAAAAGCAGAAATCCAGGTGGAAGTGCGTGGAAAGTCGTGCATTATGCCAAAGAAACCGGAGGCGGGAGATTGGGTGCTGATAGCAGAATGCATAGAAAAGACTGAAAAGTGATCATAAACTATACAAAATGCGGAAAGAAACCGCAGAAAAGTGCAAATTCATCGCAGGATTGTTCTTTTTTGGAGGTAAGAAAGCAGATATAATAAGATCATCAAATGAGTCACGGCCGAAACTCAGAAACGAAATAAAGCAGCAAGACAAAAAGATAAAAAGCGAGGACGAAAGAATGAAAAAGAAAGTAGCAGCGATTTTCATGGCATCCATTATGGCATGCTCCATGGCTGCATGCGGAAGCAGCGGCGGAAGTTCAGATTCCGGAAAGACAGATTCTAAGGATAAGAGTACCGCATCCAGTACAGCAGAGAACGGAAGCGGAGAAGTGGAAAAAATCATCGTAAGCTTCCCGACCTGGACGGGTGCTCCGGCAGACACGGAGAAAGTACAGGAAGCCATCAATGATATCACAAGAGATAAGATTGGCGTTGAAATTGAGCTTTCTATTACCGATTTCGGATCCTTTAATCAGAATACGACACTGGCGCTTTCCGCAAATGAGGAAATTGATGTACTTGCATGTGTAGGTTTCCCATATGCAACCGGAATTCAGCAGGGATATCTTTCCGATCTGGAAGAGAACGATCTTCTTGCAACGTATGGACCGGACATCGCAGAAGCAGTTGGACAGGATAACATTGATGCCTGCCGTGTGAACGGAGTTCTCTATGGCCTTCCAAGCAACCGGGACATTGCACAGGGACGTGGATGCGCAGCGATCGCAACCGAGTATCTCGATGGTATTGGCTACGAAGCAAACACAGACGATGAGATCGTAAAAATCGGTCTGGATGAATTAAACGATATTTATGCACAGCTGCATGAGAAATATCCGGACAAAGAGGTTTATCGTCCGACAACAGGTTCTATGTCGCAGTTCTCTAACGTAGACTCCCTTGGAGGAAATGTGTTCGGTGTTCTGCTTGACTATGGCCAGAACCTTGATGTTGTAAATCTCTTTGAGAGCGATTTCTACAAGGATTATTGTGCAAGACTGTATGACTACAATCAGAAAGGCTATATCAGTGCCGATGCATCGACCGATACAACAGCAGTCGGAGAGCTTGTAAAAGCCGGAACTCTGATGAGCTATACCACAGGCGGAAAGCCTGGCATCAAAGCGCAGGAGACTACACTGACCGGTCGCGATATGACCATCTTCCAGACACTGGATGACTATATCAGTTCCACATCTGTGGCTAGTATGCCTTGGACCATTCCGATCTCTGCACAGCATAAAGAAGCAGCCATGAAATTCCTGAATGAGTGCTACACAAATGCCGATATCGCAAACCTTCTGGCATGGGGCATCGAGGGAACACATTATAAAATTGGCGATGACGGACTTGCTACTTATGCAGACGGTGTAGATGCATCCAACTCCGGATGGAATCATTCCATGGGATGGATGATGCCGAACCAGTTCCTGACCCATGTATGGGAAGGAAATGATCCGGATCTGTGGACAGAGATGAAAGAGTTTAACACCAATGCAAAGGTTTCCAAAGC
>ENA-OQKJ01000075-OQKJ01000075.1-human-gut-metagenome-genome-assembly--contig:-NODE-75-length-25846-cov-3.614682_pt1 | contig 25846 bp, 23 predicted proteins | sample MGYA00242647_ERZ504795 | MGnify/ENA primary metagenome ERZ504795 (study PRJEB26092, sample SAMD00036398) | human gut metagenome | host: Homo sapiens | study: EMG produced TPA metagenomics assembly of...
CAGAAATTCATTGATATAGGTGAAACTTTCCTGTACATGAAGCTGCTTGATCCCCAACGCAAAATATCCATGTAATGCATTCTTTGATCCGATGTATCTCCACATAATTTCCAGCCTCTTTTAAGCGCTTCCCATATGCTTCCCCTTCATCTCGAAGTGGATCAAATTCACATGTAAGAATCAATGTATCAGGTTGATTCGCTAAATCTTCTGCTATGTATGGTGCAAAATAAGGATTCTTCTTATCCTCTTTATTTCTCGCATAAAGATCAATATAATCCTGCATCTTCCCAGCTGTCAAAAGATAATCTGTTCCATTTTCCTTAACAGATGGAAATGGTGAATTTCTGTATAATCATTATATGTAGCCGGATAGATCAGTATCTGTCTTTTTGGCATAAATTCTCCACAATCTCTAGCCATCAAAGATAATGCTGCACAAAGATTCCCTCCGGCACTATCTCCGATCAATGTAATATTTTCGGGTTTTATGTTGAGCATAAAATCTCCGGAATATAATGTTTTCGCAACGGCATAACAATCTTCCAGACCTGCCGGGAATTTATCTTCCGGTGCCAGTCGGTATTCAACTGCAACTACATATTGTCCGGTTGCATTAGCCAGCCGAGCACAAATTCTTTCATAATTATCGATACTCTCTGTAACCCAGCCGCCGCCATGTATAAACAAAAGCATCTTTTTATCTTGAATATTATGTTTCTTTTCTTCACTCTCACGAAAACTTTTTTCAGTTGGAAAGAAAATACGAATCGGGACTGCATGACTCCCGTTATATATTTTCTCATCTATTTTTTTATAAAAAATCTTCATCGGATCCAATCGTTTTAAATCCGCCATATGACGAAATGCTTCTACTTCCACACCATCAAAAGACAGAGCTTTCAAAATCTTCTTCGCTGTCTGATTAATCAATACTATATTCTCCTTATACCCGTTCTTATGTCTGTAAAAGACTACGAGCCCATTATATCATAAAGTGCTTATTAAAGTGAATTTAATATTACAAAAAGCACCAGCCAACTGAATGACTGGTGCTTTTAACATCAATATACTTTATTTTGTATAAACTGTATTCCCTTTTGCAATTACTTCAACAAGCTGAAGTTCCTGGTCAAGAATACAAAGATCCGCATCATAGCCTTCTTTAACCTTACCTTTTCCTTTGAGGCGAAGAATATCTGCCGGATTAGATGTAATTGTAGAAATAGCTATTTCTAAAGGAATTTCTGTTTTAAATACACATTCCTTTACTTCCTTCAGAAGGCAGCTGGACTGTCCAACGCCCATTCCAAGGAATTCGCCATCACTACTGTACATCGGAAGGCTTCCCTGTCCATCAGAAGAAATTGTCATACGGTCAGGATTTACTCCTGCATCCAACATCCGTTTGATACCATTACATACACGTACCTCATCACAGATAGTTTCCCAATAGTCAATATCTTCATTTCCTGTAAAGTCTACTGCTCCGCCTTTCAGCGCATACTCAATCGACTTGCCAAAAAGCATCTCATTTCGATTGATATGTGTTGGCAGTATTTGAGAAGCCGGTATCTCTGTCTCATCTACCACTCGTTCAATAAGATCTAAGCATCTTGGACTGTCGCCAAGATGAACATTTACAATACCAGCTTTCCCGGAAAGAACACCGCCAAGTCTTGTATCCGCAACAACACGTGCAAATTCCTCAAAAGTCGGCTGTGAAGAACGATGATCAGAGATCGCGATTTCTCCGGTTCCAATGATTTCCTGAATCATCATAATATCTTTTACAATACTGTCAGTCAACGTGTGAACCGGAATCTGATAACTGCCTGTATAACAGTATGCAGACATTCCCTGCTCATTCAATCCTTTTGTCTTTGCAACCAGTGCACACATATCACGACCGATTCCATCTGTTCCAAGGCAGCCAACAACTGTTGTTACTCCAAACTTCGTAAGTCCTTCCATAGTTGCTTCCGGAGTACGATTGGCGAATCCACCTTCGCCACCGCCTCCGAGTACATGAACATGACTGTCAATGAATCCCGGAGTTAAAAGTAACCCCTCTCCATTGATCATTTCTGCCTCAGAAAGAAATCCGTCTGCGCATATAGAGCCTGCATCTTTAATCTTGACAATCTTATCATTGATTATAAGTACATCTTTTTTTCCCAGATGCTGTGGGGCATAGACATCAATATTCTGAATTAATTTCATCATAAATCACTCTCAATTATCAAATGTATGTTTTAGAATCCAGTTCCAACTGCAATAAGAATTGTAATAATTGCACCAATCATTAATACACCAAGGAATTTCCACATGAATTTAATCCAGTTAGACCACTCAATCTTTGCAATTGCAAGAGATCCGATCAGACATCCTGATGTAGGAACAATCAGGTTTGTAAATGCATCACCAAGCTGGAATGCAACTACAGCTGTCTGACGTGAAACACCTAACAGGTCTGACAGTGGAGCCATGATCGGCATTGTGATCGCAGCCTGTCCTGTTCCGGATACAACGAAGAAGTTGAATACGGACTGGAACAGATACATAAGTACTGCTGCAACTGCTCCGGAAACTCCAGACAGTGCATTTGAAATATTATACATAATTGTATTAATAACCGTAGGTGTTGTCGGATCAGATCCACCAAGAACCTGCATGATGCCCTGTGCCATAGCAACAACAAGTGCAGCACCGATCAGGTCTTTTGCTCCATCTTTGAATGATGTTGCGATATCATTCAGTTTCATATCGTTCAGTTTAAAGATAACTCCAATCACACCGGAAACAATTCCCATAATGAAGAACTGAGTAGCAATCTCTGGCATGTAGTATCCTTGAGTCATAACTCCCCAAACTACCCATACTACTGTAGCAGCCAGTGTCAGAAGAACTAAAATGTGTCCAAGACCAAATGAATGTCCTTCGTCAATTCCTGTTTTTTCATTCTGCTCACGGAAATATGAATCCGTCTTATATGCGATTGAAATTGTCGGAGTCTTTTTGATCTTTGATGCATAGAACATAGTCATTCCACAGCCAAGAACTGTAAATACTACCCACATTACCATACGGAATCCTGCTCCGGAGAATACATCAATACCTGCAATACCCTGTGCAATACCTACAGAGAATGGATTCATCCAGGATGAACCGAAACCAATCTGTGTTGCAACATAAGTAACAAGAACTGCGATAACTGAATCATATCCAACTGCTACAAACAACGGACAAAGAATCATAGTAAACGGAAGTGCTTCTTCTCCCATTCCAAAAACTGCTCCACCAAGAGAAAACAGTACGAAAAGTATCGGAATCAGCAGTTTTTCTGCTCCCTTTGCCTTACGGATCAATCCAATCAATCCGGATTCAATCGCACCTGTACGGATCATGATGCCGAATGCACCACCTACTACCATAAGAAATGCGATAATCTCGATTGCAGAACTGCTTACGATTCCGTTATACATATAGTTGAAGAATCCTGTTCCACCATCTCCACTAAAGAGTGCTACTCCTTCTGTTACTACATTTCCTGCATCATCTGTCAGATACTGGAAACTTCCGTCTTTGATTACTGTACGGGTTTTCTCAACACCATTGATCATATACGAAATATCCTGTGTTTCGTAAAATCCCTTTGGTACAAGGAAAGTCAGAAGTGCAGCGACAACAACTACTAAAAAGATAATAATGTAGGTGTCAGGCACTTGAAATCCCTTGTTAAAAGACTTTAACCCTTTTCCTTCTTTTTTGCTCATTTCGAGTTTTCCTCCCATTTTTGATATACTATACCAGTGTACCATAGAATGCTTAAAATATAACTAAAAATTTACATATTTTATCAATTTTTGTCATTTTACTGTATTTTTATACATCAAAAAATAGGATTTGGCTCTGGTAATGCAAAAAAATAACGCTCCTGCCATAAAAACAACCTTTTATTTAATTCAGTCGATCACATCATTCTGAAATCTTGATAAATGTTCATAAGGTAAGATCAGTCTTCCTCTAAACAGTCCGCACCCATCATTGATCAGACTGTTATCGACTGCGGAAAACATATTTACATCCAGATCTGCCAGTTCCAGCTGCAAAAGACGTATGCCCCGTTCGTAGGCTTCATCAAAATAAACACACTCACCTTCTGGAATAGCATCGCGTCTTGCTCGCTCATCCTGCTGTTTCTTCTCATATCCCAGGTGATTTGCCGGACCAATTTCCGCAATGTCATCCATTTTCTGGGTACGCAGCTGCACTTCCATGAAAGAACGGGAACTGTTATCATAAACTGTGATATGTAATGACTGATACCCTTCCCCGCTGGTTCCACAGATATAATCCCGGTAATACATCTTCACATCTTCATTAAGAAGCGGCGACGTACTTTTCTTCACTCCATAGGCAGACTCTACCGTAAACCCTCGCTCTTCCAGGAACCCTGGAAGAACATTGGCGATCTCATAAAGATAGCGTATCGACGCCGTTTCCTGATCTTCTCCTGGTTTCAAATGACATTTGGGCATACACAACACAATTCTGTATGCAATAAAATCCCGAAAACAGCTGAGTTTATTTTTCAGTTCCGACACAGGAGGGTAGGTTCCATGTTTTGTATAATAATTATAAATATATTCCACAATATAGCCGTTAAATTTCTCTTCTGCCCGGATCAGCGATTTGATCCTTCCTTTAAATGTAAACGCAAGAAACGGATATTCATGAGCCATATATTTATAAAATTCCCGGATCTTCTGGGACTGGGCCGTAAGGAAATCATTGTGTTCTAAAAGCTCTGTGATCTGGATCAGGAAATTCACATGCATCAGATCAATCTCATTATGAGTGAGTTTCGCTTCTTTTCTCAGATCCCGGGTATATTTCTGTAAAATTTTTAAAACTGTATCTCCTGAATACAGGTAATCATTTAATGTAATCATAAGCTTTTCCTCTTTTGGAGTTAGAGCGTGTTTGAAGATTGTGGAAATGATTTTTCAAGCACGCTCTAATCTATAACCGAAATTTAGTTTTTCATTTATAGCAGTTCCATAAAATAATGAACGCACAATTATTCAAATATAACAGGGTACATCTGCAATTTAAGATATCAATCCTCTGTAAATGCATTATAATTATATACCTACTGTTCTGTCAGCCTTTAACCAAACTGCTTCTTTTTCTTCATGGGTAACAAAGATCAATGTCTTTCTCTCAGTCTTTTTCAAAATATAATCAATTGTTTTTGCTCTGGTTTTTTCATCAAGACCTCTGAGAGGTTCATCCATGATCACACAATCTGATTCTGCCAGCAATGCCCTCAGGATAGATACTCTCCTGCGCATTCCCCCACTCAGTTCGCGAACCGGTTTCTGCCATACCTCAGTAAGCGCAACTGCTTTATATGCCTCCTCCAGTTCTCTGTCTGATATTGTTTTTGTGCATACCAGTCTTATATTGGAAGCAGCGCTCAGATTTTCACACAGACGATCTTCCTGAAATACTGCACTGAGCTTCCTGTCACTTATCCCTTCTATTTTCCCCTTATCAGGAACATCCAGTCTCAGAAGAAGCTGGATCAGTGTTGTTTTTCCAGAGCCGGATCTTCCTCTGATACAAGTGGTTTTCCCTTCCGGAAAAACACAGGACAAGTCTCGCAGTACCTGCTGCTCTCCGTATGCTTTACTGACATGATCTACCTTTATATCCATATCTTTTCTCCGCCTGTAACATACCTCGTAAATAATACATTTAAGAGGATTATCATAAATCAAAATTTCTATTATCTATGTTCTATCATATAAACTATCCTGCTTACAATTCCAAGAAAACACTTTTCAAATACAAAACTGATCACAATGATCACAATCGTCCACGCAAAAAGATCAGGAGTATTCAGGTATATTTTTGCATTATACAGCTTCTCTCCAATAGAACCTGAGGGTACTCCGATAACCTCTGCTGCCACTCCTGCCTTCCAGCACATTCCAAGAGAAAGCCTGCATGCTGAGAGAAAATAAGGCAGTACCTGCGATACATAAATATACCTGATCTGTCTTCTGAGATTCACACGAAATACTTTTGCCATTTCCAGTATCTTCCTGTCCGTCTGTCGTATTCCCTCAAGGATATTTGTATATATCACCGGCAGAACCATAAGAAAGGAAATAAAAACTGACAGATTTTTCGAAGGAATCCATATCAGGCACAAAATAATAAAAGATGCCACAGGTGTAGATTTGACCACTGCGATCACAGGTGCTATCTACGGATTTCCACAGTTTTTGACCAATATGCCAATATTGCCAGAAAGATTCCCAGAAACACAGCCAGAAGAAATCCTGTCACAATGCGTACAAAACTAAATCCAACAGAATACCAGAAATTTCTGCTGAAAATCAGTTCAAAAAGCTTTTGGACAACAGAAACAGGAGACGCCAGAAGGATCTCCTGTTTCAGATACATACTCGCAAACTGCCAGATTGCAATCCAGAAAAGCACTGCTAATATACGAATTCCTGTATATTTCGTTCCATTGTCAGTTTTTACTCTATCGTTTGTAATAGAATGCATCATCCGGCAACTGTCCTCCTATAATCTCAGGATTCTGATCATCCAGAGTTGCCAGATATCCTGAAAGCATGGTTTTCATCTCATCGCCTTCAATAAACACAATACTGCAGTCAGGGATTGCTTTCTGTGCAACTTCTTTTGCAATAATATCATGATCTCCTATGATCTGGGCCGCAGCTTCTGTGTCACTGTTGACAAAATCTACAGATTCTTTATAAGCATCCATAAAATCATTTACTTTATCTGCATGATCCTGAACAAACTCATTGTTTGCGATCACAACTCCTGTCACAAGTTTACTTCCGTCATCCATGGAATCTTCCCACAGTTTGTTCAGATCCAGGGCAACCTTCAGCTTATCGTTTTTCATCAGCGCTGTAGTTACAAAAGGCTGCGGAAGAAGTCCGACTGCTGTCTGATCCTGCACAAGTGCGGAGACTACCTCTGCGTGCTCAGATTTAAATTCAACAGTCGCATCTTTTTCAGGGTCGATTCCATTCGCTTTAAGAACAGAGTTCAGGGCATATTCCGGAGTTGCACCCTTTCCACTGGCATAAATGGTCTTTCCCTTAAGATCCTCCACAGATTTTACACTGTCTCCATTCTCTACAAGATAGAGAACACCCAACGTATTGACCGCCAGGACACTGACATCCTTATCTGTCTTCTGATACAACGTTGCTGCCAGATTTGCCGGAACAGCTGCAATATCAAGCTTGTCCTGTACTACCATCGGAACAATCTCATCCGGAGATGCAGCAATCGTAAAATCGTATCCGTCTTCATCAAGAAGCTGCGCCATTCCCATTGCTGTCGGACCTTTCAGGGCGCCTATCCGGACAGCATCCGAAGATGATCCTTCGGATGCCCATACACTGACCTCTCCAGTGTTACCGGCCAATCCTGCACATATACACAAAGCCATTGCACAGATCATCAATTTTCTTTTCATTTTACTCAACATCCTTTCTTTATTTAAGAATTTAAAAATCATTTACAGCAGTTCAGAAAAACAATGTAAATAAGACGCCAAGTTCCGTTTTTATGTCCCGGATTTCAAATCTGTCAGTATTTTTCTTAATTTACTTCCATAATCCTTTCCTGCAGCCCAGCCGCCGCCATAAGGATTTTCCTGGATTCCCAGCCATTCCACGTAAGGTGCAGTCTCTCTTGTCACGTAATCGAAGCGTTCATCTACACATTCCTGATTCAGGGAATCTGTGGAGGCGTAGGCTTTGAGATGCTGAACCTGAGCACGGATTCCTGTTCTTACATCAGGAAATGCGATTCCTTTGACCCCACCTCCGGTTGTTCCAAGACCTGCGAAATTAAACTGGTCGATTCCCACATCACCGCCGAAACTCAACCATCCGGTTTCCAGCATTGCCTGCGCAAAGACTACTTCGCCACGTACATTCTCGGCATTTGCCTCCTCTACAATAATGTTACAGAAGGTATCTATATCAGATGCTCCGCCGCCACTGAGTTCTTCAGATGGGTAAGTGCATCCCTGATTGTTGTATAATGAACACATTTCATCAACGGAAACAGTTGTTCCGCCCATAATCGTGTAGTATCCATAGGTATTATCTGTCGGGTCTTCATCGGAGATAACTTCTTCTCCGCTATTTTCTGCATTTTCGAGATATTTGGGTTTGGAGATCTGTCCCTCTCCTGAATGGTCAGTTTCCTGACTGTTTTTTTCTGTACTATCAGTTGTTTTAGCTATTGTATCGTCATCTGGGGTATTTGCAGCATCGTCTGCCGCGCTGTTTTCTGTATCAGTGGACGCTGTCCCTTCACTGGCACTTACTAAAGCAGGTGCCCCGAACATCAGGGCACCTGTCATTGTCATAAGCAGCCAGAAATTTTTTCCCAGCACTTTTTTCATCTTATGCGTTTACCTTTCTCATTGCAGCTTCTACCACATGACCAACCAGTACAGAAGTTGTTACACTTCCAACACCGCCAGGTACAGGTGTAATAGCATCTACGATAGGCTCTACTGCTGCGTAATCAACATCACCGCAGAGTTTACCTTCTGCATTTACGTTGATACCTACATCGATGATTGTCTGACCTTCTTTTACATATTCGGCACCAACAACACCGGCGCGGCCTGCTGCTACAATAATGATATCTGCTTCACGTGCTACAGACGGCATATCTACAGTTCTTGTGTGGCAGATTGTAACAGTTGCGTCTTTTTAACCAGCATCATTGCTGCAGGTTTACCAACAACAAGGCTTCTTCCGATCACTACTGCCTTTTTGCCTGTGCAGTCGATTCCATAATGATCAAGGATTTCCATACAAGCCTGTGGTGTACATGGCGGGAAACCGATTTTCTTACCTGTGAATACACCGGACATGGAAAGGTCTGTCATACAGTCAACGTCTTTTTCAGGAGCAAGTGCGTTTTCGATCACTGCCTGATCCAGATGTTTTGGAAGCGGACGGAATAATAATACGCCGTGAATACTGTCATCTTTGTTTACTTTATCGATAGTTGCAAGAAGCTCTTCCTGAGCAACGTCCTCCGGAAGTAAAATCTTTTCACATGCAACACCTAAAGTTTCGCAACGTTTTGTTGCTCCTCTTTCATAGGATATATCGCTTGGGTTTTCACCAACACGAATAATGCAGAGGGTAGGATTTACTCCTTTTCCCTGAAGCTCTGCTACGTTTGCTTTGATTTTCTCGTTTAATGCTGCTGTTACTTCTTTACCTAATAACTGCTTAGCCATTTGTCGTTCCCTCCGAAATTATACGTTATTATTCTATACTGTATCTGAATGATTTCAGCATAATCGCCTCATAAATCATATGCACTCTGTAAAAATTACATCTAATAAATAACTTTACACTTTGTTAAAAGAGACGGAAAACAATACAGAAATTTCTATTTTATTTACTATTATTTCAGTCTGCCAAGTACGCTGTTGAATGTGTCATCTGCGATCTTTGTATATTTCTCAAGCATCGCATCTGCTTTTCTGTTTAATTCTTCTGCATACTCTCTGTCAGCCATGGATTTTGTGTTAATGTATACGTTCAGGCTGGCACCCTGTAATGCTGCTTTACAGAAAGCTGCACCAACGCCTGCATCACTGATGGCAAGCTTAGAGCCTTTTGCACCGAATTCTACGATCAGTTCAATTGCTTCACAGCATTTCTCCATGATCTCCATTGGTACAGAGCAGGCATCTTTTAATACGATCTCCATAACTCTGGCTTTCTCAGCTTTCTCTTCTTCTGTTTCCTTTGGCATTCCATATGCCTTTGATAATGGCTCGAATACTTCTGCATCACGCTCGATCAGACGAAGGAAATCCTTCTGTAACTGATCGCATTTTGCTTTTAATTCGTACATTTCGTCTTCAACATCCGCATATTTCTTTTTTCCTACAGTAAGGCTTCCTACCATATTTCCAAGAGCAGTTCCTACTGCACCAACTAATGCAGACGCACCGCCGCCGCCCGGAACCGGAGCCTTGGATGCCAGAACTTCAACGAATTCTGTACATGTACTTGTTGAAAATCCCATTTTTTCTCCCTCTTTCTTTCTGTTTATATTTACTTATTTGACTCTGATATCTGCGGATTATCCTGCAACCTCTATAATCCTGATATCATTTGTCATTTCTGAACGCATTTCAGGTATGCTTTCAGTGAACCGATGATCACATCTCCCATAACAGCCATATCCTCTGCCTGAAAAGAAACAGGGAAGTTGTCAGAAAAGAGAATCTGTGAAGACGGTGGAAATTCATCATCGCCTTCCCAGAGGATCATCTGCACTTTGTATTCCGGGAAAATCTCCACTTCATAAGCAATATCACCATGCTTTACAGCAACTGCCTTGATATGCTCCATAATTGCTTTGAAATCTCCCAGACGATTTCCATAGGAAAATGCCAGACGTTTGATGCATCTGCCGTCAAACTGCCTTAAATATACCTCGCCCCATGGCATCTCACGATATGTTTTAAATTTTCCGGAGCTCTCAGATTTCACACCGTTTAAAAGAAAACGGATGGTCAGGATCCTGGCATAGATCATGTTCTCCAGTGGATAAAAGCCTTTATCATCCGGAGTATGTGTTACTTCAAAATCCGGCCATGTGATCTGATACTGTGTTCCAAGAAAAGTTAATGTCAGTGTTTTTGTTTCTTCATCGTAAGGAATGGACAGCCTTGAAGCTATTTCTTTGGGATCTGCCGCTGCAAACTCCTGTGTATAATGCTCCCATGGCATTCTTTCCTTGCTGTCTTTTTCATAATTTAAATCATTTAAGCTAAAAGCCATTCTAAGTCTCCACAGACAGGACAGACAAAATATACTTGCCTGCCCTGTTACTTTTTATTCATTCAGGCGCAGCAATCGTTACGGTTCACTCCCGGTAACCTGCCGTATGCCGTATAAATATCAGCGGTTCTGAACCTCTTCCATTACTGTCGGGAACATACTGGTATCTGTATGAGGAATGAAACATGCTCCTACAAATTCGTCCATATAGATCGGAACTGTGGAAAGTTCCATATATGTCATGTTAGAAGCCAGTTCGTATGTCTTCTTCTCCGCCGGCGTTGACAGAAGCATAAGATATGCACCTGTCAGGGAAGAGTTACCGATATAGTGGAATTTTTCGATTGGAATATCCGGGAACATACCGATGTTGACTGCATTCTGCATATTGATACCACTTCCGATACCACCTGCAACATAGACTTCATCAATCATGCTCACATCAAAGTCCAGAGAAGTCAGCATGGTACGGATAGCTGAGAAGATCGCGCCTTTTGCACGGATAAAGTTATCAATATCAACTTCTGTGATCTCGACATCTTTTACTGATCCTGCCTCTTCTTCAAAAGCAAGGATATAGCTTCCCATTCCATATTTATCATGTTTGATTCTCTTACCTTCGCGGATAAATTTACCTTTCGGGTTAATGATTCCGCAGATATAAAGTTCACTGATTACGTCGATGATACCGGAACCACACAAACCTACAGGTTTGGTTCCCTGATCACCTACGATCTTGTAGGTCGGCTCCATCGTCTCTTTATCAATGGTACATGCTTCAATCGCGCCATCTGTTGCACGCATACCACAGCTGATGTCACCACCCTCAAAGGCAGGGCCTGCAGAACATGCACAGCTCATCATAAAGTCTGAGTTACCAAATACAAGCTCTCCGTTTGTACCAAGGTCGATAAAAAGTGAGAACTCTGGTCTGTTCCAGATCTGGCTGACCATTGTACCGGCTGTGATATCACCGCCTACATAGCTTCCGATATTTGGTGCCATAATAATATGGGCATCTTTATTAATCTCAATTCCCACATCGGAAGCAAAAAGGGAATTGGTCTTAAAGAATGCAGGGATATACGGTTCTGTACGTAATGGATCAGAATTGATTCCTGCAAACAGATGATTCATAGTTGTGTTGGATGCTACACACATCCTGTATATACGGTTTGCCGGGAAATTTGCACTTCTGCACATCTCATGGATCATAGGATTGATTGTTTCCTTGATGACAGCATCCTGCAGTTTTTTCTGTCCGCCAGGTTTCTGTGATTCCACGATTCGGTTAATTACATCCGCACCGAAACGAATCTGTCCGTTTCCGGCAGAACTCTTTGCAAGAATATCACCATTCTCCATATTAATCAGTACAGCTGAAACGGTTGTTGTACCGATATCTACTGCAAGACCACCGATCACTACATCTTCATCTTTACCGAAAATATCATATACAAACATATCATCAGATGTAGCACGAATCACACACTTCACTGCAAAATTATTCTCTCGCAGTACATCCGGAAGTTTCTTTAAAACTGCATAAGGAATCCGGACTCTGCTGATATTTAAATATTTGCGCAGGGCACGTGTCAGTCTCTCATTATCCGGCATTGTATCGTCTAAAGATGGCGGAGTCATGACAACATCCACTACCTCAAGACTGTTTTTCAGTTCTATGCCAGCAAGTTCCACATCTCGTTTGGCATTTTCAAAAATGGCTATTTCCTCTTTAGAGCTTAAATCAGCTACTTTCATTCTGCTCTTATAGGCAGATGCAATATCAGGTACCAGCATATTTACATCTGCACTGATCTTGCTGCAGCATGCAAGGCGCCATCCTTCCTGATATTCCTCATCAGAAATGTGTAATGTCTTTTTGCTCTCCAGTTCTCCGCTTTTTAACTGGACACGGCATTTTCCGCAGGCTCCGTTTCCGGAACATGGTGCATCGATCGCCACATTGGCTCCCCGTGCAACCTCGAGTAAATTATCCCCCGCATTGGCATAAGCTTCTACCACACTGCCATCTTCGAATGAAAATGTTACCTTAAACATTCGGCAACCACCTTTCTCATAGTCGTTAATAGCCTGTAATAAAACGAGGGCTGAAGACCGAAGCCTTCAGCCCCCATAATTATGTATTCAATTTATTCAAATACGCTTTATCAGAAATACTGATTAGATTTCCAGATAGGAATCTGCATACAGTGTATTGCCTTTGAATACATCACAGGATTTAATAGTTTCCATCAGACGAAGGTCGTTAGGGTTAACAATCGCAGATGTAAGACCGTTCATCATAGCCATTGCTACAAGAGCAGAGTCCATGATTGGACGGATATGTTTTGGCATACCGTTACTGTTGTTAGAAAGACCACCTGTGGAGTTCAGTCCCATTTCAGAGAACATTTTGATTGCTTCAAGAACTTCCATCTGTTTGTCCTGCATTCCTTTTACAACCAGGAATAACGGGTCAAACCAGAGATCTTCAGCTTCCATACCAAGAGACATACCTCTTTCAAGCATGTTCTGGCAGTGCATCATACGTTCATCATTGTCTGCTGCTACCATACCGGAAGAGCAAAGTGCGATACAGATGGCATCGTTTGCTGCTGCAAGGTCGATGTTTGTGATTCTGTCACCAGCATCAGCAGAGTTAACGATCGGTTTTCCTTTTGCTCTGTTATATACAGAGATACCAGCTTCAATAGCTTTCTTGTTTGTTGTATCCAGTGCAAGCGGAACATTGTCAAACTCTGACTGAAGGAGCTGTACTGCCCATTTCATCAGATCTTCTCCATCGTTCTCAGCAGGTCCGATGTTTACATCAAGGTAAGTAGCACCAGCGTCAAGCTGCTGTTTTGCTCTTTTGATGATCGGCTCTGGATCTCTTTCTGTAAATGCTTTGTTTACTGCAGGTGCAGTAGTGGAAAGTCTTTCTCCGATTGTTACAAATTTTGCCATAACCGTGTTCTCCTTTTTATTTATTTACACAGGAATAAAACCTGTATGCTTCTTATTAAGAGCCAGACCGGTCAGATAACCGGTCCGGCATGTCATTCCGATCAGATCTGACCGTCAGCCTGCATATCTTTTAAGAATTTAACAAGCTGTACAGCTTCTCTTGGTCCAACGATGATTTCCCATCCAGGAAGTTTTGCTTCAAGGTCACCCTTAAGAACTGCTACCTTACCTGGGATAATAAGCTTTCTGGATTTCACCTTAGGCTCAACATTTTCTTTGATATAAGCGGAAATGCTGTTGCCGGAGAATTTACCAGCTGCCCAGGATGTCAGTACGGAAAGTCCGCCTGCATCATTGATTACCAGGTTAAGCGGAACACCGGAACGCTCCAGCTCGCCGGATACTACGAAATATGTAAGAGCGAAGTCTACAGTAGTAACTACTACTGCATTCTCATCAGCACCATTTAATGGATAGATGCCTGGCTCAACTTTCATTGGTTTCTGCGGGTCAGTGAAAACGTTCTGACGCAGACCATATAATGGAAGAGCTTCTGCATATGTCATCTGCTCCATAACGATGATAGAACCATATTTCATTGTAAACATAGATGCTAAAGCTGCCTGTAAGTGAAGGTCACCTTTTGCGATCTTAACAAGGTTTACGATAGATGGATAACCAAATGTTCTGTCCTGATCTTTCAGAGCTGCACGACGAACCTGTACAGTGTTTGCAAAGGTTTCTTTGATGTCAGCACCTGTTGTATCAAGAACAAGGTTCTTGTTTCCAAGTTTTTCAAGAGCTGCTGTTGTATCATATAATTCATTTAAGTCTTTACCGGATACACCGAGAACAACACCTGCTTCTGTAGCAACTGCGTTCATTGCTTCATAGTTGGAAGCATCAGCACCGTTTAAGACCGGTTTACTGTCTTTGCATACTGCAAGAGCTGCTTTAGCGATTTCAGGATCTTTACAGTCAAGAACTAAAGTTCTGCCAAGACCTGCTGCTTTTTCTACAAGTGCAGTATATTTAGCTGCATCTGCGCCTTCACCACAGTTTACATATACAAGTTCAGCGTACATTCTTTCACCGATACGGTCATAATCTACCTTCGGGATTTCTGCAAGCTTTGCCTCTACTGCAGCATCATCCATATCTGTGCACAGAGCTACTGCATATCTTGGCTTGCTTACAAATGTTTTTTCATGTCTGAATAATACTGTTTCTCCACCCAGAGTGTGCTCTTCTGCACCAGTACCAATTTTGATTGTCTTCATTGGCGGAGCAGTTGCCTCGGAAAGAGATGCTAAAGCTTCCTCAGACATATGCGGACATTGTTCGATTTTCATAGCGCCCTGAGCAACTTTCATAGAGAAAGCCATACATGTTGGGCATCCGCATTCCTTACAGTTTTTCTTTGGTGTTAATTTAAAGATCTGAATACCATTCAGTGCCATTTTATTTGTTCCTCCTATTCAATTACGCAAGTGCTTTGATCATTTTGGAAATAGTTGCAACAGCTTCCGGATGTCTTAAGATGACTGCGTCAGATCCGGCTGCAAGGTCAGCAGCAGCTGTCATAACTTCCATATCGATTCCACGCTCTTCTTCCGGTCCCCATTCAGGCATGTCAGCTTCAGAAGCTGTAGCTTCTTTTACGCCCCATGTCTCAGCGGATACCGGTGTAATGATAGGCATCTGCAGCATGTTATCATTCTGAGATAAAGCTGCACCTTTGATACGGTCCATTGTAGATACAACGTACTCATATCCATATCCGGCAGCAGCACTGCCGATATTCATAACGATCTTCTGTGCGTTAACGCCTAACTGAGTAGTTACAACGTTAAGCTGTTTAGCAAGGTTGATATCTACGGCAGATTCTGCACCTACGATCTGATCGTAAGCAAGTCCTGCTGCAGCACCGATTGCTTTGTAGTTTTCTTCTTTTTCAGAAAGGATCAATACATTTCTTCCCTGAAGAGCTTCAGCTACTTTTGGAAGAAGTTCAGCGTCTTTTTCTACGTTTTTGCATCCTTCTACTACTAATGGTGTATCAATGGAATCTGCAACGTCTTTTACAACTGCAATAAGTTCATCAACAGATTTGTTTACACCGTTCGGATCTCCGCCTTCAAGGATAAGCGCTACAAAATCAGCACCTTCCATAGCTGCTGCTTTTTTAGCCATTTCTCCAATTGTGGAAGCTCCGTCATAGTATGCTTTGATACCTTCGGATACAACATTCTCAAGACCCATATCAGAGATCTCCACACCGATCTTAGGTGTGTTTTCTGATGGTGCATCAAAAGAATAAAATGGATAAGTAGAGTCTCCGCCGATTGTTACAGTCTTATCTCCGCTGCCAATGGTGACTGTATTAATCTTTGCATTGAATTTCTGAAGTTTCTGATTAAACGGCATTTTTTTGGCCTCCTTAAAAAAATTACTGTGTGTATGTATCTTTTCGCAGACTTACACACTATGTCATGTGTAGTATACAACATTATCCTGCCCGTTGACAAGTACAGTCTGTCATATTTTGTTAAAAAAACAACAATTTCACAGCTTTCCTTTATTTTCCATAACAAAGTGAAAAAATTCGGCAAATTGCCATATCTGAACTTTGCTGATTCTTCATACACTCCGCATATATTTTTTATCAGCAAATCATTACGGCAGCCACATTCCGTCCTTACGAAACAGAACGATTGTACTTTCACACGATCACATTCTGTATGTCCTTGAAATATAATATACTATGGTTTTTATCTATACGCTTTTGAGCGTTTAAACCCGGAGGCTTATTAAAAGCCTCCGCATGACTCACATAATACCTCCGGGAAAACCACCATCTTTACATCATCGGATCAAGGGCTAATGCCGGATGGCCTTTTTCTGTAAGGAATCCAACCAGTGTTTCCGGATCAGTAGCGATTGTTTCATCACCGATCATATCTGTAAAGTTTTCAATTCCGTAGAGTTCTTTTGCTGTGTTGTTAAGACGCTCAGCAACAAACTCTTTCAGTTCTTTTGGCATCCATACGATACGTTCAATACCGCCTTCTGCCTTCATGAACTTCTTGGAGCTGATGAAATGTTTACCATGTCCCATGAAACCAGGTGTCTGAACACCACCACCTGTCATGGATGCCATTTCTGAGAATGTCATTCCAAGAGGTGTCATGCCTGCATACTCACGGTTAGCGATAACAACACCATTGGAGAATGGCTCGATACCGCAGATACACTCGAAGCATCCGCATGATGTCATAGGATCCTGCATGATAGAGTACAGTGTAACGTGCTCTAATGCACCCTGGGATAATTTCTTAACAGCTTCATCTACATCTTCATAAGAACCAAGGTTCTCATCAATAGGTCTTTCTTTTGTAATTACCTGGCAAGGTCCGTTTGGATCCAGCTCGTTGGTAGCTTTTGCATCCAGCCATGAAACGGCACCGCAAAGTCCAAGTCTCTCAGGTGTAACAACACATACGTGAGACGGGGAGAATGCCTGGCAGAGGATACAGCTGTAATATACATCTACAGATTCGTCTGTCAGAGTATTCAGACGGTCATCACGTTTCTCGAAGATCGGGATAGCAACTTCATGACGGATTCTTGTACACTCAGCAGGATCTGTATAAATAGTAACTTCACATTTATCAACAACTGCGTCAAATTCATTCTTAACCTGTGTATAGAGAACTTCACCGATATGTTTGATCTTGAAGCCTGCAGCAAATGCATCTTTGCTGATACGGATTCTCTGCATATCTCTCTGTCCTGTATGGTATACACCTTCGATACAGTTGATGTAGTTATGGAACTTACGCTCGATAACAGGTTCAAAGTCAGGCTGCATGTTTTACCTGCAACTTTAACAACATATGCAATGCTGTTCTTGCTGCCAAGTTCCATGTCGTCTACTTCCGGACCAACAACTGTAATCTTATGGTCTTCTACTTCACTTGCATCACATGTATGTACAAGCTCTGCACAGTCTACACGGGAACCATCGAATTCAACCTGCATGTCTTTACGACGGATAATCTCACCTTCGAATGCAGATGCGAAAGCAACCGGGATATCGATGTTTGTAATTTTGATCTTGATGTCACGTGCTTCCAGAGAAGTTGCATTCCATTTGGAGATGTCTTTCTGGCAGATCAGGCTCTTCGGTACTCTTGCAACATCTTCCTGGTTTGTGATAACCGGGAATCCAAGAGCGATAGCTCCTGCACCACAAGCTACGATCACATCATTTAACGGTGCAAATGCATTAACAAATGCAGGTACACGTTTCATTGTGTAATCCATCAGAGTTGCAGCATCACCTGGTTTTACGTTACCGAAGATAAGAGCTGCACGAAGTGCTACAGATACTACATGGATAACTGCTGTAACGTCTTTTCCAAGCGGGATAACACGTACGTTAGCACCTGTCTTGTATCCAACTTCCTCTAACTGGTCAATAACGTCACCAACCAGAGTGATCAGGATACCCTGAGACTGATAGGATTTAACAAGGTCTGCTGCTTCCTGAGCGGAAGGAGCTTTTCCAAGGATAACTGCTACACCTGGGATATCGCCTGTTACAAGCGGTACACCAAGTTCACGGATCACTGCATCTGCAAGATGTCCGTAGCAAGGAGCTTCATAAGGAACTGCTCCGTCAATATATTTCAGAACTTCGATAAATTCTGCGCAGAGAGCTGTAGCAACACCTGACATAAATACGTCATTTGTTCTTTTCTCTCTTGTCATAAGAGTTTTTACTACTGCAAGAGCATCTTTTAACTCTGCAAGAGTTCCAACCTTTGTTCCTGTTACTGCATAGTAGCATGGTAAAGAATATGCTGTATCAGGAAAGCTGACTGCTTTGTCAGCGCCGTATTTTTCAATTGCCTGGTTGATGGCACCCTCTGTAAGTCCATAAACCGCGTCATTTCCCGCAAAAACACTTTCAAATAAAGTCACTTTGTTTACCTCCTAAATATATGAGATTATTGACGATCTATCTTTTCTTTTATCTTAATGATCTCATCAGTAACTGTTTTGCTGAAATCATAAGGGGATTTTCCCTGTCTGTCCGCATCAATTACTTCTGTGTTGTAATGGATCATTCCTAAAAGATCTTCCTGTGGAATCCGTTCTCTGATAAAGTTTTCGTCATCCTCGTTGCGTACTTTGTTTGCAACAACCTTTACCTGAGCTACTCCCAGATCCTTTGCCAGACGTTTTACATTCTTGTATGTCTGAACACTTCTTGCACCCGGTTCGATCACTACGATAAATGCGTCCACTCCTTCTGTGGTTCCTCTGCCGAGATGTTCCAGGCCGGCTTCCATATCAAGAATTACTACATCTTCTCTTCTAAGTACCAGATTGTTAATAATACGTTTCAGCATTACATGCTCCGGACATACACATCCGCCGCCGCCTGTCTCGACAGTTCCCAGGACAAGGAGACGCACGCCATTACAGACCTTACCATATTTCTCCGGGATATCGTCTACTTTCGGATTCAGATGATAGAACTGATTTCCCGCAGTCGCACCTGTACGTTCTTCCACAAGCTTACGCATTTTGGAAATTGGTACAATAGAATCCAGTGTTTCTTCATCAAAGCCTAATGCAAGACCAAGATTCGCATCCGGATCCACATCTGCTGCAAGTACCGGTCTTCCCTCTGCTGCATACAACCTGGCCAGCGTTGCTGCAAAAGTAGTTTTGCCTACGCCGCCTTTTCCTGTAACTGCTATTTTCATTTTACGTCATCCACCTTTTATTACATTTTTAAGATCACAGCAGATTAGATTCCTAATGCTGTTCTCTTCTCTTCAATTCTTTCGATCATCAGATCAACTAATTTCTCAATATCTGTTTCTACTGTATAAGCAGCACCTGTCCATTTTCTTGTTCCCTCTGTAAGAAGTTCGCACATTTCTGAAGAACCGGAAGCATATGGATCAACACCAAGGAATGTATCAATACCAGTACCTACTACATAGTTACCGATGGATACAGCTTTTTCAGACATCCACTCAGGAGCACATCCAACTACAGGAAGCTGATTGATCTGAAGACCTGCATCTTTTGCAAGTTCAGCAGCAAGGATCATCATACGGGAAATATCTACGCATGATCCCATGTGGAGTACCGGTGGGATATCAGCCAGTTCACAGACACGTTTCAGACCTGCACCGCAGAGATCTTTTGCAGATTTGTCCATAAGACCTGCTTTTGCAGCTGCCTGTGCAGAACATCCGGAAGCAATGACAACGATATCATTGGCGATACATTTCTTCATCAGTTCAATATGTGCATAGTCAGGACGGATCTTAGGATTGTTACATCCAACCATAGCAACAGCACCACGGATAACACCGGAAGTGATGCACTCAAGTAATGGTTTTGTTGTTCCTGTCTCATCAACCTGAGAGTTTGTAACACCGTCAAGAACCTTAACGATTGCTTCTACGGAATAACCAACTGTAGCTTTCTGTTTCAGCTGTGGGATATGTACAAGTTCAGGTTTTCTGTTCTTGAAGTTATCAATAGCCATCTTAACGATTGCTTTTGCATTCTCTCCTGCTGTCTCAGCATTGAATCTGATAAATTCAGCATCAGGCATCTGAGCGATCGGAGAAGTTGTGATAAATTTAGTATGGAAGCATTTGCTTAAAGGTCCTAATGCAGGGAAGATACACTGAACATCTACTACGATTGCTTCGCAGGCACCTGTCAGTACTACATTCTCCTGCTGCAGGAAGTTACCGGCCATCGGAACACCGCGACGCATAGCTACTTCGTTTGAAGTACAGCATACACCGGAAACAGTGATTCCTTTTGCTCCTACAGATTTTGCATAATCGATCATTTCTTTGCTGTCTGCATATTCACAGATCATCTCAGAAAGGCTCGGATCATGTCCGTGTACAACAATGTTTACGTTTTCCTCAACCATAACACCAAGGTTAGCTTCTGTGTCAATTGGCTTCGGAGTTCCGAATAAAACATCAGAGAACTCTGTTCCCATCATGGAACCGCCCCATCCATCAGCCATACCGCAGCGAAGAGACTGTTTTACCAGTGCTTCCGGAAGAGAAGAACATCCCATATGAGCCATATGTAAAGAAGTGGAAACTTCACGGTCGATCGCACGTGGTGCAATTTCATTTTCAATCAGTTTCTCTTTCTGTCCTGCAGGCATTCTGTCAAGGAATCTCTGATATCCGAACGGTTTACCATATTCCATCAATCCTGTCTCAGCCATTTCATGAGCCAGATCATAGATATCTTTTCCTTCTGTCTCTACGCCCCATTCTTTTGCGATACGGATCAGTTTCTCAGGATCTTTTACCTGATAGTTTCCGCCGTCTTTTGCACAATATAATGTGTGGCAGATTTCACGACCGTGATCAGAGTGAGTAGCTGCACCAGCTGCTGTAAATTTCAGGAAGTTTCTTCCTACGATACCATGGACGTCACATCCACAGATACCTCTTGGTGCTTTAGGGGTAATACGACATGGTCCCATAGCACAGATACGACAGCAGACACCCTGCTCACCGAATTTACAATGTGGAGTCTGGTTTTTTACACGGAACTGCCATGCGTCAGCTCCAACCTTTGCACCTGTCTCCAAAAGTCTGGCAGTAGCCTCTTCAAACTCTTCCACTGTAGTTAATTTGAATTCACTCATTATAGACCTCCTTTAATTCTGGTTTGTGTATTCCTTTAAGATACACATTTTTATTTTATTAATAATCCCACAGGCAGGAAATCCCGGTTATCTATATCTGAAGAATTGGCTCCGTTAAAGATAACTGTGATAACCCATCCCATCCCCTCCCATGGGTTATTTAACTTAAAAATAAAGCTGTAAACTTGTATTTATCTCTGCATATATAGATTTCCTATGCGCACAAACATCCCTCATCGGATTCTCATCCGACAAGGGGTGTATCTTATAATTTTAAATTATCAACGATTGCACGAAGTGCAGTCTTGACAGGGTTGTCTTCCGGAAGTGTGCTTGTAGGACGTCCTTCACAGTCATATTCATAAACTGTTTCATCCTGTGGAACAACACCAAGAAGTGTCAGTCCCTGATTTGCAATCTCTTCCTGAATTCCCTTATTCAATTCTCCTTTCGGAGCTCGGTTAATGATCAGACCAACTGTATCAGGATGCATATCACATTCTTTAATGAGTTCTGCAATCCTGCCTACTGCCTGTACGCCTCTTCTGGAGCAGTCGCTGACCAGAATGGCAGTCTGCATGCTCGGAAGAACACCTCTGCTGATATGTTCCATTCCGGCTTCATTATCTACAACAATATACGGATAATTATTCTGGTATTTTGCAAGCTGAGTCTGAAGAAGACCATTAACATAACAGTAACAGCCTTTTCCCTGAGTTCTGCCCATGACAAGAAGATCAAAATCATCATCTTCTACAAGCGCATCTTCAAAACGCATTTCCGCATAATCAGCCTTAGACATTCCGGTAGGAATTGGATTCTCTTTTGCAAGCTCTGCACGTGCAATTTCTTCACGCACATCGCCAAGAGTTGTCTCTACCTTTACGCCAAGAACCTCATTGAGGTTTGAGTTTGCATCAGCATCTACTGCAAGAATCGGCCCTTTACCCTTTTCACACAGGTACTGGATCAGCATTCCGCATAATGTTGTTTTTCCCACGCCGCCTTTTCCTGCGACAGCAATTACGTGTGCCATAAAACCAGGTGCCTCCTAAATCTGTCTTAGTATTCTTTCTATAAATAAAAAATGATGTTAAGGTCAAAAGGTGTTTTGTCCCTATCTTAATATCAGTCACATTTCAGTTTCACAATACTGTTGGCAAGGTCAACCATTAAAATAGTTCCCTCGACCACTCTCTCATCTCCCATAATATCACGGAGAATCAATTTATTCCCATCCACATCTATACGGGAAACATTTTTAAAAATAACAGAATCGTCACTTTCTTTATATACAGTTGCCAGACACATATGATGTCGCCTCCTATTTCATCTCTTCTTTAACAAGTGTTAAGGCAAGTCCAAGTCTCATATTGCCTTTCTGAAAATCTGCAACAGCTTCCTTAATAGTCTTACATGCTGCATCCATTCCCATCTTGGCAAGGTTATCAGCCATCTGATCCAGTTCCTGAGCATGATGCTCATTGTGCTGAAGCATATATGTCAGAAGAGCCAGTGTCTCATTCTTACAGTCACCTTCACTGCAGGATCCGCAATGAGCAGTATCACAGGCATGATCTGCATGAGAATGTCCATGATCATGACCTTCGCCATGAGTATGCTCATGAGTATGAGTCATACCATCTTCATGGGTATGTTCATGGGTGTGTCCATGCCCATGCTGGACAAGATTCCCATTTTCATCTTTGATTAAATGCATGGTTAAATGCTCCCTTCTATTGAAAATACACTGAATTTATAAAATTCAGTCTTTTTTATGACAATAAATTATCAATTTACTGATATTATACATCTTTTTTTCGTTTTCGCAAGCCATTTAGCATAAATAATCACTAAAAAAATTTTGAAATATATGCTTTGAAATAGCTTTTTTCACAAGAACTGTTAATACTTTAACCCTTATGTTATATTGTTAACAATGTATTCTTGCAAAAACTTAATAATTTTTATGTACTTCTGACACATTTTTATGTTATACTTGGACAAGATTATCGGGCAAAGCAGCTTGCCCAAAGTGTATATAGGAATTGGAGGAATTGTTTTGGATAATACTGTTTTTCTGAATACAAACAGAGAGATGCCTTTACTCGGACTGGGAGTATACAAAGCCACCGGGGAAAATGAGGCCGAAAATGCTATTATTTCTGCTGTTGAATCAGGATACCGTCTGATTGATACAGCCTCGTATATAAAAACGAGAAAATGTAGGACGGGGAATCGCCAGCTGTGGAATACCGCGAAATGAACTTTTTATTACTACAAAAGTATGGAATACCGCACAGCGTCTGGGAGACATTCAGGGTGCTTTTGAAAGAAGCCTGGACCGGCTCAAACTGGATTATGTTGATCTGTATCTGATCCACTGGCCGGTTCCGGGATGTTATCTCAGCACCTGGAAAGTACTGGAGGAAATCCAGAAATCCGGGCGGGCTCTTTCTATCGGTGTCAGCAACTTTGAAATCCGTCATCTGGAAGAGCTGGAAGCCAATTCCGGAATTATACCTGCAGTAAATCAGATTGAATGCCATCCGCTCTGCTATCCGAAAGAGCTGATTGATTATTGCCAGAATAAAGGAATTCAGGTACAGGCATATGCCCCGCTTGCCAGAGGCGCATATCTTGATAACGATGTAATGTGTGTACTTGGAACCAAATACGCCCATACTCCCGCTCAGATCGGTCTGCGCTGGGCTACTCAGAAAGGAATTTCCGTAATTCCCAAATCCGTACATCCTGACCGCATCAGAAGCAATGGCAATATTTTTGATTTCACAATCGAACAGGAAGACATGGATCTGATCGATACTCTGAATGAGAATTTTCACAGTTCACATATTCCCGAGGATTTAAGGGACATTGCATTCTGATAAAGAGTAGTTAAAAAATATTTTATCATTCAAATGTAAAAAGCAGATGTATTTATATAACATCTGCTTTTGCATATTTATCATCTCTGTCTATAGAATTTTCCGTAAATGATGCATTCGAAAGTTTTTCGTAACCATTCAGCAGTCAGCTATCCCGCGAGGTACTGAACAGTTACAGTTTTTCTATAACATCTCAGTCATAGCAATTCCATAAATTACTGCAAACAATCCAGTCCATCATAGCGTGAAGTCCTGCGTCAGATATCTTTGCCGTGCGTCAGCACGCCTGCAGGTATCTTCCTTGTCCTTCGCACTCTGCTGAACTGTCTTGATTGCATTATTTTATGGAATTGCTATGGTTTACTGTCCGTCTTCCCATGGAAGCATCGGCGTCTCCACTTTCTTATCTCTTACCATAAGATCGATCACCGCTTCCGCTGCACTTTTTCCTTCGAACAGGACTTTGTTTATTTCTGTGATGATCGGCATTTCCACATCATATTTCTCAGCCAGTTCTTTTGCTGCTTTTGCGGAATAGACACCTTCCACGATCATTTTCACTTCAGCCATCGCCTGCTCCATGGTATATCCTTTTCCCATCAGATATCCGGCTTTCCGGTTACGGCTGTGGACACTGGCACAGGTAACGATCAGATCTCCGATTCCGGACAGACCATAAAAGGTTTCCATACGTGCTCCCATTTTAACACCCAGACGTGAAATTTCTGCAATTCCTCTTGTGATCAGGGCTGCTTTGGTATTATCGCCGTATCCCAGACCATCTGCGGTTCCGGCCGCCAGTGCGATCACATTCTTTAACGCTGCGCCAAGCTCCACTCCCAGCATATCCGGCGTGGTATAAACTCTGAAAACAGGGCTCATAAAGATTCCCTGCAGATATTCTGCTGTCTCTCTCTGGTGAGAACTTACCACACAGGTAGTCGGAAGTCCTTTTCCAACCTCTTCTGCATGGCTTGGACCGGAAAGCACAGACACATTTGCCTGTGGAAGTTCCTGTTCAATGATCTCGCTTAAAGTAAGAAGAGTTTTTTCCTCCACACCTTTGGCAACATTTACAATTTTCTGTCCGTTTTTTACAAAAGGTGCCATACGCTTGCAGGTACTTCTGGTATAAGGCGAAGGAACTGCCAGAATTGCCACATCTGTATCCCGCAGGCTTCTCTCAAGATCTATTGTGATATCAATCGGTTCAGGAATCTTTACACCCGGAAGTTTGCTCACGTGTTCCCGCTTTTCTCTTAATGTTGTTATCTCCTCCCCAAGCGCCGACCAGAGAATCACCTCGTGTCCATTATTGTAAAGAAGGATAGACAGGGCAGTTCCCCAGCTTCCCGCACCAAGCACACTTATCTTTGCCATAT
>ENA-OQKJ01000079-OQKJ01000079.1-human-gut-metagenome-genome-assembly--contig:-NODE-79-length-25295-cov-2.581810_pt1 | contig 25295 bp, 23 predicted proteins | sample MGYA00242647_ERZ504795 | MGnify/ENA primary metagenome ERZ504795 (study PRJEB26092, sample SAMD00036398) | human gut metagenome | host: Homo sapiens | study: EMG produced TPA metagenomics assembly of...
CTTTGATATTCGGAGTTGCAATATCGGACGGAACAATTTTCAGTCCGTCTACGATAAATTTAAATGCAGCACCAAGTCCCATACCTGCAAATACAGTAGAAGCGTTAGAACCGCCCTCTTCACCTGCCAGCAGAACCTCTGCACATGCCATACCTTCCGGATACGGCAGGGTACCATGTTCTTCTACGATCAGTGCTTTTCTCAGCGGGATCATAAACAGAACACCCAGGATACCACCAAACAGGGCGATCAGGGTAATCTCCAGGTAACCGGGCATATCAATTTTTCCTTCCTCTGCCCACAGGAATAAAGCCGGCATGGTGAAGATTGCACCTGCCGCTAATGACTCACCGGCGGAACCGATGGTCTGGACCATGTTGCTCTCCAGAATAGAGTTCTTTTTCATGATCACACGAATCACACCCAGAGAAATAACTGCTGCCGGAATGGAAGCAGATTACAGTCATACCGACTTTTAATCCCAGGTATGACGTTTGCTGCGCCGAATACCACTGCCAGAATAATACCCATCAGAATCGATGTCACGGTAAATTCCGGAAGAACTTTGTCCGCACTGATATAAGGCTTAAAGCTTTCGTTCTTCTTATCCATTTTTCTTTTCTCCCTTGTCTCATCCTCCGAACGAAGAGGATTCATATTCAGTCTCCAAACTGCTACTAAAACTCTAACAGCTTAGAGTCATACTATTTTACTATAACAAAATCCCCTGTCGGATTCAATGAGAAATATTAACAATTTTCTTCTAATTGTTTGTTCAAATAGCTACCTACGATGCGGGAAAATCGGGAAATATCACGAATATAGGCAAAATCTCTTCCGAAGATCTTTTTCTCCGCTTCCAGATCCTTCTCCTCCCCTGCAAATACCCCGAGAACCGACACCCCGAGGTTTCTGAGACGCCGTACTTCCGTTCCGGTATCGCGCACCGCATAATCTCCGTGGTAGGGCTGCGGATTTCTCGCGTTCGGACGGTTCAGGATCACATCATAGGGGCGTCCGTCACTCAGGATGATCATAATTTTCCGCTCCTCTTCCCGTTCGAGAAGCCCAAGGGAAGCCGCCCGGATCGCCAGTCCGTCCCGGTTATTTGAGGAAGTCGTAAAAGTTGAATATCTTTTCATTTGCCGAAGCATCTTCATCGTACTCCCGGTAGCGCTGCAGGATCGTATGATCCCAGAAGGTACAAAAGCTCATCACACGGTGTGGGATATGCACGCTGCTCAAAGCCTGCATGATGATATATGCCTGCAGTGCCACCTGTTCCTGCCGCACCCTCTGGGAACCGCTGGCATCGATCAAAACATCCACCACAAAGGTGCTTCCGTCTGCCGGACAGATCTGGGAAAACAGTTTCGCATCCCGGCTTCTGCCGATCTTCCAGAGTCTTTCCGGACAGATCCGTCCCCGGTCGGAAAGAATCGTCGTCTCTTCCTGCCGCATCGCCATCGCTTTTTTCAGGATCCCGGAGAGGATCGCGATGTTCTGTTTGACGGCGCGGTGATTGTCATAATAGGCGTATTTGTTTTTTCCCTGCTGCTTTTTCGCGTATTCCAGCTGATAATTCCGCTTTACCGGATTTGCCAGGATTCCATCCGTAAAATACAGTCCACAGTCGGCATGGATTCCGCGGCACAGCTGAAAATTGATCTTTTTTTCTTCCAGTGGTGACAGATAGGTTTTCCCGAAATTCAGTTCAATATACGTGTATACCTTTTTCAGATCTTCCTCTTTTACCGGACGGATCGTATACTTTACTTTTTGTTTTAAATAGGGCTTCAGTCCCGCAACGACTTCTTCCACCGTTCCATCCACGAACGGATTCTTCAGTCCGGCCAGCTCCAGCAGTGCAAAATATCCTTTGCTTCCGCCTGCCTGGCAGAGACGGTAATAATCGCCCCACGCCTTTTCCGGCTCTTTTTTGAAACGCTCAAAGAACTGGAAAGCACAGATCTGTGCCAGCGCATAATCAATATAATAGAACGGGTTCACAAAGATATGCTGCTTCTGCATCCAGAAACCGCCCTCCTCGAGGAACTTGTGGCCGTCATAATTTCTCCATGGCATATAGGTCAGCTCTAACTGATGCCAGATCGCACGGCGCTCCTTGGCCGTCATGCCGATATTTTCAAATACCTTATGCTGGAACTCATCCACACATACCATGTACGGAATCACTTCCAGCGCGCTCATCAGGTGCGCATAACGGTAATCATCTGCTTTCTCTCCAAAGAATGCATTCATCCAGGGGTATGCGAAATGCTCCATTGTCATCGAGTGAATCTCCGCCACCTCGCTTGTCGGGAATACCATATCCATAAACGGAATCTGTTTTGCCGCCGTATACGCCTCGAATGCATGGCCCGCCTCATGAGTCAGAACATCAACGTCCGCGCTCGTACCATTAAAGTTGGAGAAGATGAACGGCGCCTTGAACGTATTCAGAAATGTGCAGTAACCGCCTGTCTGTTTTCCCGGCTTCGTCTCCAGGTCAAACAGCTCATGCTCCACCATAAAGTCAAAGAACTCACCCGTCTCTTTCGACAGCTCATGGTACATCTTCTGCGCCTTCGCAACCAGTTCCTCCGTCGTTCCTTCCGGAACCGCGTTTCCTTCCGGGAAAATCAGCTCCTCATCGTAATAATGCAGCCTGTCCACTCCAAGCCGTTTCTCCTGCTCCTTCCGAAGCTCCAGGCAGAGCGGTACAATCTTCTCCTTCACCTGCGCACGGAACCTTGCAACATCCTCCGCCGTATAATCGTATCTTCCATAGCTCAGGTAAATAAATTCAATGTAAGAAGAAAATCCCAGCTTCTTCGCAATTTTATCGCGCAGCGGAACCAGCTTGTCATACAGCGCATCCAGCTCCCCGGAAATCTCTTCATACAAATCTCCCCATGCCGTCATCGCCTCTTTCCGCATCTGGCGGTCCGTACTCTGCATCGCCTTCAGAAGTCCATAAAAATTACACGTTTCGCCCTTAAATTTCGTCGAAGCATTCGCCGTAATTTTACTGTACTGCTGCGTCAGATTCGCCTCTTCGATCAGATCCTCCACGATACAGTCGTCCGCTAATTTTTGGCCAACCTCCATATTCTTCACAAAGAATTCCCCAAACTCCTCTGCAAACTCTTTGATAAACGGAGACTCCAGAATCACCTTCTCTGCCTTTTGTATCAGCAGATGGATCGCCGGAATCGTCTCATTCCAGAACTGAACCTCTCCTTCATAAAACGAATCTCTGGTGTCCACCGTATATCTTACCTGCGCCACTTCCGCCATTGTCGCCCAGGCATCCTCGCGCGTTTTTTCTTCCATAAAAAGTCCGCGCAGCTCCTCATATGATTTTGCCTCTTTGAGCGCCTTCGTATACGCTCTTACTTTTTCCTGCTCTGCCTCCATGTCCGGCCTTACGTATTCAATTTCCGAAAACTTTTTCATCTTCTCTTACCTCCTTCTATTCCAGAACGCCCAGATTTTTCAACTCATGATAAACCCGGGACGCCGGCAGTCCCATCACATTATAATAGTCTCCCTGGATTCCTTTCACAAACTTTGTCCCAAACACCGTCTGAATTCCGTATCCTCCAGCCTTATCCGACCACACAGGAGCCTCCCCCTCTTTCTCAAGAGCAAGATACCCGTTTATCTCCTCCTCTGTCATCGCATAAAACTCTACATCTGTACGGTCACAGAACGATACCACACGCTTTGCGTCCCCCTCTGTTACCGCAATCGTAACTCCAGTATACACCTGATGCACCCTTCCCTGCAACTGCTGCATCATGCTTCTGGCATGTTCTATCCCTTTCGGCTTGCCAAGGATCTCCCCTTCAAAAGCCACAACCGTATCCGCCCCGATCACAACGGCATCCCCTTCGGTAATCTCCGCAACATCCAGACATTTCAGCCGTGAAAGCTCCTCCACAACCTTCTCCGGTTCCGCAGACGTCACAACTTCTTCCGCCCCTGAAGCCTGAACCTTACACCGTATTCCCAACATCTCCATCAACTCTCTTCTTCTGGGTGACCCCGAAGCCAATATCACTTTCATCCTGCTGTCTCCTTTATTTTTTCTTTCATGACATGCATTTTTTTCACACCATGCAGCGGTCCGCGGGAATGTGCGGCTTGCGCCAGATGGCCGGATAAAATAAGTACGCCGGGAACAAACACAATCCACTCGTGTCCGTTCCCGGCGTACTTATTTTATCCAGATGCCTGAATTTCCGTCTTATGCAAAGCAAAACGATAAGCCGGGTTATGTCGTGTGTAATCATCTATCCAATGGAACTGTCGCCAGTCCCCTTAAGCGACCCACCTGAAAACATGACGGGCAGCCATATACGTTTTCTATTCGGTCTTGCTTCGGATGGGGTTTACATGGCTTTCTCTGTTACCAGAGAAACGGTAGTCTCTTACACTGCCTTTCCACCCTTACCAGAAAAAACCTGGCGGTATCTCTCTGTTGCACTATCCCTGGAGTCGCCTCCGCCGGACGTTATCCGGCATCCTGCCCTGCGAAGCCCGGACTTTCCTCACCTGGCCCCTTTCGGTCCTGCCAGCCGCGATTACATATCTTACTTTGTCAAAAACGGAACATCAGACAGTTAATAATCATATCACAAACTTTCTCTGTTGTCCATCCCCCAAATCACAGATCCCGCAAAGCAGCCTCTCATACATCAAAGCAGCTTCCCCCCACAAACTCCCGCAGAATCGAATTCTTGGGAATATCCTCAATCGGCACTCCGACAAAATAATCCAAAAACTTCAGCAGCCGCTTTGCCTCCTGGTATTCCGGCTCTCCCTCCTCAATCTGGAACAAAAGCGGCTCCGCATACAGCTTCAGCACCGAAAGCTCATACACCAGCGCTGAATTGAACATCACATCCGCCTTCTCCTGATTCGGGAAAATATTACGATCTTCCCCGCGGCGCACCGACGGCCACATCGCAATCGTCTCCTTCGCCGACGTCGCCCGTGTCCGGCTGTCACGCACCATACGCCGGATCAGCCGGCCATCCGTCGTCGGAATCCGGTTGTGCTCATCCACATTAATCTGCGTCAGCGCACTGATATAAATCCGGAATTTACTTTCCGAAGGAAGCGACCACGTCAGTTTTTCATTCAGCCCGTGAATCCCCTCCAGCACCAGCACATCGGTCTCCTTCATCTGAATAAAATTCCCCTTGTACTCGCGCTTGCCCGTCTTAAAATTAAAATACGGCAGTTCCACACGCTCTCCGTTCAAAAGTGCTGTCATATCCCGATTCAAAAGCTCGATATCCAGTGCTTCCAGGCATTCAAAATCATAATCGCCGTTTTCATCCCGCGGCGTATCTACCCGGTTCACATAGTAATTATCAAGGCTGATCGGATGCGGCGTCAGACCATGCGCTGAAAGCTGGATGGAAAGCCGGTTGCAGAACGTTGTCTTTCCGGAGGAAGACGGCCCCGCAATCAGCACAAATTTAACCTGCTTTCTTTCCGCAATCTGCTCCGCAATCTTCGCAATCTTCTGCTCCTGCAGCGCCTCCGCAATCAGCATCATCTGCTGAATATTGCCCTTCGTGATGCGTTCATTTAAGTCGGCAACCGTGGAAATTCCCATCTGCTCACCCCAGCGCTCCGATTCCCGCTGCACCTGGAACACCTTCGGGGAGAGATTCGCCGCCGGCACCGTCTCCGGCGCCTTTTTCTCCGGCATCTGCAGCACAAAGCCGTCATCGTATAAATAGAGATCAAAATACTTCAGATAACTCGTATCATACGTCATAAATCCATAATAATAGTCTTCAAAATCCCCGAGACTGTACAGATTCACACGGGAGACACGGCGGTAACGGAACAAGCGGTCTTTATCCGTCATGCCATGCAGCCGGAACCGTTCTCTCGCCTCGTGCGTATCGACACTCCGCTTATAAATCGGCACCGCCTTTTCCACCTGTTCATGCATATACGCTTTTACTTCGTCCAAAAACGCCTGATTCAGCGTGATATCGCCGTCCACCGTGTAGAAAAAGCCCGAACCCGCCGAAAAATGCAGCATCACATGGCGGATCTTATCGTAGCCTCCCACATGATACACCGCTTTTACCAGCAGAAGAGAAAGACTCCTCTGATACGTTTTATGTCCGATCTCATCCTCCGTTGTCACAAATTCCAGTTCACAGTCTTTTTTCAGCTGTTTGTGCAGCTCCCGCAGCCGTCCGTCCACTTTCACAAGGACAATCGGCGCGTCCATTGTTTTTCAAAATCCTTTGCAATCTCATAATAAGAGCAATTTTCCGGATATTCGTATCCTTTTCCATCAATTGTTACCTGAATCAATTGTAATTCCTCCTTCTTGCAAAACTTTCTGAAAATTCAGAAGTGACAGAAAAGGCGCGCCCGAAAATTACAACTGCTGAAATTTTCAGACACGCCCCTCTTGTGCAAACGCTGTCGTTACATCGTATGGAAACGCGCAAGCGCAGATTCCAGTACTGCCTCTTTTTCTTTTAATTCCCAAAGGCGCTGTGCTGCCTTTTCACTGGAGTGATCCGAAAGCTGGCGGATCAGCGTCTGGTTCTGCTCCTGCTGTTTCAGAAGGTATTCCCTCAGCACCGGATTTTCCTTTTCCAGAAGGCGCGGTCCATAGAAAAGCTCCTCCGCCTTCAGATTCTCCTTTTCCCCTGGCACTGCCCGCAGAATCGGATAATATTTTCCATCCTCCTCTACAAAATTCTCCTGTGCAAGGAAAAATCCGTGTTCCAGAAGCCATGCACGCACGCGGTCGATATCCGACTGCGGCTCCAGGATCAGCTCCCGAAAACCGGACAGCAGCGGCTCACCTTCGCTTAAAATTCTTATGGTAAGCCCGCCGCCCATGCCCGCGATGAGAAGAGAATCACCCTCTCCCGCACGCAGGGCATGGAGTCCGTCGGAAAGTCTTGTTTCTATGTAGTCCCCCATCTGGTACTGCGCAATATGCTCCCTGGCCCGCTCCAGCGGTCCGCGGTTCACATCCATGGCGATTGCGGAGGAAATCTTCTTCTGTTCCAGCAGCGCAATCGGCACATAGCCGTGATCTGTTCCCACATCGACCAGGCAGCCGCCCGGGGTGACAAACTCCGCTACCGCGGAAAGTCTTTTTGATAACTGCATTTTCCTGTCGTCCTTTTCTTCCTCGCAGATTAGTCCAGGTAATCTTTCAGCTTTCTGGAACGGCTCGGATGGCGCAGTTTACGGAGCGCTTTCGCCTCGATCTGACGGATACGCTCTCTTGTAACATTAAACTCTTTACCAACCTCTTCGAGGGTTCTCGCACGGCCATCATCAAGTCCGAAACGGAGACGCAGAACCTTCTGCTCACGGTCGGTCAGTGTGCTTAAGACATCCTCCAGCTGCTCTTTCAGCATCGTGAATGCTGCCGCATCTGCCGGTACCGGCACATTGTCATCCTGGATGAAGTCACCGAGGTGGCTGTCCTCCTCCTCGCCGATCGGGGTCTCAAGAGAAACCGGCTCCTGGGAAATTTTCAGGATCTCGCGGACACGCTCCACAGACATATGCATCTCCTCTGCGATCTCTTCCGGCGTAGGTTCGCGGCCTAACTCCTGCAGTAACTGACGGGAAACGCGGATCAGCTTGTTGATCGTTTCTACCATATGAACCGGAATACGGATTGTTCTCGCCTGATCTGCAATCGCTCTTGTGATCGCCTGGCGGATCCACCACGTTGCATACGTAGAGAATTTGTATCCTTTGCGGTAGTCGAATTTTTCCACCGCTTTAATAAGACCTAAGTTACCTTCCTGAATCAGATCCAGAAACAGCATACCACGGCCTACGTAACGTTTTGCAATCGAAACAACAAGACGAAGGTTTGCCTCTGCCAGACGTTTTTTTGCTTCCTCATCTCCCTCTTCCATTCTCTGTGCCAGCTTAATCTCTTCCTCTGCAGAAAGAAGCGGCACTTTACCGATCTCTTTTAAGTACATGCGGACCGGATCCTCAATGCTGACGCCTTCCGGAACGGAAAGGTCGATGTTCTCCATATCGATCTCTTCTTCTTCAGAAAGATCGATGTCATCGTCGTCCAGAAGGAGAAGATCACGGTCTGCCGCATTTGGATCCTCGGTCATGTCTGAGAGACGCAGTACGTCGATGCCGCTTGCCTCCAGGTATTCAAATACCTTCTCCATCTGCTCCGCGTCCAGCGGCATATCGCGGAAAAAGTCGTTGATTTCCTGATATTCCAGGACGCTCTTTTTCTTTTGCCGTATGCTACCAGCTCTTTTAATTTTTCCATAAATTTTGCTTTATCGAACTCCATTGACTGTCCATCCTTCCATAGCTTGTATATATTCTGTCCCTGCCCTGCGAAATTAAACACACAGAACAGAAGATTCCAGGGTTTTTCTTGGGTATCCAGTTTTGCTTAAAAAGTGAATTCCGGAAGCTCCCCTGCTTTCCACCGCTCCAGGCTTTTTTTACCTGCCATCAATTTCTGCAGCGCCGCCATATCGGTCACATTCATATGCGCCGACTGATATGCAATACTGTTCTCTTTCATATTGCAGATCACATCGTGCAGCGCGCGCCGTTTTTCCTCCTCTGTCTCCAGCGGGATTCTGGCATTAAAAAGGCCCGCAACTTCTTTCTGCTCCTCGGAATCAACAAACTGATTCAAAAGCTTTGCCGGATTTACGCCGCCCTCGTGGTACTGCAGCACAATCATCTCTGCAATCTGGTGGTAGAGAGGGGTGGTAAAATCCGCCGGCGTAATATATTTTTCCAGCTTTCCAATGAGCGCCGGATAAGAGGTCATCCACGTCAGCATCAGCTTCTGTGCTTTTTCGACGCCGCCCTCTTTTTCTTTTTTGTTTGAGGCTGTATTCCGCGGCTTTACGCTCTCCGTCCTTCCGGCTCCCGAGAGTGCCATCTGGCCGACCTGCTTGCGCAGTACCTCGACAGCAATGCCGTACTTTCCCGCCACAGCCTCAAGATAGCTGTTCCGCTCGATCTCATCCTCAATTGCCACAAGGCGGCGCACCGCTTCATGAAGAAAATCGGATTTGCCCTGCGGATCGGCAAGGTCAAAGTCACGCTCCTTCATACGGATCTCGTACAGAACGCTGTTTTCCGCCTCCTCCAGCCGTTTTTCGAACGCCTCACAGCCTTCGTGCTGGATAAACTCATCGGGGTCCTTATACGGCCTTAAATTGACGACACGCGTGGTAAGACCGACGCCCTTCAGCATCGGGATCGCACGGAGTGCTGCTTTGACACCCGCCTCATCGCTGTCGTAGATTACAAGGACCTCGTCGGTGTACCGCTTCATGAGCCCCGCCTGCAGCGAGGTGAGCGCCGTTCCAAGAGATGCCACCGCGTTGTTGAAGCCCGCCTGGTGCATGGAGATGACATCCATATAGCCCTCGCAGATGATCAGATTTTTCCTCCGCGAAGAGCGCGCCAGGTTCAGCCCATAGAGGTTGCGGCTTTTGTCGAAGATCTTTGTCTCCGGCGAGTTCAGGTATTTCGGCTTTCCATCCCCCATCACACGGCCTCCGAAGCCGATGACACGGCTGTTGGCATCCATGATCGGGTAAATGACACGGTTCCAGAACTTGTCCTGCATGCCATGCACCTCGTCCGCCAGAAAAAGGCCCGACTGACGCAGGATTTCATCGTCATACCCTTTTTCTTTTAAGAAACGGTACAGCAGGCTTCCATACTTATCTGAATAGCCAAGGCCGAATTTTCGAATCGTATCATCCGAAAGGCCGCGCCCCTTCAGGTAATCGTAGCCCTGCTTTCCGCGCTCGGTGTGGAGCTGGTAATAATAGAATTTCGCCGCCTGCTTATTGATCTCCAGCAGCGTATTCTTTAAATCGGCCTGCTCCTTTGCTTCTTTCGAATACTCCATCTGCGGAAGCTCCACCCCGGCCCGGTCCGCCAGAAATTTCAAAGCTTCCACAAACGTAAAGTTTTCATATTCCATCAAAAACGTAAAGACATTTCCTCCGGCTCCGCATCCGAAGCAGTAATACATCTGCTTTCCTGGGCTGACGGAAAAGGAAGGGGACTTCTCATTGTGGAACGGGCAGAGCCCGAAGTAAGAGCTTCCTCTTCTTGTCAGCTTTACGTAGCCGGATATCACATCTACGATGTCATTTTTCATACGAATCTCTTCCACTAAATCATCGGAATATCGCATTTTTTCCTCCCTGTATCTAATAAACCGCCCAGGCTTTCGGCACGAACAGCTCCTCGTATTTGTGCATGGAATACTGATCGGTCATACCGGCAATGTAATCGCATACTACCTGTGTCTTGTCCTCGCCGCACCCGATCAGATTCCGGTACTCGCGGGACATCTGTTCCGGGTGCTCCTGGTAGTAGGTGTAGAGGGAAATCAGCATCTTCTTTGCCTTCTCCTCCTCTTTTTTCGCCTCCTGGTTGCGGTAGACGTTCGCGAACATCAACTCCCGCAGCATGCGCATTCCCTCGGCAATCTCCGCCGACTGGCGCACATACTCCGTTCCGCGGCTCTGTTCCACAATGTCGTGGATCAGCGTATTGAGCCGCTCGCGGCATGTATCGCCAAGGACGACGCGGATCGTAATCGGGATGTCATCCTCGCTTAAAATGCCGGCACGGATGGCATCGTCCATATCGTGGTGGATGTAGGCGATCTTGTCGCAGAGACGCACAACCTGTCCCTCCAGGGTCGACGGCTTTCCCGCCGTGCGGTGGTTCAGAATTCCATCCCGCACTTCCCAGGTCAGGTTCAGGCCCTGTCCTTCCTTTTCCAGAACCTCCACGACACGGACGCTCTGTTCCGCGTGGCGGAAGCCCCCGGGATGCACCGCATTGAGCGCCGCTTCCCCGGAATGGCCGAACGGCGTGTGTCCGAGATCGTGGCCGAGCGCAATGGCTTCGGTCAGATCCTCATTCAGATTCAGCGCCCGCGCAATCGTGCGGGCAATCTGGGACACCTCGAGTGTGTGCGTCAGGCGGGTCCGGTAATGATCGCCCTGCGCAGCGAGAAACACCTGTGTTTTGTCTTTCATCCTGCGAAAGGCTTTGGAATGGAGAATCCGGTCCCGGTCTCTCTGGTAGACGGTGCGGATGTCACACTCCGGTTCATATCGGTCCCTTCCTCTGGAATTCCGGCTGTGCGCCGCATAAGGACTCAGCTCCTGAAATTACCCGTTCTTCAAACGAATTCTCTCAAGTTCAAACGAAGACCACCTCTTTCCCGGTAACTAATGCCTGTAACAGTTCTTTTCATTGTCCTCCTATTTCCTATATTCGGTGCCCGATTCCGATTTCCTTTTTTATTTTTCAAATTTTTCAAATTTTTTCAAAAAAAGTGTTGACGGCTTACAACTCTGGTGCTATAATACATCTTGTCGTCAGCGAGATGACAAAAACTTAAAGAACATGCGGAAGTGCTGGAATTGGCAGACAGGCCAGACTAAGGATCTGGTGGTCATTGCGATCGTGTGGGTTCAAGTCCCATCTTCCGCATGAAATTTAAAAAACTACCATAACATGCGGAAGTGGTCTGGAATTAGGCAGACAGGCCTAGACTAAGGATCTGGTGTTCTATTTGCGATTCGTGTGGGTTCAAGTCCCAGTCTTCCGCAGAATGAGGAACCCTTGTGCATGCAAGGGTTTTTTCCTTCTCAAAAAAATCAGAGGAAATTCTTTTTCGGATCTCCTCTGATTTTTATTTTTCCTTTTTTCAGAATTTTCTCTGCAATTTTTATTCTTACAGATTCGGTCTTACAATCTTCGGTGTATAGCCTGCCTCTTCCAGTGCTTTGACGATACGATTCTTGTGATCGGTGCCGAATGCCTCCATTGTGATGCGGAGCTCTACTGCAGCACTTCTGTTCGTTGTGAAGAACTGGTTGTGGTCCAGTTTGATGACGTTTCCGTTCTCGTTTGCAATCACCTGGGAAACGCGTACCAGCTCGCCTGGTTTATCCGGCAGAAGAACGGATACAGTAAAGATACGGTCTCTCTGGATCAGTCCGTTCTGGATCACGGAAGACATGGTGATGACGTCCATATTTCCGCCGCTTAAGATCGAAACGATCTTTTTACCTTTGACATCCAGATGTTTTAATGCCGCCACAGTCAGAAGGCCTGAGTTCTCGACGATCATCTTGTGGTTTTCTTACCATATCAAGGAATGCTACGATCAGTTCATCATCATCCACAGTAATGATCTCGTCCAGGTTCTGTCTTACATACGGGAAAATCTTGGATCCCGGTGTCTGTACTGCAGTACCGTCTGCAATTGTGCTGACAGGAGATACGGTCGTTACCTCGCCTTTTTCAAAGGAAGCCTTCATACAGGCTGCTCCGGACGGCTCAACACCGATGACTTTGATGTTTGGTTTCAGCAGTTTTGCCAGTGTGGAAACACCGGTAGCCAGTCCGCCTCCTCCGATCGGAACAAGGATATAATCTACGAGCGGAAGCTCCTGAATCACTTCCATAGCGATGGTTCCCTGGCCGGTTGCAACGGTCAGATCATCGAACGGGTGAATAAAGGTATAGCCATGCTCTGCTGCAAGCTCGTATGCTTTTGCACATGCCTCATCGTACACATCTCCGTACAGAACAACCTCAGCGCCGTAGCTCTGGGTACGCTCTACTTTGATGAGCGGTGTGGTAGTCGGCATTACGATGACAGCCTTTGCACCGTAGCATTTTGCCGCATACGCAACGCCCTGTGCATGGTTTCCTGCAGATGCGGTGATCAGTCCTTTTGCGCGCTCCTCTTCACTTAAGGTGCTGATTTTGTAATAGGCACCGCGCAGCTTATAGGCGCCGGTCAGCTGCATATTTTCCGGTTTTAAGTAGACTTTATTTCCCGTCTGCTCGCTGAAATATTTGCTGTAAACCAGTTTGGTCTCCTGTGTTACTTTTTTTACAATTTCAGACGCTTCCTCAAATTTCGGGAGTGTCAGCATTTCTTCTGCCATAGTCTTTTCTCCTTGTTGTCTTTTTAAGCATTCTCTTCGGATGTATGGAACAGTGCATTTACAAACTGGTCTGCATCAAATTTCTGCAGATCGTGGATGCTCTCGCCCACGCCGATGTATTTGACCGGAATATCAAGCTCGGACTGGATGGCAACGGCGATACCGCCCTTTGCAGTTCCGTCCAGCTTCGTCAGAATGATACCGGTGACATTTGCCACTTCCGCAAACTGTCTTGCCTGCTGCAGCGCATTCTGGCCCGTGGTACCATCCAGCACCACCAGCGTTTCCAGGTATGCCTCTGGGTACTCTTTTTCCAGAATCCGGTAAATCTTGTGGAGTTCTTCCATCAGGTTCTTCTTGTTGTGAAGTCTTCCTGCCGTATCACAGATCAGCACATCCGCATTTCTGGCTTTTGCCGCTGCGACTGCATCGTACACGATGGACGCCGGATCTGCTCCGTTCTGTCCGCCGATGATATCCACGCCGGCGCGGTGCGCCCACTCCGTGAGCTGCTCGCCTGCCGCTGCACGGAACGTATCTGCTGCCGCAAGAACAACCTTTTTGCCCTGATCCTTCAGAAGGCCGGCCAGCTTTCCGACGGAGGTCGTTTTTCCGACTCCATTGACACCGATCACCAGCACTACCGATTTCCGGTTTTCAAATTCATAGGCTGTATCGCCTACATCCATCTGTTTTTTGATGCTCTCGATCAGAAGCTGTTTGCACTCTGCCGGATCGGTAATGTGCTCTTCTGCCACCCGCTCTTTTAAGTGGTCAATAATTTTGGTCGTTGTATTGATGCCGATATCTCCCATGACGAGAATCTCCTCGATCTCCTCATAAAAATCGTCATCAATATTGGAATAGCCGCTGAAAATAGAATCAATTCCAGCTACAATGCTGTCTCGGGTCTTCGTCAGACCGTTGACAAGACGTTTGAAAAAGCCTACTTTCTCCTCCGCCATACCGTTCGCCTCCCTTTATCTTTTCTATCTTACTTCTTTCGTATTGTATCTTATTCGTTTCTATTTGTCCAGTTCTCCCTCGATCAAATCGACAGAAACAAGGGTAGAAACACCCTTCTCCTGCATCGTGATGCCGTACAGACGGTCTGCCGCCGTCATCGTACCGCGCCTGTGGGTGATGACGATGAACTGGGTATTTTTTGTCAGCTTATGCAGATACTGTGCAAAACGCGTTACGTTGGAATCGTCGAGCGCCGCCTCGATCTCGTCAAGTAAACAGAACGGGGACGGCTTTAAGTTCTGGATTGCAAAAAGCAGCGCAATCGCGGTCAGTGCCTTCTCGCCTCCGGAGAGCTGCATCATATTCTGCAGTTTCTTTCCCGGCGGCTGGGAAATGATGCGGATACCTGCCTCGAGTACATCCGTGTCCTCCTCGAGTTCCAGCGTTCCCTTTCCGCCGCCGAACAGCTGGCGGAACACGCGGTCAAACTCTTTCCGGATCTCCTCGAATTTTTCCGTGAACTGCTTGCGCATACCGGCATCCAGCTCATCGATGATGCCCTGCAGTGTCTCTGCCGCCTTGACAAGATCGGTGTGCTGTGCATCGAGAAAGGCGTGGCGCTCCGAAATCTCTTTGTACTCCTCAATCGCATTCACATTGACAGAGCCAAGCTTCCGGATCGCATCTTTTACTTCCAGCACACGCCGCTTTAATTCACTGCGCTCCGGAATCTCCTCCATCTGGAACTCTCTTGCGTGGCCCGGTGTCACTTCGTACTCTTCCCAGAGATACGAGGTCTGTGCCTCTTTTGTCTCCTCCAGCTTTTCTTTCTGGCTGTTCAGACGGAAGCACTCTTTGTCCATCAGGGAAATCTGGTCGGAGAGCTGATCCCGCTTCTCGAAAAATTCTTTGTGATCTGCGCTTAATGCTTCTTTTTTCTCCTGCAGTTCCACAATCCGGCGGTCTTCCTCTTCTTTTGCCTGCACTGCTGCTGCAATCGTCTTCTGGATCTCCACGATGTCCTGCTGTTTCCTTTTGACATCGTCTTTTTCCTCCGCCGCTTTTTCCAGCATGGTGCGGCTTTCCGCTTCCAGTTTTCCCGTCTCTTCCTCAAGACGGCGGATGTTCTGGGCAAGGAATCCATCCTTCTGGGACAGATTTGCGTAATTTAACCGGATTTCTTCAAGATCCTTCGTATATTCTGCTTCCCGGCGGCGAAGCCCTGTAAGCGCCTCCTGTGCCTTCTGGATATTCTCCTGTAGCGTGCTTTCCCGCTCCACCGATTCCTGCATTTCCTGACCGATGACTTTCCGGTTCCGCTCAATCTCGGCGATCTGATTTTCAATCTCGAGACTCTCCTTCTGAAGCGCTTCAAAATCCAGACGGATTTCCGTCTTTTTCTCGCGCGCTTTTTCCAGATTCAGGCGCACCGTATTCTGCTCGATGTACTGCCGCTGCAGTTTTTCATTCAGCTCGGTGCGGAGATCGCGGATTTCATTCCGCTTATTTTTCTTCTCTTCAAGTTCCTGCTGGATTTCCCGCAGTTCCTTCGCAAGACCCTGTACGCTCTTTTCGAGTTCCTCAATCTCACGCCGTCTTCCGAGCAGGTTGCTGTTGTTCCGGAACGAACCTCCTGTCATGGAACCGCCCGGGCTCAAGAGCTCGCCCTCGAGGGTTACCATGCGGAGCGTCTGACGGTATTTCCGCTGGATCACAATGGCATGGTCGATCGTGTCGACCACCAGCGTTCTTCCAAGCAGCTGTGCCACAAGGCCCTCATACACCGGGTCGTACGAAACAAGTGCATTTGCCACACCGAGCACACCAGTTTCTCTTGCCGCATCCTCATTCACCTGCGTTTTTTTTCCCGCGCATACTGGTGAGCGGAAGGAACGTCGCACGGCCGAAATGGCCCCGTTTCAGGTATTCAATCAGGTATTTCGCCGTTCGCCTCATTGTCGGTGACAATATTCTGAATGCTGCCGCCAAGTGCGGTCTCGATCGCCGTCTCGTACTTTTTCTTCCGCCCTGCAGAAGATCCGCCCACAAACGCCGTGGATGCCGGGGATTCCGGTCTTTCTGCTCCATGACCTTCCGAATACTGTTTCCATAGCCGTCGTACCGCTCGGTGATGTTCTTTAAGGATTCGAGCCTTGACGCTTCTCTGTGGTAATTGGTCTGGCCGGCTTCCATCTCTTTCGTCTGGTTCGAGAGATCCGCCGTCAGCGCGGTAATCTTCTGATCTGCCTCCTGGTACTGCTGTTTCAGGCTGCTTACCGTCTCTTCGAGCGCTTCAAACGCGTTCTGCAGTTCTTCCATCTGCCCGTTCTGTTCGGACTCGCTCGTCTTTAAATGCAGCACCCTCTGGCTTAATTCTGCCTTTCGGATGCCGATCTGCTCGAGCATCGCATCGTAGCGCTGCATTTTTCCCTTCGTGGAACCCCGCTGGTTCAGAAGGCCGATGACTTCGCTCTTATCCTGTTCACTCTGCAGCTCGACTGCCTGGATCTGCTCCTGGCATTCCGAGAGAGCGGCCTCTTTCTCACTCTTTTCCGTCTCTGACGCAAGAAGTGCTTCATGAAGCCCGTCCTTTTCTGCCTGATATGTATTTTTTTCTGCCGTCTTTGTGCGGCTCTCCGCGCGGATCGCCTCCAGACGTTCTCTTAATGTGTCGCTGTTCCTCTCTGATGCATGAATCTGCTCGTTCAACACCTCGATCTGGTTTTCGAGCTGCTGACGTTTCAGTGCATTCTCCCCCGCCTGATCGCGCGCAGAAAGAATCGTCTGGTCCAGTTTTTCCTGCTCCTGTTCCAGCTTTTCATACTCCTGCTTCGTATGCTCAAAAGCCTCTTTCGTGCTCTTTAACTGCTCTTCTGTAATCCGGTACCGGTCTTCTACTTTCGCGAGATCGTTCCGGATGCGCTCCATCTCGAGCAGAAACATATTGATATCGAGGAGCTTTAATTCCTCTTTCTTCTTTAAATAAATCTTTGCCGTCTCAGACTGGCGTTCCAGCGGCTCTAACTGCCTTGTCAGTTCCGAGAGAATGTCGTTGACGCGCACCAGATTCTGCTGCTCTTCCGCCAGCTTCTTTTCGGTCACGGCCTTCCTTCTCTTGAATTTGACAATTCCTGCCGCCTCGTCAAACAGCTCCCGGCGCTCTTCCGGCTTACCACTTAAAATCTTATCAATCTGACCCTGTCCGATGATGGAATAGCCTTCTTTTCCGATACCGGTATCGTAGAACAGCTCGTTGATGTCCTTTAACCGGCACGATGCGCCGTTCATCAGATACTCGCTCTCACCGGAGCGGTAGAGCCGTCTCGTCACCGTGACTTCCTCGAAATCGACATTCAGCTTGTGGTCGGAATTGTCGAGTGTAATTGCAACCGACGCGTAGCCGAGCGGCTTTCTCGTCTCGGTTCCGGAGAAAATAACATCCTGCATATTTCCGCCGCGGAGCTGCTTGGCGCTCTGTTCGCCGAGCACCCAGCGCACCGCATCGCCAACATTGCTCTTTCCACTGCCGTTCGGCCCTACAACGCCGGTAATACCGTCGTGGAACTGCAGAATGGTTTTGTTGGCAAACGACTTAAATCCCTGCATTTCAATGGATTTGAGATACATAATTCACCTACGCTTTTTTTCTGGCAAGAATTGCATCGTATGCCGCTGCCTGTTCTGCCGCTTTTTTCGTTCTGCCCTTTCCGGTACCGAGCGCTTTCTTTCCGACGCTGACCTGTGCCCAGAAGCTCTTGTCGTGATCCGGTCCCTCTTCTTTTAAGATGGTGTAAACAATCTCTTCATCCGTCTCACCCTGGATCAGCTCCTGCAGAATCGTTTTGCTGTCGTAGAAAAGCTGTTTGTGTTCGATATCGTTTAAGATATAGTTCAGAACGAACGTTTTTGCCGGTTCAAAGCCGCCGTCCAGGAAAATCGCACCGATCGTTGCCTCCATAGCATCCGAAACGATGGAATCGCGGTGACGGCCGCCGGTTGCCTCCTCGCCCTTTCCAAGGAGTAGAAAGCTTCCAAGGTCAATCTCACGGGCACAGAATGCCAGTGCCGGTTCACAGACGAGGCTGGCGCGTTTTTTCGTCATCTCGCCCTCCGGGAGACGCGGGAATGTCTTGTATAAAAATTCGCTGGATACAACTTCCAGCACGGCATCTCCTAAGAACTCCAGACGCTCGTTGCACTCCAGGCGCTCCATATGGTGCTCATTTGCGTAGGAAGAATGGCGCATCGCCATCTCCAGCAGTCCGAAATCCTGAAATTTATACTGGATCTTCTTTTCCAAATCCACGAGTTTATCAATATTATTCATAACCTGTTTTAAGCCTGTCCTTCCTCATAGTTACCGTTTGCAGGTGTTCTGCGGACGGTAACAAAGGGGCTGTCCTGTAGCAAACAGCCCCTTCGCCATTTTCTATTATTCTGCCAGTTTCTTTTTGATCGCTTCCACCGCATCCTCAACCGATACGATGTGCTCTGCTTCTTCTGCTTCGATCTGGATATCAAATTCTTCTTCAATTCCCATCACAATCTGAAATACATCCAGGGAATCCGCTCCCAGATCATCTGTAAAGGTTGTCTCCATGGTTACTTCATTCGGATCTACGTTTAATACATCCGCAATGATCTCCTGTAATTTCTCAAATTCCATCTTTCGCTGCCTCCCTGCTGCTCTTATAGTCTGCCAGATGCTCCTGCACTTTCTGCGGAATCTTCTCCTCGCTAAATGAAATGCACTGGAGAATGGAATTTTTAAATTCGTTGGCTTTTGAGCTTCCGTGCGTTTTTACAACGAGTCCTTTTAAGCCAAGCAGCGGTGCTCCGCCGTACTCACTGGCATCAAAAGACTTCAGTGTCTCTTTCAGCGCCGGTTTCACAAGAAGGGCTCCGATTTTACTGCGCAGAGATGTCATCATGCCCTGTTTTACCTGGAAATCAGGGTCGCGCCGACGCCCTCATACAGCTTTAAGATAACGTTTCCGACAAACGCCTCACAGACAACAACGTCTGCGGCTCCGTTTGGAATTTCTCTTGCTTCGATACTGCCGACAAAGTTGATATACGGGGTTTCTTTCAGAAGCGGATACGTCTCTTTGACGAGCGCGTTTCCTTTTTCTTCTTCCACACCGATATTCACGATTCCCACACGCGGATTTTTAATGCCGACAACGTGTTCCATATAGATGGAACCCATCATGGCAAACTGCACCAGATGGGACGGTCTTGCATCAACATTCGCACCGCAGTCGATCAGAAGGGATACACCGTCTTTCGGTCGGGATCAGCGGAGCCAGCGGCGGGCGCTCTACGCCCTTGATGCGTCCTACGATCGTCTGTCCGCCGACCAGGACTGCTCCGGTGCTTCCTGATGAGACAAACGCGTCTGCCTCTCCGTAGCGCACTTTTTTCATGCCGACAACGATCGAAGAATCTTTTTTGTGGCGGATCGCATTGACCGGCGGCTCTCCCGTCTCAATGATCTCGGTTGCCGGAACGATCTCAACCCGCTCCTTCGGGTACGTATATTTCTGCAGTTCTTTTTCGATGACATCCACCTGGCCGACCAGCTGGACTTTGACACGTTCATCTGCGTTTACGGCCTCAACGGCGCCTTTTACCGGCTCCGCAGGCGCATAATCGCCGCCCATCGCGTCCACTGCAACTCTGACTAAGTCACTCATGTTTTTTCCTCTTTTCTCTTTTCTAAAGCGCGTTTGAAAACTCTTTTTCTTTCAAAAAACCGTTTTCAACCACGCTCTAAAAGCACTCATGCAAGTGCTGTATTAACTATACTAAACTCCTTTGCAAAAATCAAGCACAAATGCCCATCCGCGCTTTCTCCTGTATTCCAAAAAAGCGGGTGGATTTATCTTTCCAAAATCCACCCGCTCTGTTTTGTCTTATTTTTCTTAAGAAACCTTGACTCCGCTCGAATTCATCTCATGACCGTCTATGGTTGTATTCCGTGCCATGACACCGGTATCCGGATCCAGATAATATTCCTCACCATCCTGCGTGAACCAGCCGGTCTGCATCTGACCGTTGTCCGCCAGATAATACCATTCTTCTCCGCTCCAGTACCATCCTGTCACCATGTATGAATTTTCATCAAACACGTACCAGTAGCCGTCGATATTCTGCCAGGTATTGGTTGCATAGCTTCCATCATTATTCTGATACTGCCATCCGTTTTCATTCTGAACCCATTTCCCTGCCGGAATTACCGTAACTTCTGTTACCGTACTCGTCGCCATGGAAACGGTATTTCCAACCGTGTTTGTTGCCACAACGTAATAGTAATCTTTGCCCTCCGCCGAAGTATCGACCTGGTATGTCACTTCTGTTGCGCCTTCAATCGGCGTTCCTCCGCCGTTGGAATTTACGTTGTTCTTATACCACTGATATGTTACTGTGCCTTCTCCCGTTATTCCTGCCTCACAAGTCAGCTTTCCAGATGTATTTCCAACGGGAATCTGCAGGCTCTCCACCGGATTTACCGAAAAAACCGGCTTTTCCAGATTGGCATCTACATGAACAGCATCGCTGTCCTCTTTTGAAATATCTACACTGGCCGAAGACGAAACCGTCGTCTCAGTTCCCATCATTTTATCCATCAGACTGTCTGTGGAACATCCTGAGAGGAATACTACACTGCACATGCATGCTGCCAGAAATATGATTCGTCTATTCTTCATATGCTTTGCACTCCTTTTTTTATAATTGTTACGAAAATGTTGCAATATTGTTTCAATTCTCACCGAGACCATTATAGCACATCACGACACACCACGTCAAATCTTTTATATGACGCTTCCAGACAACCCGCAGAGACAGCAAAAAAGCCCCCGGTGACGGGAGCCTTTTGCTGCATTGCACATCGGAACTGATTCCGATTTATGGATATTAGTCCATTGCAACGACTTCTTTTTTGTTGTAAGAACCACAAGCTTTGCAAACTCTGTGCGGCATCATAAGAGCACCACATTTGCTGCATTTTACAAGGTTCGGAGCAGACATTTTCCAGTTTGCTCTTCTCTTATCGCGTCTTGCTTTGGAAGATTTATTCTTAGGACAAATGGACATAGTTACACCTCCTTAAATTTGCTGAATATATCTTTGATTGCAGCCATTCGGGGGTCTAGCCCTGTGGTATCACAGTCACAGGTCTGAATATTCAGATTCGCACCACAACGGCTGCAGATTCCTTTACAGTCATCTTTACACAGCACTCGAATCGGCCATTGGACTATGAGCTCATTACGAACCAGTTCTTCCACATCGAGCTCGTCTCCCTCCACAAACGAAGAGTCCTCTTCTTTCTCCTCGCGTTCTTCCTCTGACAGATTCAGATCAATCTGCAGATCGAACTCGAGCTGGAATGGAGTCGCTACCGGTGTCAGGCATCTTGCACATGGAATCTCCATTGTAAGGTCTGCGCTGCCGGTGATCGTGATCACACGATTGCCTTCATGCGTAAGGCCAAGGATAACAGGATGTTTTTCGATTACCCGATAGTCCTGCCCGCCGATCGAAAAAGTTTCGGATGTAAGCGGAATTTCATACTTTTCGGACTTTCCGTCCTGCGCAAATAACTTGGTCAGACTGATTTTCATATTGTTCTCCTAATCACACTTTACCAATTATACCCGGGAAGGTAAGAATTGTCAACTGCTTTTTGAATTATTTTTTATTTTCCTTTTACTAACTCTACAGTCTCCTCGCAGATTGCGATTTCCTCGTTGGTCGGGATCACGCATGCTGTAATCTTGGAGCCTTCTTTGGTGATGATCTTCTCAACGCCGCGGCAGTTATTTGCCTCAGAATCGAATTCCAGACCCATGAACTCAAATGCTTTGCAGATGGTCTCACGAAGCGGAATAGCGTTCTCTCCAAGGCCTGCGGTGAAGGTGATCACATCTACGCCGCCCATAGCTGCGATGTAGGAACCGATGTATTTGATAATGCGGTAAGCGTATGCTTCCAGACAGTTGATGGCATCCTGATTGCCTGCCTCTGCTGCTGCAGATACATCACGGTAATCGCTGGAGATGCCGGTCATGCCGAGCATACCGGATTTCTTGTTCAGAATGTTCAGAACCTCGGATACGGTCAGGTTCTCTTTGTTGCACAGATACTCAACAAAAGCTGGATCGATATCTCCGGAACGGGTTCCCATGATCACACCTTCAAGCGGGGTAAGGCCCATGGAGGTATCTACACATTTGCCGTTCTTTACAGCGGAAAGGGAAGCACCATTTCCCATATGGCATACGATGATCTTCAGATCGTTGTAGTCTTTGTCAAGGAACTCTGCGGTTCTCTTGGATACGAATTTATGAGAAGTTCCGTGGAAGCCGTATTTACGGATTGCGTATTTCTCATAGTACTCTTTCGGAATACCGTACATATATGCTTTCGGAGGCATGGTCTGATGGAATGCGGTATCAAATACTGCTACGTTCGGAACGCCCGGCATCAGTTTCATGCAGGCATTGATTCCCATCAGGTTTGCCGGATTGTGCAGAGGACCAAGGTCAGCGCACTCCTCGATAACTTTGATTACTTCGTCATCGATGATAACAGAGTTTGTGATCTTCATTCCGCCGTGCAGAACGCGGTGTCCGATGGCATCTACTTCTTCCAGGCTCTTGATGACGCCGCTCTTCTCGTTTACCAGAGCGTCCAGAACCATCTGGATTGCCTCTACGTGTGTCGGCATTGCTGCTTCTGTTACCTCTTTTTCGCCGTTCTTTGGCTCATAAACGAGGCGTCCGTCGATACCGATTCTCTCACAGAGTCCTTTTGCCAGGACGTCACGGTTATCGTAATTGATCAGCTGGAATTTCAGAGAGGAACTTCCGCAGTTTACTACTAATACGTTCATTTCTAAATTCTCCTATTTTAAAAGTCTTATTAAAACTTCTGGCCGGCCTGTTCTCCGCAGCCGGCCAGAAAACCGCTTGTAATTGGTTTTATTTCGTGCTTACTGTGCCTGGCACTGTACAGCAGTGATTGCTACAACACCAACGATATCCTCTGCGGAGCATCCACGGGACAGATCGTTGACTGGAGCTGCGATACCCTGCGTCATTGGGCCGTATGCTTCTGCTTTTGCCAGTCTCTGTACCAGTTTGTATCCGATGTTTCCGGCATCCAGATCCGGGAAGATCAGAACGTTTGCTTTTCCTGCTACTTTGCTGTCCGGAGCTTTGGATGCACCTACGCTCGGAACGATTGCTGCATCAAGCTGCAGCTCGCCGTCGAGAGCGAGATCCGGGTTTGCTTCTTTTGCAATTCTGGTAGCCTCAACAACTTTGTCTACATCAGCATGTTTTGCACTTCCTTTGGAGGAGTGGGAAAGCATAGCAACTCTTGGCTCGTTTCCGGTCAGCATGCGGTAGGACTCTGCGGAAGACTCTGCGATTGCAGCCAGCTCTTCCGGATTCGGGTTCTGGTTCAGACCGCAGTCACCGAATACGAATACACCGTCATCGCCGTACTCGCAGTCCGGAACTACCATCAGGAAGAATGCGGATACGAGTTTTGTGCCCGGTTTGGTCTTTAAGATCTGCAGGCATGGACGAAGGGTATTTGCGGTAGAATGGCAGGCACCGGAAACAAGTCCGTCTGCATCTCCCATTTTAACCATCATAACGCCATAATATGTATAGTCATTCAGGATGGTCTCTCTTGCTTTCTCCGGAGTCATGCCTTTCTTTGCACGAAGCTCTACCAGCTTATCTACATAAGCCTGTGTTTTCTCGTTTTTCTCTGGATCTACAATAGTAGCTTTGGAGACATCCAGTCCCTCGCTGCCTTTCTTTACTGCCTCTTCGCTTCCGATGATGATCAGATTTGCAAGGTCCTCTTTCAGGATCTGTGCAGCAGCCTCATATGTTCTTCTGTCTTCTGACTCTGGCAGTACAATTTGTTTTTTTGTCTGCTTTTGCTCTTGCTTTAATTGTGTCAATAAATCCCATGATCTTTTGACTCCTTTCGATAAATTTACTCGATATTCTCATTGTAGTACGCTTTTTGCCCTTTCGCAAGTATAAAATTCAAAACAACTGGACAAAAAATCCAAAACGGAGGAATTCTTGCATTCCTTTTCTGTTTTTGTTACGATAGGGCTATGTGATCCGCGGTTCCTCTCTGTTTGGAATCGTGCTATTTTTTTCGAAAGAAGGTACGTTTTATGACCATTACCGCAGTCATTGCAGAATATAATCCTTTTCATAACGGCCATGCTTATCAGCTGGCAAAAGCCAGGGAACTGACCGGGGCGGACTATCTTGTCGTGATTATGAGCGGCGATTTCGTCCAGCGCGGCGCACCTGCGATTCTTGACCAACATGACCGTGCGGAGCTGGCGCTTCTTGGCGGCGCGGACCTTATCTTACAGCTTCCGTGTCACTTTGCACTCGGCAGTGCACAGCATTTCGCACGCGGGGCGGTATCGCTTCTTACTGCGCTTGGCTGCGTCGATTTTCTCTGCTTTGGCAGTGAATATGGAGACACGGCGCCGTTTCTGGAACTCGCTGATGTTCTGCTCCACGAGCCGGAGGAATACCGCGAGCTGCTCTCCGGTCTGCTTCGGAACGGACTTTCCTTCCCGACGGCGCGCGCACAGGCACTTTCCGCTTATTTTTCTGACAGCGCTTCCTTCTCTTCGCTTTCAAAAGAAGAACTTGATACCTTTTTAAAAGAACCAAACAATATTTTAGGCATTGAATATGTCCAGGCACTTCTGCTGTCACAAAGCCGCATTCGGCCGGTAACGATCCGCCGGGAGGGCAGCGGATACCACGAAGGAGCGCTTTTCACACATGCACTCCCTTCTGCTACAGCAATGCGGAATCTTCTTTTTTCCAATCCGCATAAGGATCTGGAACTGTCCGCGCTCGCCTCCTGCATGCCAGAAGCGGTCTTTCACGCTTTTCAGAATGCCGTCGCATCTCATGGACTGTTGACCGCCGATGATTTCAGCCTGCTCCTCGCCGCACGGCTCCTCACGGAGACGAAGGGATCTCTCTCCTCCTGTCTCGACCTCTCGCCGGATCTTGCCAACCGCATCCTCCGCCAGCGCCACGCATGCTCCTCATTTTCAGAATTCGCCATGCAGCTTAAAACAAAGGAAATGACGTATACCCGCATCAGCCGCGCCCTGATGCATCTGCTTCTGAACCAGAAAACATTGTACCCGGCCGGCTATAACCGTGTTCTCGGTTTCCGAAAAAGTGCCGGTGCATTGTTAAAGAGATTAGAAGACGTTCTTCTACTGACCGCTCATTGCCAAGGCAGCCGACG